>Ga0137409_10005405_pt1 | contig 13316 bp, 10 predicted proteins | sample CZODoug1_16funga_FD_122059 | JGI IMG/M metagenome (GOLD analysis project Ga0137409, IMG submission 122059) | Vadose zone soil fungal communities from Angelo Coast Range Reserve, California, USA - CZODoug1_16fungal (Hybrid Assembly) | ecosystem: Environmental > Terrestrial > Soil > Vadose zone...
ACATGCTTGTTAAGCACCAGGTAGCCGGCGAATCCGAAGGCAGCAATGCCGATCCATAACCACTGCCATTGCCAGCGGCGCGTGATCCAATATTGATGTGCTGCCTCGACCACCAGGACGGGCACGAGCACCAGACCGTTCGCGCGCGTCAGGCACGTTAGCGCGCCAAACAGTCCGGCCAGCAGCCAACGCTGCTTCCGTGCGGCGAACACGCAACTCAGCGCCAACATGAGAAACAGGCTTTCGGTGTAACCGATGTGCAGAAAATAGCTGGTGGGAAAAATGAATAAGAACCATACCGCGCGTTGCGCCAGGTCCTTTGGATAGTCAAGCTCCACAAGTCGCATTAGCACAATCGCAGTGACCAGGGACGCCAGGGTGGAAACAATGAATGCGCTTACTAAATAGTCACGAGTGACAAACGCGAACAGCCGCACGGTCCATGGGTACAGAGGGTAGAAGACTAATAGCGGCTGCAACTCGCCCGTTGCGCTGTAGCCAAACTGGGCCAGCTTTTGATAATTGAGAGCGTCCCAACGATTCCAAATCTCCAGCCAGCCACGCACTCCCACGACGCGCTGATTTTGCAGCACCTGGTAGCTCTGGACCGCGAACAGAAAGAGCACGGCCTTGATGGAGACGACGATCGCAAGCATTCGCAACTCACGACGGCGCAACCCCCAATGCGTCGCTTCCGCCGGCTCGGTTACCGGCGGAGTGTTGTTGATGTCGCTATCCATATCGCTTTGAGTTTGAGAACGTAGATCAGGCGAGAAGAAATTTGCAACATAAATCAAAGGGCAGATGTCAGAGATCAGAAGTCAGAGGTCAGAGGTCAGAAGTCAGCTGGCCGATAAAACATGAGTTTGAGTGCTGGAAGTTTGACTGAACTCTGACTTCTGACCTCTGACCTCTGACGCTTCCGCCCAACCGGGAACGCGAATACAAGCCACCTGATGACCGGCAGAAACTTCGCGCAACTCTGGATCAATGCGAGCGCACTCGTCAATAGCTATCGGGCAGCGCGTGCGAAAGCGGCAGCCTGATGGCGGATTGATGGGCGTGGGCACATCACCCTGCAAGACGATCCGGTCGCGCTTTTGTTTCGGATCCGGAATTGGAATCGCCGACAGTAGCGCCTTCGTATAGGGATGCAACGGATTTGCGTAAAGTTCCGCCGCGGTCGCAACTTCTACGATGCGCCCCAGATACATCACCGCCACCCGCGTCGAAATGTGCTCGACCACGGCCAGGCCGTGGGAAATAAAAAGATACGCGAGCCCAAACTCTTGCTGCAGATCCTGTAGCAGGTTGACTACCTGCGCCTGCACAGACACGTCCAGGGCCGAAACAGGCTCGTCAGCGACGATGAGCTTCGGGTTGAGCGCGAGCGTGCGCGCAACGCCAATACGCTGCCGCTGGCCACCAGAGAATTCATGGCTGTATCGATTGCGATAATCCGGATCGAGCCCCACCCGCTTCAACAATTCTGCGACGCGATCTCGTCGTTCTCTTTTCGTGCCCACTTTATGAATCACGAGCGGCTCGCCAACAATGTCGCCAACCTTCATGCGTGGATTGAGCGAGGCATAAGGATCCTGAAACACGATCTGCATCTCCCGCCGCAGTTCTCGCATTTCAGTTTTTCCTAAAGACAAAACGTCGCGGCCTTCAAACTCTATCTCTCCGGCAGTCGGTTCAATAAGACGCAACAGGCAACGGCCGACTGTAGATTTACCGCAACCGGATTCGCCGACCAGTCCCAGCGTTTCACCACGGAAGATTTCAAATGACACACCGTCCACAGCGCGCACGACGTCATCGCTGTTTTCTACTGCGAAGTGCTTAACGAGACCGCGCACCTCGACAAGTTGTTGATGATTCGTACTCATCTAAGTCGGAGACATCCACAGATTAAGCAGATTACACAGATTTTTTCTCTACAGCTAACGACGCAGAATTACTGCCCAACAACGCGTATCGATAAGCGTCAGAGTTTATCCCTAATCTTCGGAATCTGAATAATCTGTGGATAGTTTCTGATGATCTGCAGCAACCGCTGCCGCCAGATCAAAAAGCACGCAACGCACTCTCACGCCACCCTCAAGATCGTAAAGCGGAATCTCTTCCTCAGTGCAGCGCGGCAGGCGGTAGGGACAACGCGGCGCGAAGTGACAGCCGGGCGGAAGATCGGTCGGGCTGGGCACGGTGCCTTCAATCGTCTCGAGCCTCTCTTTCTTCGTCACATGTTCCGTCGTCAACTTTGGCACTGAACGCAACAGACCTTCCGTGTAGGGATGCTTAGGCCGGGCGAACAGTTCTTCAACCGGTGATTCTTCGACGATGCGACCTGTGTACATGACGGCGACGCGATCGGCAACCTCAGCCACTACGCCGAGATCGTGTGTAATCAGCAGCACCGCCAACTCGCGATTTTTTCTCAGCTCGTCCAACAGCTCAAGAATCTGCGCTTGAATCGTGACGTCGAGTGCTGTCGTTGGTTCGTCGGCAATGAGCAGCTTGGGATCGCAGGCAAGCGCCATGGCGATCATGACGCGTTGGCGCATTCCGCCCGAGAGCTGGTGCGGGTAATCGTCAACGCGGCGCGCGGGATCGGGAATCGAAACTTCGCGCATCGCTTCAATCGCGGCGGCGCGGGCCGCTTTGCGCGAAAGCTTGCGGTGCAGCCGCAATGCTTCGGCAATCTGTTCGCCCACAGTGAAGACTGGGTTGAGCGACGTCATCGGATCCTGGAAGATCATTGCGATGTCGTCACCACGAATCTGGCGCATCTCCGCGTCTGACAACTTGAGAAGATTCTTGCCATCGAAGGTGATCTCGCCGCCAACAATCTTTCCCGGCGGTGCAATCAGTCGCATGATCGAAAGTGCAGTTATCGATTTACCACAACCCGACTCTCCCACCAGGCCCAGCAACTCGCCCGAGTCCAAGTAGAAACTCACACCATTAACGGCGCGCACCAGCCCGGCGCGTGTGGGAAAGTGTGTTTGCAGATTCTTGACTACGAGCAGATGTTGCATCGCCGTCATTGCCTAATCGGCTGGTCGGTCCAGCCGCGTAAACCACGAAGTAACGACCCGAATCCATCTGGAAACAATTGGTTCAATAAATCCACATTTGTCGCTAACCGTTGTGAGGCTTCGGTCGCAGCCTGGATCTCAATTGCAAGATTTGGTCGATCCGATCCGTACACCGCTCGCTTTAACGATCGCCTGTCATAAGTGATGCTCTCGGACTGTAAGTATCGAACCCAGGTAGCTTCGTTAACGTGCGCGTCAATACCACATTGGTACCACGCTTCGATCGAAGGAACCGCAATTCCTATGGCAGATTTCATCGTGTGTCTGTTCGGAACACTTGCTAAACCATCCATCTCATTACGGATCAAATAGCATAGTCGACAGAGTCTGCAGTTCGGAAATGTTAACTCCGATCCTTCGTGCGTTCGTAGATGTACTGCGGAGTCATCAGAGTCGACGACTGTCACAAACGCATCAGCATCGGTCTGGTAATGCAAGTGTTTGATGATAGTAGGCAGCAAGCTCAAGACTGATGACCAACCTTGAGGGCGGAGGCGCGGGGAGGAAACCAATTCAGTTTCCGCTTCAAGGATAACATCGACCAAAATCTTGATAGCCGCTTCGTCAGCTGGTGATTCACTGACAACCGCAATCTTCATGGGCTGGATGGGACCCCACCAAGAATTCCGCTGTACCAAACATCGCCCAAGGGGGCGCCTTCCAGCACTTCGCTAATGTTCGGTTTTTCAGACAGGCGCTCAAAGTGAACTCCCTCGTCGTCTTTGTGCGCTATCACAATTTCCTCTGGATGGTCCTTGTACAGATCAAGAAGGTAGGGTGAATGAGTCGTCGCAATCACCTGAACTGGGGCACGTTTCTCGCCGTAGTTTTCAGGGAAAGCGAGACGGTACATTCCGTCTCTAACCTCATTCAGCAGCCGAGGATGAATGCCACGATCGTGATCCTCAAAACAAACGATGGCCGGAGGCGAGGGTAGATAGGCCAAGGTCAGAAACGCCAGTGCAAACAAAGTTCCATGAGACAAATCACTCGCGCGATATTTGTAATTGCCAACGCGTGTTCGCAAAAAGAATTCTGTCATCCCTCTACCTGGGAAATCAAACACTATCCGATCGAATTCTGGAAGCCACCGTTGAAGTTCTTTGTTGAGAGATTGAAATCTCTCCGGCTCACTTCCACTGAGCACACTGAGGACCGCTGCAAGTTCGGATCCATTTGGCCCTAGCTCCAAGCGTTGAGCCTGCACAGGAGCGGCTAGGGCCTCCGCGTCGAAAGAAAAGACTCTGAAACCGGCCAACGCCTTCTTTAAGGAATCAGGGAAAGAACCATTGTCTTGGGGCACCGGACCGAGGACACGGTTGAACAGGCGTTCAGAGACGGTAGTGACCTCACCTCCGTCCCAAGACCACTCAATTGAGACCTTAACGCCTGGTTCTGATTCGCGCGCAAATCCAGCCGTCGCAATCTCATCGAAGCCATAAGCCTGTGGTTCTGAAGCAAAGCGAAGAGCCTGCATGGCTGTGCTTTTCCCACTGCCGTTTGGCCCCAATATGAGCGTGAATGGACCCAACGGCAGGGTCGCGTCCCGCAGGGCCTTAAAGTTCTGAAAGTGTATCGACTTGATCATTAACCCCTCCTTCAAACTAGTGGGGAATTATACTGTCTATTCAGGGAGAAACAGAGCCCTCAGACTAGGCATTGCGACTACTCGCTCTGAAAAATTCCGTCTACACGCTCGAAGTTTCCTTGTACTCACCCCAAACACTGCGAAAACGATTGCTGATCTCGCCGACGGTCGCGTGAGCTTCAACGCATTCGAGAATACGCGGCAAGAGGTTTTCGGTGCCGCGCGCTGCTTCTTCCAACTTCGCCAGCGCGGTTTCAGCCGCCGCGGCATCTCTGCGACTGCGGACCGCGCGGACGCGCGCGATTTGTTGTTGCTCAATAGCCGGATCGATGCGCAGGGTCGGCACCTTTGTTTCCTCTTTGCTTTGAAAGCGATTGACGCCCACCACTACAGCTTCCTCAGTTTCGATAGCGCGCTGATAACGATAAGCTGACTCCTGGATTTCCTTCTGCACGTAACCCGTCTCGATCGCCCGCAACATGCCGCCCAGTGCATCAATCCTCTCCAAGTAGTTAGAAGCGCGGTCCTCTATGTCGTGAGTAAGCTGCTCAATCGCATAGGAGCCGCCCAGCGGGTCAGCGATGTCCGCCACCCCCGACTCGTTAGCGATTACCTGTTGGGTGCGCAAAGCCAATCGCGCCGCTTCCTCGGTGGGCAAGGCAAGGGCTTCGTCCATCGCGTTGGTGTGCAACGACTGGGTCCCTCCCAGCACGGCGGCCAGCGCTTGAATGGTGGTGCGCACAATATTCACTTCCGGCTGCTGCGCGGTGAGCGAAGACCCGGCTGTCTGTGTGTGAAAGCGCAGCATCAGCGAACGCGGATCGCGCGCCTTGAAACGTTCACGCATGATGCGCGCCCAGAGTCGTCGCGCGGCGCGAAACTTAGCAATCTCCTCGAGCAGGTTGTTGTGCGCGTTGAAAAAGAATGAGATGCGCGGCGCAAAGTCATCAACCTCCAGGCCGGCCCTCAGTGCCGCTTCGACATAAGTGATTCCGTCCGCCAGGGTGAACGCGACTTCCTGGACCGCGGTCGAGCCGGCCTCGCGTATGTGATAGCCGCTGATCGAGATGGTGTTCCAGTTGGGCACTTCGCGCGCGCAGTAAGCGAACGTGTCGGTAACTAAACGCAGCGACGGCGACGGCGGGTAGATGTAGGTGCCGCGCGCGATGTATTCCTTAAGAATGTCGTTTTGCAGCGTGCCTTTGACTTTGTCGAACGAGACGTTTTGCTTGCGCGCCACGGCGAGATACAAACACAGGAGCGTTGACGCCGTCGCGTTGATAGTCATCGAAGTCGAAACATTGTCGAGTGGAATTCCCTCAAACAATCGCAGCATGTCTTCCAGCGAGTCGATTGCGACGCCGACTTTGCCGACTTCACCGCTAGCCAGCGGAGCATCTGAATCCAAACCGATTTGGGTGGGAAGGTCGAAGGCGACCGAGAGCCCGGTCGTACCCAGGGCCAACAGATACTTGTAGCGCGCGTTTGACTGCTCGGCGGTGGCGTAGCCAGCATACTGCCGCATGGTCCAAAGCCGGCCGCGATACATGTTTGAGTAAATGCCGCGCGTGTAGGGAAAGTCGCCGGGCGAATTTAGATCTTTCTCGTAGTCAACAGGCTCTGTGTTGGAGGGATTGAAATCGGCCGGAAGATCAATTCCCGAAGATGTCTCGAAACGTTTGCGGCGTTCGGTGCGTGACTTGGTTGGCATGAGTGCTTAGTTAATTTGGTTGTCCGAAGATCTATTTAACAAACTTACGGCAATGTATTCGAAGCCTAACATAGTGGTTACACGCTCGCAATTCAGTCATCTTCACTTTTCACCCGATGACAGAAGCTAGCTGCGGCTCTGCCGCCTGATGTGCGGTGGTGGCTCCGCCCCACCGTTAAGATCACTCTTACTAAATTGGGCTGCGCCCCGAATGGGGCATAGCCCCAAAACTCTTTGAGGTTCTTCCGGAAGGTCAGAGACCTTCCGCACATCAGGTGGCAAAGCCACGACACGTAACAAGGCTTTCGACCTCTGACCTCTGACTTCTGTCCTCTGACTTCTGCGTTCGTTGGCGCATCGCATCGACCTATGTCAGAGTAATGCGCCTATGAACGAAGTTACAGTTACAAAGCGTGGCGCGGATCGCATTCGCGGCGGACACTTATGGATCTATCGCAGCGACGTCGTTGAAACAAACGAAGCAACAGGCGGGTCGATTGTAGGAGTGCGCGATCCGAATCGAAATTTCGTCGGGCAGGCATTTTTCAGCGACTCTTCGCAAATCGCCTTGCGGTTTTTGAGTCAAACGGAAGAACCAATCGATCGCGAGTGGTGGCGCAGAAAAATTCTCGCAGCGGCGGCGCGGCGCGCGCGAATAACTTCAGACACGAATGCTTATCGCCTGGTGAATTCGGAAGGCGACCTGCTGCCGTCGCTTATCGTCGATCGCTACGACGACGTGCTGGTGCTGCAAACGCTGGCGCAAGGCTCTGAAAGCATCAAGCAGCTTTTGGTAGAAGTGCTCGTCGAGGAGTTTGCGCCGCGCGCGGTGATTGAACGCAACGACGTGCGCGTGCGCCAGCATGAAGGTCTCGAATTGATGGCCAGCACGCTTTACGGAGAAGCGCCGGCGGAGTTTGCAATACAACAAGCGGGCATTCGTTTCCTCGTCGCTCCGCTCTCCGGACAGAAAACCGGGTCGTTTCTCGATCAGCGAGAAAACCGCATTGCCGCCAGCACCTCGGCGCACGGCCGCGCGCTCGACTGTTTTACATTTACCGGCGCCTTCGCGCTACACCTGGCCGGAGTCTGCGATAGCGTTTTAGGAATCGACATCTCGGCTGAAGCGATACGGGCGGCGCGCAGAAACGCTGAACTTAACAAGGCCGGCAATGTTGAGTTTCGTGAAGCGAACGTGTTCGATGCTTTGCGCGATATGGAAACCGCCGGAGAACGCTTCGATACGATCGTCCTCGACCCCCCGGCCTTCGCGAAGAATCGCGCCAGCGTCAAACCCGCGGCGCGCGGCTACAAAGAGATAAACCTGCGGGCGATCAAGCTGCTGAATCCCGGAGGCATACTCGTCACCTGCACCTGCTCCTATCACATGTCGGAAGAAATGTTTCTCGGAATCATCGGCGAGGCGGCCAACGACACTCACCGCAAACTGCAACTGGTTGAGAAGCGAACGCAGGCGAGCGATCATCCGATTCTCATGGGCGTACCGGAAACCTACTATTTGAAGTGTGTGATTGCGAGAGTGTTGGACTGAGAAATTGTCAACTTAGGTTTGTCGTGCATAGATCCTGGTGCCGTAGATCGCGGTGCCGTTTAGAGTTGGGACTTGTCCCACCCCGACGGCGGACAAGTCCGCTGTCTAAGCGGTCAACTTTGGTTAATGTCGCTCCAGGTGGCGACAATCTAAAGTTTGTCGGACATTAGCCTCGGGTGATTTCGTCGCGGGCGCTCTCAGCGAGTCGTTTGGCGTCGGGCAGGGCTTCGAGTGCGCGCAAGACTTGCGGATCGCTATCGAGCAGAACGCGAGCGCCGGCGTCGTTTGAAAACGCAGCCGTGACGATCTCCTCGCGCAGTCGCAGTTTTACAAACTCAATTTCTTCGTCAAGCTGCGCCGGCGTGAGTTGCGACTCGGTGTCGGTGCGCACGAAGTTACGGAAGGCTTCAATCACTCGATCGCTGATTGGGTAATCAGTTGCCCTCGCAGCTTTTCCATACTGCACCTTGTCCACTTTGTACGACTCCAACGCGGGCACGAGTCCGGCGGCGAGTTGACGAGTAAACTGGAACGCCGCCTCGGCAATGCGGTTTCTGATCGGCGTGAAGGTGAGCGGTTTCACGTCGATGTCCGGCGTGATGCCGCCGCCGCCATAGAAGACGCGGCCTGCCGCTGTTTTCACTGCCGGACCATTTTGCGGATGCGGTGTGGGCGATGCCTGGGCCAACGGCGACTCGAGATTCTTTGTCGCCGATGCTCCCGCTTGCGGCTTCGTTTCCTCCGCATCGTGACGCGTGTAGTAGTCGTAGAGCGAGCCACTCGAGTAGTCGCGCTGCAATGAGCGGCCGTAAGGAGTGTAATAACGTGCGGTGGTCAGTGTCAGGCCAGTATTGAAGGGCAGTTGAAAGACGTGCTGGACCAGACCCTTTCCGAAACTCGTTTCACCGACAATCAAGCCGCGGCCGTGGTCCTGAATCGCGCCGGCGACAATCTCTGAAGCCGAGGCAGTGCCGCGATTAATCAAAACTACCAACGGCACGTCCTCAGGATCCGAGCCGCTCGACTTGTAAACTATCGGGTCGCTGTATTCGGTGCGGCCCTTGACTGAAACAACCACCTGACCGCGCGGCAGGAATTCGCTGGCCACATCAATTGCCTGCGTAAGTAGTCCTCCCGGATTGCCGCGCATGTCGAGGACCACCTGGCGCATGCCCTGCTTCTTCAGTTTATCCAAAGCCTCGCGCAGCTCGTCGTCACTTGTGCTTTGGAACCCACCCGTCAGACCCACGTAGCCGGTTCCGGGACGCAGCATGTAAGCGTTGCGAATTGACGGGAGGGGAACGGCATCGCGAATGATGGTGAAGTTGAGCGGCGCTTCCGAGCCGGCGCGATCAACTTTGATTGTGACCGGCTCGCCTCTACCACCACGCACCTTTTTCGAGACCTGTTCGCTGGTCCACTCGCGGGCGTCCTGGCCGTCCACCTCCAGTATGCGATCGCCATAGCGCAGCCCCAGCCGTCCTGCGGGTGTGCCCTCAACCGCTGACTGAATATAGACGCCATCGCGATGCTGCACGATGGTTACGCCAATGCCGTAGAAACGCGAGTCCTGATCTTCTTTCAGCTTCTTAAATTCGTTGCGAGGGAAATACATCGAATGAGGATCGAGCGTTGAGAGCATTCCCTGAATCGCCGCTTGGGTCGCCTTTTCGTAGTCGATGTCGCCGGCGTATTCGTTTGAGATTGCCGTCACTGCTTCGGTGTAATCTTTTTCAATGTCTTCGGCTTCGGTGACGGAAACCGCACCACTCGCCGGGACACTATGGCGGAAGCGTCGCGAGCGGCCGATGGTGCCGCCGACAACTGCCGCGATCAGGATGATGGCGCTACCGAGAATGATAAATCTTTTGGTCATTACTTAAGCAACACTTAACCAACAATCGGCACCCGGCATCGAGCGGGGCCGCATCTGCCGAGAAATATTAACACAAGCATCTTTTTTCTTCCGCAAAGGGCATCGCTGCAAGCCTGTGGTATATTCGCCGCGAACCCGAACCAGCCCTTGAGAGCTTAGGATGACATCGTCCCTGTCCATCGTTGTTCCCGCTTATAACGAAGGCGCGCGCCTCGGCAAATCGCTGCGCGCGATCGTAACGTATTTAAATGAATACGCCCCGCAGTCGGAGCTGATCGTGGTTGATGACGGATCGACTGACGACACGGCAAACACCGCGCGTGGGGAGTTAGCCAACTCGCAAAACCTGCGCACGTCGGTCATTAGTTATCAGTCGAATCTCGGAAAGGGCCGCGCCGTCAGACTCGGCCTGCTGGCTTCACGTGGCGAGATTGCCTTGTTCACCGATGCCGATCTCTCTACTCCGATTACTGAAACTCCGAAACTCGTAGACCCAATTTTGCGCGACGAATGTGATCTGGCGTTTGGATCGAGAGCGCTGGATCGAAGTTTGATTGGCGTTCACCAACCGTGGCGGCGGGAACAGGGCGGTCGCGTTTTCAACCTCGCGGTGCGGCTGGCGACTCGTCTTCCCTTCTGGGACACGCAATGTGGCTTCAAAGCATTTCGCATGAGCGTCTGCCGGCCGATAATCGAAGGCGCGACCATCGATCGTTTCGGTTTCGACGTCGAGTTGCTTTACGTCGCTTACCGCGCCGGCCTGCAGCTCAAGGAGATTCCCGTGCGTTGGGACCATGCCGAGGGCAGCAAGGTTAACGTGGCCAGCGATAGTTTGAAGATGCTCAGCGAAGTGGGACGCATTCGGCAACAGGCACGCCGCGGAGTTTACGATCGCGCGATTAAGGGTGTGCATGAGACGCAGGCGTAACGCAAACTGTGAGTTTGCGGCGATCGCATAAATCCCCCTCTCCGCGAGCGGAGAGGAGTTAGGGGAGAGGCTGGGCACATCGCAACCCCACCCCTCGGTCCCCTCCCCACTCGTGGGGAGGGGAAGCACAGTTTGCGTTACAATTCAAAACAAATGATCGCACGCCTTAACGTCAACATCGATCACGTCGCTACCGTCAGGCAGGCGCGGCGCGCGCCGGAACCGAGCGTCGTGGCTGCCGCGATGTTGTGTGAACAAGCCGGCGCCGATGGCATTACGGTTCACTTGCGCGGTGATCGCCGTCACATTCAGGATGCAGACCTGCCGGCTTTGCGCGCGAGCGTCACCACTTACCTGAACCTGGAGATGGCGGCGACGGAAGAGATGCTGAAGGTGGCGTTGGACACGCGGCCTGATGCAGTGTCGCTGGTGCCGGAGAGTGCAAATGAGATAACTACCGAAGGCGGTCTTGACGTGAAGGGCAACATCGGGATCGTGCGTGCAACGGTCGGCCGTTTGCGACAAGCAGGCATACTCGCCAGCCTCTTCATCGATCCCGATCCCAAACAGATCGAAGCGGCGCATGAGGTGAGCGCACAGCAGGTCGAGCTTTGTACAGCGCCTTATGCTGACGCAACACTCGGCGGTCGTGGCTTTCATGGCGAAGGCGCGTTGCGCGTGGTCCAGGAATTGAGACGCCTGCGGGAAGGCGCGGCGCTGGCGACACAGTATGGATTGTTAGTTGCCGCCGGACATGGACTGACTTATCGAAACGTAGGCGCCGTGGCCGCGATTTCCGAAGTTGCCGAATTCAACATCGGCCACAACATTATCGCGCGCTCGATCTTTATTGGATTGGAACGAGCGGTGACGGAAATGCGCGAGGCGATTAGAGCGGGAAGTGGCAACTGAGCTTGGAGACTTGTAGTTGTCTGAACTCTGAACTCTAGTTTCTCGCCGCGCCGGCAAGTTGCAGGCGGACCATCGAGCGTTCCAGTTTCACGCGGGCTTGTTCGAAATCCTCTTCGGTTCCACCCCACGAGGTCAATTGTTTTTCCACGTGCTCACGCGCCAGCCGCGCGCGCGCCGCGTCTATCTCTTCCGGTCGCTCCGCAATCTCAGCCAGGATAGCAACATGGTCGTCTTTTACTTCGATGAAGCCGCCGGAGACGTGTAGTTGCAGGGTCTTCCCGGAGATAGTGTAGGAAAGGACGCCGGTCTGCAATTGCGAGATCAACGGCGTGTGCCCGGGGAGGATGCCCAGCTCACCGCCCAGGCCGGGGGCAGTCACCGCGTCGACGGATTCCGAAAGCACGCGACGCTCCGGTGTCACTACTTCGAGTTGGAGTTGTTGAGCCATTGCGAAATTATGAACTCTGAATGATGAACGATGAATGGAAATCAATTCATCATTCCGCGTTCATCGTTCATCGTTCCTGATTGCTACTGCGCGATCGTCTTGCCCTTCTCGACGGCGGCTTCGATTGTGCCGACCATGTAAAAAGCCTGCTCCGGCAGATCGTCGTGTTTGCCGTCGACGATCTCGCGGAAGCCCTTGATCGTGTCTTCGAGCTTCACGTATTTCCCTTCCAGGCCGGTGAATTGTGCCGCGACGAAGAATGGCTGCGAGAAAAATTTCTGAATCTTGCGCGCGCGCGACACGATCAACTTGTCTTCATCAGACAATTCGTCGAGACCAAGGATCGCTATGATGTCCTGCAAATCTTTGTAACGCTGAAGCACGCGCTTCACATCCTGCGCAGTGTCGTAATGTTCTTTGCCGATGATGCGCGGATCGAGAATGCGCGAGGACGATGATAACGGATCAACCGCCGGATAAATTCCCAGCTCCACGATCTGACGCGATAGTGCCGTCACCGCGTCGAGGTGAGCAAAGGTAGTCGCCGGCGCCGGATCGGTGTAGTCGTCCGCGGGCACGTAGACCGCCTGGATTGAAGTGATCGAGCCGGTTTTTGTTGACGTGATGCGTTCCTGCATCTCGCCCATCTCCGAAGCCAGGTTTGGCTGGTAGCCCACCGCGGAAGGCATGCGGCCCAGCAGTGCCGACACTTCCGACCCTGCCTGTGTAAAGCGAAAGATGTTGTCGATAAAGAGCAACACGTCCAACCGCTGATCGCGAAAGTACTCGGCCACGGTCAACCCGGTGAGCGCCACGCGCAGACGCGCTCCTGGCGGCTCGGTCATCTGGCCATAGATCAGCGCAGCCTTGCTCTTGCGCCAGTCATTGGGATCGATAACACCTGACTCCTGGAACTCTACCCAGAGGTCATTTCCCTCACGTGTACGCTCACCGACGCCAGCGAATACGGAGTAACCGCCATGCTTCGAGGCGACGTTGTTGATGAGCTCCTGAATCAGTACCGTCTTGCCGACACCGGCACCACCGAAGAGACCGATCTTACCGCCCTTCAAAAATGGCTGGATCAGATCGATAACCTTGATGCCGGTCTCGAACATCTCCTCCGAGGTCGACTGTTCATCGAACGCGGGAGCCTGACGATGGATCGGCATGCGCTTGGTCGTCTCAACCGGACCGAGC
>Ga0137409_10005406_pt1 | contig 13315 bp, 11 predicted proteins | sample CZODoug1_16funga_FD_122059 | JGI IMG/M metagenome (GOLD analysis project Ga0137409, IMG submission 122059) | Vadose zone soil fungal communities from Angelo Coast Range Reserve, California, USA - CZODoug1_16fungal (Hybrid Assembly) | ecosystem: Environmental > Terrestrial > Soil > Vadose zone...
GAACCCAGGAGGTATGCCATGTCCACTCAGATCGCATCGCCGGCCCGCGCACCGCGCTTTGTAGGAGTCTTCAGCCCGCTCGCTCAACGGCTGCTGGGGGCCGGGATCCCGCTAGGGCCCAATGCGCTCATCACCATCCGCGGCCGCAAGTCTGGCATCGCGCGGACGAACCCGGTCGCCCTCGTCGAGATCGGAGGCAAGCGGTGGGTGATCGGGACGTTCGGAGAAACCAACTGGGTCCGCAACCTACGAGCGGCCGGTGAGGCCACGATGACCGTGGGCCGGCGTCACGAGGAGGTCAGAGCCGATGAGCTCTCATCGAGCGAGGCTACTGCGTTCTTCCGTGACGTGTTGGCCCCGTACGTCAGGCGGATTCCGTTTGGCCGCTTGATGCTGGGGTCGGTGCTAGGGGCGAAGGACATCCTCGAAGACCCCGCGGCGGCGGCGGAGCGACGTCCGGTTTTCGAGCTGCGCGCCGCCTGAAAACGCCGGGGCCGTGCGTACGATGGCCCCGTGCCGGATTGGACCTACCAACCGCTGAGGCGCCCGATGGGGGCGCTGCTCGGGGTCCGACGTTCGAGGCTGGCGGCGCTGGGACTGGTTGCGGCCTTGACGCGGCTACCAGGCGGGCGGTGGGTGGTTGCCGGGCTTGGTCACACTGCGGCTCCTGCTGAAGCCGCCGGGCGCATCGCCGGCATCGAATGTATAGCCAGGGTCGGAGCAAGTGTTGGTCCCGGGGTGGCCCGCGACGCGATCAGGGCTCTTCCCGCCCTGGGCGCGGGACTGGTGGAGATCGGTTCGGTTGAAACCGGGCGCCGGATCGTCATCGGGGATACCGAGCTTCTATCGGAGGTGGGCGTCGTCGTACGGAATGCATCTGTGGCGCAGGTGGAGCAGGCGTCTGCGGATGGGCGCACGGTCATCGCCACGACGTCGGTCGCATCACCTTCATACGCGGCCGACCTCATCGAAGCCGGGGCGGCGGCCGTGCTGATCACGTCCGCGGGGCTGATCGAGGCCGGCCCAGGCTGGTTTCACCGGGCGACGATGGCCTACCTCGCGAGGATGCCCGGGTATCGGTCCGCCGCGCCGCCGAGAGGACGGGCGTGGATGGCCGGGCTGGCTCTGGGCCTGGGCATGATCGCCGGTGGCCTCGGAGCGGCGGTCGTCGCGCTCGGTCCGGTTCTTCTGCCTTATGACGCGTCCTTTCTTGGTGCCGACTCTGCCGGTCTCGCTGCGATCAACCCGCGCCTCATCCATTTCCTCCAGCACGACCGCATCACGTTGGCCGGGACGATGATCGCGATCGGGATCCTGTACGCGGCGCTGTCGTGGTGGGGCATCCGGCGTGGGCTGGCCTGGGCGCGGGACGCCCTGCTGGCGTCAGGCGTGGTGGGCTTTCCGACCCTCCTCTACTTCTTCGGCTACCGGTACGTCGAACCTGTTCATGTCGCGCTGGCGGCTGTGCTGTTTCCTCTCTTCATCGTTGCCGTCTGGCGTAGGCCCCGCGGCCACACTCCCGTGCACGACGACGAGGGGCCGCCCGCCGAACGGCAGCGAGCCCTCCTCGGCCAGCTGCTGATGGTGGTCACCGGCGCCGGCCTTGTCATCGGCGGGCTCGCGATCTCCTATGAAGGCCTGACCGCGGTCTTCGTCCCGTCGGACCTGAGCTACATGGGCACCTCGGCGCACGCCCTCGCCGCGGCGAACGATCGGCTGCTCTCGTTCATCGCCCACGACCGGGCGGGGTTTGGCGGTGCGTTGGTCTCGGTTGGCGTGGCGGTCCTGCTGATCGCCGCTTGGGGATGGGAGCGCGGGCAGGCGTGGGTGTGGTGGTGTCTGCTTGCCTCAGGAGCGGTGGGCTTCGGGGCTGCGCTCGCGATTCATGTCGGGGTCGCGTACACGGATTTATGGCACGTGGCGCCCATCTACGCCGGCATCGTGTTCACGGCGACGTCGCTGGCGCTGGGACGGCGCTTCCTCACAGCTCGGTCCGATGAGTCGAGAAACTTGACGGCCCAACCCACAAGCGCTACAACTCTTAGAACCGTATAAGTCCGGTTTCTTGTGGGGGATGTGGGCATGGTCAGGGTGCATTCCAGGCTTGCAATGGGCACCGCCGTTGTACTTGTCGTATCGGCCGTCGCGGTCGTCGGCCTCCAGATCAGCTCTGCGCCGGCGCCCAACCAGGCGGCGGAGGAGGAGAACGCCTACGCAGAGGCCTTTCCGCCGGCGCTGGCGGAGCACCTCCAGCAGCTCTCGGAGGCCATCCCCGGCAACGGTGGCGAGAGCCGTGAGGGTCCGGGAGGCGCGTATGACGCCGCCCTCCTCGCGCTCGCATACCCCGACACCGACATTCCTCTTGCCCGGCTGGAGGCTGCCCAGGCCGCGTCCAACAGCGTGAGGGCGCGCGGTTTCAAGCACGGAGGCTCGGCCAAGACCGACACCTGGACATCGGTGGGCCCCAGCCATGCGGTCTATCCGTTCTTCGATCCCCGGAACCTTGCTCAATACGTGCCCAACGAGTACCTGGCCGGCGGGCGCACCCTCGCGATGCTTATTGCAAACACCTGCGAGCCCAAGAACTGCCGGATGTGGATCGGGCCCGCAGGGGGCGGAATCTGGCGTACTGACGACGCGCTGGCCAACAACCAGAAGTGGACCTACCTCAGCGGCGCCTTCGCCATCAACTCGTCCGGCGCCCTCGCGTTCGACCCGAACGACGCCACCGGCAACACCATCTGGGCCGGCACGGGTGAGGGCAGCACGTGCGGCAGCGGCTGCGTGCACGGCGAGGGCCTCTACAAGTCGACCAATGGCGGCGACACCTGGACCGGGCCCATCGGGGCGTCCGCGTTCAAAGGACGCGGAGTCGGCTCGATCGTGGTCACTCCCGGCAACTCCAGCGTGCTGTATGCCTCGTCCACCATGGGCCTGCACGGCATGTCTTCGGTGTGCTGCTCAGGCATCCAGCGGATCGTGATCCCCGGGGCCAAGCTGTGGGGCCTCTACAAGTCGACCGACGGCGGAGGCACCTGGACCTTGATCCACGCCGGCTCGGCCAACCCGGCAGACTGCGGGGGCGATGGCAACATCGCCACAGTGGCTGCCAATGCCACGCCCTGCACCCCACGTGGCGTTCGCCAGGTCGTGCTCGACCCCACCAACTCGAACACCGTGTACGCGGCTTCCTACGCGCGCGGTGTCTGGCGCTCCACCGACGCCGGAGCCACCTGGACGCAGATCAAGGCCTCCCTGAACTCCGGTATCACGACCACCCGGCCGGCGATCGCGGTGACCACGCTGTCCAACGGCAAGACCAGGATGTATGTCGGTGAGGGCCACACCGGGGCGGGCAGCCAGTACAGCCGCCTCTTCCGCAGCGACGACGTGGCGACCGGCTCCCCGACGTTCACGGACATGACGTCGTCCAGCGCCGCCAACCCTCGCTGGGGCAGCTTCAACTTCTGCACCGGCCAGTGCTGGTACGACGCGTTCGTCTACACGCCCAGGGGTCACCCGGACTATGTCTACCTGGGCGGCTCTTACGGATACGGCGAGCTGACCGCCAACCACCGCGCGGTCGTCCTCTCGAGAGACGCCGGCGAGACCTGGAACGACATGACCGCCGACTCGACCGACCCCATCCACCCCAACGCGCTGCATCCCGACCAGCACGTCCTGGTCACCAACCCCAACAACCCGCTCCAGTTCTTCGAGGGGAACGACGGCGGCGTCATGCGCTCGAGCGGGCAGCTCGCCGACGGCACGAGCACCTGCACACAGCGCGGCCTCAGCGCAACGCGCATCGCCCGCTGCCAGCAGATGCTGTCCCAGATCCCGACGCAGCTCGACAGCATGAACAAGGGCCTCACCACGCTCCAGTTCCAGAGCCTCTCAGTGAGCCCGTTCGACCCTCGTGAGCTGCAGGGCGGCACGCAGGACAACGGCACCTGGGAGAACTACGGCAGCCCCGTCGAGTGGAAGAACACCATGATCGGCGACGGCGGGCAGTCCGGCTTCGACGCGACCGACCCGCACTTCCGGTTCCACACTTTCTTCGAGGCGTCACCGGACGTGAACTTCTCCGACGGCGCGACTTCAGAATGGATCTGGATCTCCGACCCGATCTTCGAGACTGAGAACCAGGAGTTCTACGTCCCGATCATCTCCGACCCCAACGTCAGCAAGACGATGTTTGTGGGCACCGAGCACGTGTGGCGGACCAAGACAGCGGGCTTCGGCACCCACACGATGGCCGAGATGCAGGCGCACTGCAACGAGTGGACCGGTGATTTCGTCGCCACGTTCACATGCGGTGACTGGCAGAAGCTCGGCGCGCCGTCGCTCACTGCGGCCTCCTTCGGTGACAGGGCGGGCGGCAACGTGGTGGCGGTCGAGCGTGCTCGCGGCGACAACTCAACTCTGTGGGCCGCAACCTCAACGGGCCGGGTCTTCGTCTCCCGGAACGCTGACGCGGAACCGGCCAGCGCAGTCACCTTCACACGAATCGACAACCTGGCCGCCAACGACCCCAACCGGTCGGTGAGCTCGATCTACCCCGACCCCGCCAACGCCAACCACGCCTGGATCTCCTACACCGGCTTCAACGCCGCCACGCCTTCCACGCCAGGCCACGTCTTCGAGGTCACGTACAACCCGGTGGCCGGCACGGCCACGTGGACCAGCAACGATGGCAGCACCGGGCCGCTCGGCGACATTCCCGTCACGGACCTGGTCCGCGACGACAACACCGGCGACCTCTACGCGGCGTCCGACTACGGCGTCATGGCACTGGCCTCGGGCTCGGCGACCTGGACGCTGGCTGCGCCCGGAATGCCGAACGTGGAGGTGGCCGGCCTGACCATCGTGCCTAACGCGCGGAGGCTTTACGCGGCCACGCACGGCATGGGGGCCTGGGTGCTGGGCCTGCCCTAGCTTCTTTCGCCTGACTGAATCTGGAGAGGGTCGCCGTCGGGCGGCCCTCTTCCTTTTGGGCTGGTCGCTAATCTCAGTCCTCGTGGGCAGAGTGTTCGCCGGCTGGAAGGGCGACTTCCGGGGCTTCTTTCTCGGCCTGCAGGCGAACAACACCAAGGCCTATTTCCAGGCTCACCGACGTCACTACGAAGAGGACGTGAAGGGCCCGATGCTTGCACTCCTCTCTGAGCTCGAGCCGGAGTTCGGCCCGGCCCGGCTTTCGCGACCCAACCGCGACATTCGCTTTGCCGCTGACAAGTCACCGTACAAGACGAACATCTACGCAAGCGCGCGAGATGGCGGATACGTCGCCCTGGACGCCGCCGGCCTGGTTGCGGCCGGTGGCCGGTACCTGATGGATTCGGCACAGCTGGCGCGGTATCGCGCCGGGGTCGCGGCCGAGGCTTCGGGCCAGAAGGTGGTGGGGCTCGTTGCCGCGTTGCGCGATAAGGGGTACGAGATCAGTGAGCAGGACTTGAAGCGGGTCCCTCCGCCGTATGGACAAGACCATCCCCGCGGTGAGCTGCTCCGACTAAAGCGGCTGATTTACTGGCGGCAGTGGCCTGTTGGACCGTGGATCGCTACGGCCGAGGCTTTCGAGAGGGTGAGGGAGGCTTGGCGTGACGGCGCTGCCTTGAACGCTTGGTTTGCGAAGCACGTGGGCGCTTGACCTTTGTGTAGGTCAGGTCGAAGTCGCGTTTCCAATTCCTGCCGTCGTGAGATTGCTCCCACGTGCCCTGGATCGTATTCCCGCCGGCGCTGAATCTGCCTTTGAAGCGCTGGTGGAAATCGAGGGGCGAGAAATCCGGCGAATTCCTGGTGAGCGTCCATGTGTCTCTGCTGAACGTCATCGCATACACGCGAACGACGCCGCGGGAGTCGAAGTAGTGCTGGGTGTACGCCCCGGTCCTGGGATCGATGGCGACGATTGCCATGGCCTGCGGAATTGGATCGGGCGCGTCGGAGCGCTGGATCAGGTACTGGCCCTGCAGGGCCCACTCAAACACCGATCGCCCGGTCGGGGAATCGGGAAACGACGCCTTTACACTCCACTCGCCGATGAACTTGTCGAGTCGCTGCAGCGCTGCCGTTCGAGCGGTCGCGCTCATGCCGTGAAAGCTACGTGATCACGATCCAGGAGGTGCGGAAGTTTGCGATGACGCTGCCGCGGACGACCGAGGGGTTGGTCGGCGGGCGGGTGAAGTTCTATGTCGGGCGGATCGTCTACGTGTCGTTTTCTCACGACGGAACCGTGATGGGTTTTGGGTTCCCGAAGGAAGAACGGGACTGGCTGGTGGGGGGGACACCGGACAAGTTCATGCTGCCGTCCGCGTCGGACATGCGCTACCACTGGGTGCTGGTTCGGATGGCGGCGATTGACGAAAAGGAGATGCGCGAGCTGGTGCTGGATGCGTGGCGGATGGTCGTTCCGAGGCGAGTGGCTCTGGCTTACGACGAGGTCCCTATGCCCCGCCCTTCTCCAGGACTCCGAGCAGGTCGCGCGCTGAGAGGAGCCCGACGGGTTCGCCTTTCTGATTGACGACCGGCAGGTGGCGAATCCCGAGCCTGGTCATCTTGACCGCGACCACGGCGACGTCCTCGTCCGCGCCGACTGTTGCAGGGTCAGCCGACATGATCACCTCGGCTTTTGCCTGCTGCGGGTTGACCCCGTCGGCGATCGCCTGCACGAGGTCCTTCTCCGTGACGATGCCCACCAGGCGGCCTTCGGACATGACCGCGACCGCGTCACAGTCGTCGACGCGCATGAGCCTGGCCACCTCTGCGACGGTGGTTTCGGGTTCGACCAAGAGCAGGCGTCCCGGGGGTACGTCTTTGACTTTCACTCTTCACTCCACCTCGTACTTGACCGGCACCATGCGCTGCGAGCTCTTCGGTGGTCGGTTGTAGTTGCGTTTCTGTCGCGGCGGCAGCTTGATCTTCTCGTGCGGCACCTGTTCGTAGGGGATGAGCGAGAGAAAGTGGGTGATCAGGTTCAGGTGCGCGGCGCGCTTGTTGTCCGTCTCGACCACGTACCAGGGCGCTTCCTTGATGTCGCAGTAGGCGAACATCTGGTCCTTCGCCTCTGAGTAGTCGACCCAACGCGCGCGAGCCTGGAGGTCCATCGGGCTCAGCTTCCAGCGCTTGCTGACATCGTTGATGCGTCCCAGGAACCGCCGCTCCTGCTCTTCGTCGCTGACCGACAGCCAGTACTTGATCAGGATGATCCCCGAATGCACGAGCATTCGCTCGAACTGCGGGCACGTGCGCATGAACTCGTCGTACTCGGCGTCAGTGCAGAAGCCCATCACGTGCTCGACGCCGGCGCGGTTGTACCAGCTCCTGTCGAACAGCACCATCTCGCCGGCGGAGGGTAGATGTGAGATGTAGCGCTGGAAATACCATTGCGAACGTTCCCTCTCGGTCGGTGCTGGAAGTGCCACCACGCGGACGTAGCGTGGGTTGAGCAGCGCCGTCATCCGCTTGATGACGCCCCCCTTGCCGGCCGTGTCGCGACCTTCGAAAAGGACGACCACGCGCAGATTCCTGTGTCGGATCCACTCCTCGAGCTGGAGCAGCTCGACCTGGAGCCGCCGGAGCTCCTTCTCGTAGTCCTTTTTCGCCAGGACGGCCGACTTCTTGTGCTTGGCTTTCTTGGTGGTCGCCATAAGTGCGTGAAATGTAGCAACCGCAATTCGATTTTGGGAGGTGGACCCGGGTCAGCCCGACATTCGACTCCGAAGACGGGTTGACAAAGGCGCCGGCTCGAACGCCGGCGCCTTTCGCGCCCGCTCGGGTTAGAGCCCGATTGAGGCGACGTACGTGTCGGTGTCGCCGAAGTTGCTCGGGCAGCTCGTGTTCGGGTTGGGCGCCACCGCCGTCCGCGAGCCGCCGTAGATCGCGGACCGGTACGCGTTCACGGCCGCGCAGGCTGCCCCGTTTCGGGTGTCCGTCCAAACAGCCCACGCGGTGTTCGACCCGGCCACGATCCCGATGTAGTCGCCGATGAACTGCTCCATCAGGTTGTTGTAGGAGGAGACGTCGGGATTGGAGCTGGCCGTCGACACACGCACCGGCGCTGACCAAGTCCGGCCCGTGAACGTGACGATGTAGGCGTCATAGTTCTGGACCCCGGTCTGCCATGGATTGCTTGCGGGTGGCGCGGTCAGAGCGTCGAAAGCGACCGCCACCTTTCCAGATCCGGTGACGGCGGCCTGCGGGAAAAAGGCGTTGCGGCCGGCGATGCTGGCAATCGTGCCGAGCGAGGTCCAGCTCAGGCCGTCGGACGACACCGCGGCCTGGACGGTCCCATGCCCTCCGCTGAAATCGCACCACACGACGTAGACGCGGTTCGAGCTTGGGTCCGCTGCCGGGTGGGGGAAACAGTCGACGCGCGCGCTCATGCCTGGGACTCGGTTGAAGAGGTCGACCGCGTCGAAGGGTGTGCCGCGCAGCGGGTAGTCGGTGACCTGGGCGATCGTGATCGGGGCTGTGTAGGAGTCGCCGCCGTCCTTTGAGATGGTGACGACCTGGAGGCTCGGGTACTTGGTGGAGTCGGCGTTCTCGGTCCAGAACACCTCAACGGTCCCATCCGAGGCGACGGTCATCTGGCCGGTCTCGCGGAAACCTTGAGGAGTGTTGTTGTTGGCGGCGCTGATCTTGACCGCGTTGGACCAGGTGCGACCCTCATCCTCGGAGTGCGCCGTGTAGATCTTCACGTTGCCGTTGCCGGCGCAGTTGTTGCAGAAAACCGCCCAGTCCAGGTAGACGCGGCCGAAATGCGGGCTGCCGGAAACTTTGTCGACCGCGAGCCATTCGTGGTCGACGAAGTTGGCGTTGCTGTCGGTCGTCGTGGCGACGACAGGGTTCGACCAGCTCTGACCGTCGTCATAGGTCCGCGAAACGGTGCCAAGCTCGCCGCCGAGCTCGGGGAACGGATCCGCCAGAGAAGCGTAGTAGATGACGACGCCGCATCCATAGCTGAAGGAGCCGCCGGCGCAGCGGCGAGGTCCGAAGTCCAGGCTTGGGTCCCCACCCGAGGTCTTGCCGATGGTTTCGAACCCGGGGAGGTAGGCGCCGGTCCACGTGGCGCCGCCGTCGGTGGAGCGGTAATACCCGCTTGTCGGCACGCCGGCCTTGAAGGGGCACGGCGACGAGAGTGGCGCCGTGGTCCCTGGGCATAGCGGCTGCCCGATCTCCTCATTTGCGCCGGCGACAAGAACACCTGTGATCGGATTGCGCGTGATGGAGGGCTCGTTTTGCTTGTTTTGCGGGAACAGAAGCCCGTGGTCGAGGTCGACCAGGTGGTTGACGCCGATGGTGGGGCCCGACGCCTGAACGGGCGCCGGCACCAGAAGGGCTCCAAGGACGAGCAGGCCGGCGAGCAAAGCCAGTTTGGATCGCATCTTCGGCAGCACCTCCACGCAAAACCGCGACGGACGGGGGTTCGACAACGGCTCGTTCAACGCTGCGAGCCCTATTAGCTTAAGCAGGTCTTAAGTTGTTGGCGGCCGAGTTTGCGTGCGGTGGACATTCCGCGCCCATGCCCCAAACGGATCGGTCGTGGGGCTCCGGCCTCCGTCAGCCAAGTGGTGATTCTGAGATTCGGATTGTTAGCCGACCGGGCCGGATAGTTTTCCGGCCCGGTTGCTTTTGAGGCTGCCTGTTTGGTGCTATCGATTCTTCATCGCGGCAGCTTCGGCGAAGCAACCGCCGCGACCTTGTCGGCCCTCGAAGCGCGCCGGGCATCCCGATGCGGTTTCGATTCGTGCCGGCCGTTCAGAGCACGAATGAGAGTCGCTGCCAGTCCTTCGACAGCGCCGCCGCCAGTCACCAGGACATCAGGCACGACCTGCAGCCTTCCGTCCGACACGGCGTTCGCGATGGCTACAGCTGCCGTGGATCCGGAGCCAAGGCTCTCCACCTGTGCGTCGTAGCCCTTTGCCCGAGCGAGGCCAAGTGCTTCCGTCGCAGCCGCGTCGCCAAGGCCGATGGCCCTCCGGCGTGAACCCTCCGCCGCACCGGTCAGCTCGACGTATGCCGCCTCGCCGTCAGCCTCCGCTTTGCGAGCGTCGGCGCGAGCGCGGTTGATGTCGACCGAAACCTGTGCCTGCGCAAGCGCCGCCTGCATGTCAGCAGTGCCCCGCGCCTTCTCGAGGTCGATGCGCACGGTCTGCGCGTCCCTTTGCTCGACGAATGTGGCCTTTTCCTGGTTGGCGATCTCTCGCCGAGTGAGCACGTTGACGAGCTCCTCAGGAAAGGTGACGTCCTGGATGTAGACCCCTCGCGTCTCTACCTCGTAGGCCGCGAGGTAGCGCGAGATAGCGTCCAGCGCGGCGGCCTGAACCGCATCTCGCGTCTCGATGAACCGAATCGCCTCCAGCCCCTGCAGCGTGTTGCGGAAGTGGTTTCCAACCGCCGCTTGCAGGACCTCGTTCACCAGGTTCTGCATCGATCCGACCATCGATATGACCTTGGGGGCCTTGGTGTCCGGAACGTGGATCTGGACCTGCAGGTCGATCTTGAACACGAAGCCTTCGCGGCTCTTGCCCTCGATCGGGCTCAGTTGCGCGTCCAGGTTGTGCGCTACCGAGTTCGCGTCTGCCCAGTTAAGGGTCAGGATGAATGTCGGCACCTTCTCCGACGCGTAGATCCGCGGGTTGAGAGGGTACTTGCCGGTGCGCAAGGCCTCGCGCCAGATGCCGCGGTGGCCGGGCTGAACGATGGACCCGAACTTGAACTCGGGCCCGGATGTGTCGAGCGTGGGCAGCCCTACATAGCTCTTGATCACCGCCACCTCGCCCTGGTTGACAACGAGCATTCTGGCCGTCTCCACACGGACGAGAAACGGGTTGAGCAAGTAGGCGCCGTACAGCAGCGGGTCGTGTTGGAGACCGATGCGGCCTCCGTTATCAAGGAATGCCTGGAAGTCCTGGTAGTTGTTGTGCAGCTGGTTCTTGGCCCCGAGAAGGGCCTCGATCAGTTCTGAGTCGGACACGCTCGACTGCGCCTCGAGGGCTTCGATGTCCGCGAAACCGCCGATCCGGCCGGCAATGTCCGCAGGCGGCAGGGGTTCGCCGTCGAGAGTAGTCACGATTCCGACCAAGTCCTGGTCGCCGTCGGGCGCAATGATCGTGACGCGCAGCTGCTGCGGTGTGAGCCCGAACGACTCGGGCAACAGCGGGCCGCGGCCGACCATCTGCCTGTTGATCGGCAGGCCGTAAGCCTTGGTCGCCGTGATCACAAGGAACGCAACCGGGTGAACCGGAATGAGAGTGCCGGGGGGCAGCACGGGCCGCTGAACCCCTTTCTGGCCGCCATGCGCCAAGAAAGCGCGCAGATCCGTGAAGTTTCCGAATTCAGGCCGGTACAGGGCCGACTTCGCACCCGTGGGCAGCCTCTCACCAAGCTGAGAGATGACGACTCCGATCTCGCCCGCCGGGACCTGGACCCAGGGATACTTCGCAACCGTGTATGTCGGCCACAGCTTGAAACGAACGCCCGGCATGAGCAGCTTGGACTGGTAGCCGGCCTCGCCCTCGAAAGCGATCGGGGTGTCGGAGGTGTTATGCCGAGTCGAGAACCGCTTGGCGACGAGGCCGATCTCGGCCGGCCCGATGACGATCACCGATCGGATTGCGACGATGATCCCCAAGGCAAGCACGGCGCCGATTGCTGATGGGACTATTACGGTCTGCAGGAGCACGACAAACGCGCTCATATGATTGCGGGCGGTTATCCGCCGCGCCTCCGAAAGACCGGCTCGTATAGATCCGGTCGAACCCTTTATATCTACCCAAAATCGGCTGGCTACAAACAGGAAACGTGTGCGCCGCTGATGCAGCGCGGTTAACGATGTGAAGGAAAGTTAGGCTCGCAAATTTGGCTGTCTAACTTTCGGTTGCGCCTGGCTGAAGCCGCCGAAACGGGCGATTTCGTATTGAAAAATTTGGTGGACCTAAGTTCCCACAATGCGAACCCACCCGGCGTATTCGACGGCGAGACTGTTCCACTGTCCCACGTAACCGATACCCGGATCGAGGAGTCTATCGTGGCTCTTCGGAGGTTCGTCGCCGAGCACGGCTCGCTGCCGACCGCCGAGAGCTGGACTGAGGCCGCCATGCGGCCGTCTGAGAAAACAATCCGGCGCCGATTCGGTAGCTTCCAAGAGGCGATCCAGCGGGCCGCGCTGACTTGATGCTGGACGGGACCCGCGGCGCGTGCACCAACGTGAACTCGGCTCCGGACCATTGTCCTTGCGCGGGAGGCCAACGAACTTATCTGTGACCACGAGGAGGTCCGCTACGTCGGCTGACGACCTGCCGCTCTAAACAGCACGATGCCGGTAACGAGCATCCAGAGCCAGGCCGCCAGCACGACCGCCGAGAGTAGCTGGGAAGCCTGGTAGAGAGAACCACCTGCGGCGAAAGCCGGGCCCGAAATTACTCCTTCGACACTGCCAACAACCCCGGCGGCCAAACCGAGCCAGCACAGCCAGGCCGGAAACAGCCGCGATCTCAGCATTGCGAACGAGGCAACCAGGACAGAGACGTAGAACGGAACGAGCACGCTCAGATTGAGCCAGTTCGCAGCAGCGTCGATGCCAACAATGGTCGACTGATCGGCCCCGCCCGCGACTGCTTGCACGGCACCGCCGGCCACAGCAAAAGTGGCGATCTCCAGGGCCACGCTCACGGCCATCACGCCCAGCGCGAAATCAGCCGATAACGTTTCGGCACCAGACCTGCGAAGCCCATCACGAATGCCTGCTACGAACAGGATTCGTCCGAGCAGGACCAGGCTCAGCCAACCGGCGAGCAGCTCTACCCCCGTCCCATGCTGCGTGTATTGGGCGACAATCTCAGCTGCCTTGGCCCCCTGGGCCGCCGGCACATTGCCCGCATTGAAGCCGATGATGCCCACCCACTCGAGCAGGTAGATGATGGCCCCCGCGAGCGCCAATCGGTTCCCGACGAGCCGCTGCCCTTCGGTACGCACAGTTCGGCACTGTAACGAGTTCACGGCGATCTGGCGCGGATACTTGGACTGAGAGCCACACGTGCTGGGTCATTAGTGCTAGCCCATGGCGGAAGCGAACCAAGGGTTTCCTGGGTGCGCCGTATTCATCGCGTCCAGAAACAGGCAACCGTTCCGAAATGGTCACGCGATCCGTGGTCACGACGGAGATTGCGATGCACCTTGCGCGAAGCCCCCGCCGACCGGCAAACCCGGGGACGGGGCTTGATGGATACCCGATGTTGTGGTGGTGGACCCGAGGGGATTCGAACCCCTGACCTCTTGAGTGCGATTCAAGCGCGCTCCCAGCTGCGCCACGGGCCCA
>Ga0137409_10005407_pt1 | contig 13314 bp, 10 predicted proteins | sample CZODoug1_16funga_FD_122059 | JGI IMG/M metagenome (GOLD analysis project Ga0137409, IMG submission 122059) | Vadose zone soil fungal communities from Angelo Coast Range Reserve, California, USA - CZODoug1_16fungal (Hybrid Assembly) | ecosystem: Environmental > Terrestrial > Soil > Vadose zone...
CACGCGGTTTTGGCTTACGCTTGAACCCACAGAGGGGCTTAGGATCATCCAATAGTCGGACGACAGAGATTGGGAGGAAGTATGGCTACGGCAGTGGCGCCCCGGATGTTCAAGAACTTCATCAACGGCGAGTGGGTGGAATCGCGGAGCGGGAGCGCGTATGAGAACCGCAATCCAGCGAATACCGACGAACTAATCGGCATGTTTGTGTCTTCGACTAACGAGGATGTGGATGCCGCCGTGGATGCCGCGAAAGAGGCGTACAAGACGTGGCGGCTGGTGCCCGCGCCGAAACGCGCGGAGATTCTGTTCCGCGCGGCGGAGCTGCTCCTCCTGCGCAAGGAAGATTTCTCGAAGGACATGACGCGAGAGATGGGCAAGGTCCTGGCCGAGACGCGCGGCGACGTGCAGGAAGCCATTGACATGACCTATTACATGGCGGGGGAGGGGCGGCGGTTGTTCGGTCAAACCACTCCCTCGGAGCTGCCGAACAAATTTGCCATGAGCGTACGTCAGTCCATCGGCGTCTGCGGAATGATTACGCCATGGAATTTTCCCATGGCCATTCCTTCCTGGAAAATGATGCCCGCGCTCATCAGCGGAAATACGGTTGTGCTCAAGCCGGCGGAAGATACGCCGCTGTCTTCGTATCACCTGGTCCAGGTCCTTACGGAAGCCGGAGTGCCGCGTGGCGTTGTGAACCTGGTGAGCGGCGATGGGCCGAACGCGGGCGCGCCGCTGTCGCAGCATAAAGAAGTGCCCGTGGTCAGCTTTACAGGATCGACAGCCGTTGGGCGAATCATTGCGCAGGCCTGCGCGCCGGATTTCAAACACTGCAGCCTGGAAATGGGCGGAAAAAACATCATCATCGTGATGGAGGACGCCAATCTCGATTTGGCCGTGGATGGCGCGGTCTGGGGCGGCTTCGGCACTACCGGGCAGCGTTGCACTGCTGCGAGTCGCGTCGCCGTGCACAAGGATGTTTACATGGAATTCGTTGACCGCTTCGTGGATCGTGTCAAGTCTCTCAAAGTGGGAAACGGACTCGATGCCTCAACGGACATGGGACCTTGCATCAACGAGCAGCAATTGAAAACCGTGATGAGCTACGTGGAAATCGGGAAGAATGAAGGCGCGAAACTCCTGACCGGCGGAAATCGTCTGAACAGCGGTGCGTACGCGAAAGGCTGGTTCCACGCGCCAACCGTCTTCGGGGATTGCGCGCCAACGATGCGCATCGCGCAGGAAGAAATCTTCGGCCCCGTGGTTTCGGTGATTCCAATCGAGAGTCTGGAACAAGCCGTGGATGTTGCGAATGGCGTTCCATACGGTTTGTCGGCATCCATTTACACGCGAAACGTAAACCGCGCGTTTCAGGCCGCCCGCGATCTCTACACAGGAATCGTCTACGTGAACGCGCCTACGATCGGCGCGGAAACCCACCTGCCGTTCGGCGGCACTAAGCAGACCGGCAATGGACACCGCGAAGCCGCCATCGCGGCCATCGATTTCTTCACCGAGTGGAAGACCATGTACATCGACTACTCGGACAAGCTACAGCGCGCTCAAATCGACAACGCCTAATTGTCCCGCGCACGTTGACCGCGCTTGACACCATTCCTACAATAGAGGTAGCGCTCTCTAGCACTAGGAGTAGAGTGCTGCTATGAGGAATGCTGCTCTCCAGGAACGCCGCAACCGCCAGATTTTGGCGGATATCGTTCGCACGTACATCGAGACGGGCGAGCCGGTATCCTCGCGCGCCATTTCCAAGCGGTTCGAAGAAACGCTCAGCACCGCGACCATTCGCAACTTGATGGCAGACCTGGAGGACGGCGGCTTCCTCTATCAGCCGCATACTTCGGCAGGTCGCGTGCCCACTGCGGCAGCTTATCGCTTTTTCGCGCAGGAGATTGCCTCGCAGGCGACCATCACCGTGACCGACCGCGAGTGGATTCAGCGCGAGATGGGCGGAGCCACGAGCGCCGCGGAGATTACCGAGCGCGCTGGGCACATCCTGGCGGAAGTTTCGAACGGCCTGGGCATCATCGTATCGCCGCCATTGAGCAAAACCGTCCTGGAGCACGCGCGCATGTGGCTGCTGCCCGACGGCCGCGTGGTCGTCGTGCTCATCTCACCGGGCGGCAACACGCGTGACAAAATATTGCGGCCGCACCGGCCCTTCACGCAGGTCGAACTCGATGCCACCGCCGATTTTCTGAACCGTCATTATTCCGGCTGGACGCTCGAAGCCATCCGCGCCGACCTGCTGCAAAAGCTGGCGACCGAGCGGGAGCGCTACGAGGGCATCGTGCAGAGCGCCCTTTCACTCTGTGATCCGGCGGTTCTGGGGGACGAATCGTCCCTGCACGTCCACGTCGAAGGTGCCGCCCAGATCGTCGGCGCCGCAGAATTTGCGGACCAGGCGCAATTGCGAGATCTGCTCGCCGCCATTGAAGAAAAGCACCGCCTCGTAACGATGTTAAATGCTTGCATCGAAACGCCGGAACCGGTGCACGTGCAAATCGGCGTAAAGGAAATTTCGCAGTCCGGCGAGAATCTCGCGCTGATCAGCGCCGCTTATACCAGAAACGACCTCGTGCAAGGCTCGCTCGGCGTGCTGGGGCCGACTCGCATGCATTACGAGCGCGCCATGACCGCGGTCGCGTACGTGGCGCAGCTTTTCAGCGAAGCTCTAAATAAGACTTAGGAAATCATGGCAACGGGAGACGATTGAAAGTGAGCGACAAAGACGTGAAGATCAATCTTAACAAGAACGTGGATAGCTCTGAACTCGAGCAATCCGCCGAATCTGTTGCCGCGGACACCGCTAAAGCCAACGCCGAATTGGCCAAGCTGACAGCGGATCTCGAGGAGCTGCGCCAGACACTGCTTCGCCGCCAGGCGGACTTCGACAACTACCGCAAGCGCATCGAGAAGGAACGCTTCGAAGACGCCAAGCGCGCCACCGCGCGCGTCGTCGAAGGGCTCATCCCCGTGATCGACGGATTCGAACACGCACTCGCCGCGCATCGCGAAGCCGAATATGAAACTTATCGCAAAGGCTTCGAGCTTATCTACAAGCAGCTCCTCGATCACCTGGCAAAACTCGGCGTCGAGCGACTCGATCCGGTTGGCAAGCCTTTCGATCCCCATCTGCATCAGGCCGTGGATCGCGCCGAAACGAAAGACCTCGACGACGGCACGATCCTTCAGGTCTTTCAGCCCGGCTATGTTTTTCACGGGCGCGTCTTGCGGCCCGCCATGGTCCGTGTAGCGGTCCATCCGAATCCCGCATCGAAAGAAGCAGTCAACTAAAGGAGAACGAACGTTTCAATGGCTAAAGGGACTCAACGGGATTTTTACGAGGTGCTCGGCGTAACACGCACGGCTGCGGTGGATGAGATCAAGTCTGCCTACAGGAAAGCCGCGCTCAAATGGCATCCCGACCGCAATCCGGAAAACAAATCCGAAGCGGAAGTAAAGTTTCGCGAATGCACGGAAGCCTACAGCGTGCTCAGCGACGCGCAGAAGCGCCAGGTGTACGACACCTACGGTCACGCCGGTCTATCCAGCGTGGGCGGGAACCAGGGATTTGACAACACAGTTTTCCAGGACTTCCACGACATCTTCGGCGATTTCTTCGGCTTCGAGGATCTCTTTGGCGGCGGTGGACGCCGCGGTCGCAGCCGCGCTCAGCGCGGCGCCGACCTGCGCTACGACATGACGCTGTCCTTTGAAGAAGCGTCGGCGGGCGTCGCTACAAAAATCAAGTTGCCGCGCCAGGAATTCTGCGAAGCGTGCAACGGCACCGGCGCAAAGAAAGGCACCGGCATCGTTACTTGCCAGACGTGCGCCGGCCGCGGCCAGTTGGCGTATCAACAGGGATTTTTCACCATCACGCGCACGTGCCCCGCTTGCCAGGGCGCGGGACAAATGGTCCGCGAACGCTGCCCCGAGTGCCGCGGCCAAGGTCGCTTCGAACGCGAAAAAACCATCGAACTCCGCATTCCTCCAGGCGTGGACACTGGAACGCGCCTCCGTGTTGCCGGCGAAGGCGAGCCCGGTCCGAATGGCGGCCCCGCCGGAGATCTCTACGTCGTCCTCGAAGTTAAAGAGCACTCCTTCTTCGAACGCCGCGGCGCGGATTTATACTGCACCATTCCAATCAGCGTCGCGCAGGCGACGCTCGGAACCGAGCTCCAAGTTCCGGGACTGGGCGGGGAAGAGCGGCTCAAAATCCCCGAAGGCACGCAGAGCGGCGCCGTGTTCCGCATCAAGGGCAAAGGACTTGCCGATCCGCGCGGCGGCGGGAAGGGCGATTTGTACTATCACGTTCGCGTCCTTACGCCAACCAAGCTCACGCGCGAACAGCGCAAGCTGATCGAGCAGCTCGGCGCCACTCTCAAAGTCGACAACAAGCCCGCCGACCGCAATTCCTCGATCTTCGACAAAGTCAAAGACATCTTCGGCTAGACACGCATTACCTGCGATAGAATCTCCGCGTGCGCAGGCGATTCTTCGTCGAGCAGTTTGCCGGTGATCGTGCCGTCATGGAAGATGACGCAGCGCACCACCTCGGCCGCGTGCTTCGTGCACAGACCGGTCAGCTTTACGAGTTGAGCGACGGCGAACGCGTCTGGCTGGGCCGCATCGATAAGGTTGGCCGCGATCGCGTCGAGTTTGCGCTCCTCGAAGAATTACCCGCCCCCCAGCCAAGCCTGCACCTAACCCTCCTGCTCGCTGTCGTGAAATTCGACATGTTCGAATGGGCCATCGAAAAGGCCACCGAACTCGGCGTGGCGACAATCGTTCCTTTGGCGGCCGCGCGTAGCGAAAGGGTCCTGCTCTCCGCAGCCGCGAAGCGCGCCGAACGCTGGAAAAAAATCTTGCTCGAGGCTTCGCAGCAGTCGCGCCGCGTCCGTGTCCCCGTCTTGGCCGAACTCGCAAAGCCGGAGACCGTATTCGCATCGCCCCAGGAGGGTTTATGCGTAATGCTCTCGGAACGCCCTGACGCGCCCACGATTCGCAACGTCCTCGAAGGCCAGCAGCAGACGAACGCGACTCTTGCCATCGGGCCCGAAGGCGGCTGGACCGACGCCGAATTCGAAACCGCCCGCCGCAGCGGCTTCCAGGAAGCCTCCCTCGGCCAGCTCATCCTGCGCACGGAAACCGCCGTTGTCTCCGCTCTGGCCTCGATGAACTACGCGCTGAACGTAGCTTCGTAGTCTCCAAAATCGCCTCTTCAAGCAACGGCCGAACCCTCAGCCGAATCCAACAGAGGGTAACAACACCGTGGCCTCTCCGTACCCGACTGGATGCATCACAAATCGCATCTGGCGCGCGCCGCAAGGGACATGCTATAAATACAAGGCAGCCAAAAATGGAAAGCTCGGAAGAAAAACAGCCCGTAACCGCAGCACCACCGGATACCACGGCCCCGGCAGAATCTCCCGTGGGCGCTTCAGACCGCCCGGCATCACCGCATTCCCTTCGTCACGAAATTCGCGTCTGGACCCGCGACCTTCTGATCGCCATCGGCCTCGCGCTTGTCATCATCGTCTTCTTGTACCAGCCCGTGAAAGTCGAAGGCACCAGTATGGCGCCGTTGCTCTCCGACCAGGAGCGCATCTTCATCAACAAATTTGTCTACCGCTTCGAGCCCATCCAACGCGGCGACGTCGTCGTTTTCTGGTATCCCCTGGACCGCTCCAAGTCCTTCATCAAGCGCGTCATCGGACTGCCCGGAGAAACGGTGGAGATCCGCCGCGGCGCGGTCTACGTGGACGATAAAATTGTTCCCGAGCCTTACGTGCCGCCGCAGTACGAAGACCTCAGCGATTTCGGTCCGGTGCGCGTTCCCAAGGACAGCTATTTCGTCATGGGCGACCACCGCATCAGTTCGAACGATTCACGCGTGTTCGGGCCCGTGGCCGACCGCTATATTTACGGCCGCGCTGTTTTTGCCTACTGGCCGGTGGATCATTTCGGCTCTCTTTCGACCACCGAGGCCGATACCAAATGACTGGCATATCTTGATGCGAAACATGGGAGGACTCACTGAGCGAAGTTCAGCACCGACCCGCGATCCTCGCGTTGGAAGACGGGCGCGTCTTTAACGGCCGCGCGGCCGGCGCGATCACGCGCCGCGGCGGCGAAGTCGTTTTCAATACCAGCCTCACCGGTTACCAGGAAGTTTTCACCGACCCCAGCTATGCCGGACAGATTGTTTGTCTCACGTATCCGCACATCGGAAATGTGGGCGCGAACCTCGAAGATGAGGAGTCCTCGCGGCCGTACATCGAATCGCTCATTGTGCGCGAGTTTTCGCAGATCTCTTCGAATTGGAGATCGGCGGAAACCACGCAGCTTTATTTGAACCGCCACAAGATCCCCGTGATTTGGGACATTGATACCCGCGCGCTCGTCCGCCATATTCGCAATATCGGTGCGCTTCGCGGCGTCGTTTCCACCGACGGTACGCCGGCGGAGCAGTTGGTGTTCGAAGCCAAGCAACTGCCCAGCATGGCGGGCCAGGAGCTCGCCAGCCGCGTCACTTGCGCCAAATCCTACGGCTGGGACAAAGGTTCCGTGGAGGTTGCCGTTTCTCCCTGGTCCGAGCAGATGGGCGAATCCGACGCTCACGCCGAGACGCGCAAACATCGTGTTGTCGCTTACGACTACGGCATCAAGCAGAACATTCTCCGTCTGCTCGTGGATCACCATTGCGAAGTCTATGTCGTCCCCGCGCAGACCTCCGCCGAAGATGTCCTCGAGATGAAGCCGGATGGAGTCTTTCTTTCGAACGGCCCCGGCGATCCGGAGCCCATCAATTACGCCGTGGAAAATATCCAGAAGCTCATCGGTCACGTTCCTGTGTTTGGAATTTGCCTGGGGCACCAGTTGTGCGGCCTGGCGCTCGGCGGCAAAACCTTCAAGCTGAAATTTGGCCATCACGGTTCGAATCATCCCGTGAAAAATCTGCTCACCGAACAAGTCGAAATCACTGCCCAGAATCACGGCTTCTGCGTGGACCCGGACTCCTTGCCGTCGAGCAAAGTGGAGGTCACCCACATCAATTTGAACGACCACACCAACGAAGGCATGCGCCACAAATCGTTGCCGCTGTTTTCCGTGCAATATCACCCGGAAGCTTCGCCCGGTCCGCACGATTCGCACTATCTGTTCACGCAGTTCACCGACATGATGAAGGAATTTGCGCAGCCGGGCAGTTCGCGGCGCTAGAGAGTTTCACGGGAGACTATGCCGAAGCGCAAGGACATCAAGAAAATCTTAATCATCGGCTCCGGGCCGATCGTCATCGGGCAGGCCTGCGAGTTTGACTATTCGGGGGCCCAGGCATGCAAGGCGCTGCGCGCCGAAGGCTACAAGGTCATCCTGGTGAATTCGAATCCGGCGACCATCATGACCGACCCGGAACTCGCGCACCGCACATATATCGAGCCGCTGACCAAGGAGTATATCGAGGAGATTATCGCCAAAGAGAAGCCGGATGCGCTTCTGCCGACGGTTGGCGGGCAAACCGCGCTGAACCTTGCCGTTGAGCTTTCTGAGAGCGGGGTCCTCGAAAAATACAAAGTGGAAATGATTGGCGCGTCACTCCGCGCCATCAAAGTGGCGGAAGACCGACTGTGGTTCAAGGACGCCTGCCGCAAGATTGGCCTGGAAGTTCCTGCGTCCGCGTTGGTAAACAACGCGCAGGACGCCTTGCGCCTCTGCGATCAACTTGGTTTTCCGCTCGTCATCCGGCCGTCGTTCACGCTGGGCGGCACGGGCGGCTCCATTGCCTACAACAAGGAAGAATTTGGCGAAGCCATCGCGCATGCCTTGGACATGAGCCCGGTGCACGAGGCGCTGGTGGAAGAATCCGTACTCGGCTGGAAAGAATATGAGCTCGAAGTGATGCGCGATTTCCGCGACAACTTCGTGGTCATTTGCACCATCGAAAATTTCGACCCCATGGGCGTGCACACCGGCGATTCCATCACCGTGGCCCCCGCCCAGACGCTGACCGACAAGGAATATCAGCGCATGCGCGACGCTTCGGCGGCCATCATCCGCGAGGTGGGCGTAGAAACGGGTGGTTCGAACGTGCAGTTTGCCGTGAATCCGGAAAACGGCCGCATGGTCGTCATCGAGATGAACCCGCGCGTTTCGCGCAGCTCCGCGCTGGCCAGCAAGGCCACGGGTTTTCCGATTGCCAAGATCGCCGCGCGCCTGGCCGTCGGCATGACACTGGACGAAATTCCGAATGACATTACGAAGAAAACCCCGGCGTGCTTCGAGCCCACGATCGACTACGTCGTGGTGAAAATTCCGAAATGGCAATTCGAGAAATTTCCCGGTGCAGACAGCACTCTCGGCACGCAGATGAAATCCGTCGGCGAAGTGATGGCCATCGGACGGACCTTCAAGGAAGCTCTGCAAAAGGGCATTCGCTCGCTGGAGCCCAGTTCGCCGTGGCGCGCGCCAACGGAAACGCCGGATTCGCTGCTGCGCGAGAAACTTGCCACGCCCCGGCCGGACCGCATTCACTGGCTGCTCACGGCCATGGAGCGCGGCCTTCCCGCGCAGGAAATTTGCAATCTGACGAAGATTGATCCCTGGTTCATCCAGCAGATCGAGGAATTGACGGCCATGAACCGCCGCGCCGCAGCTGTCACCGTGGAGACCGCGTCGAAAGATTTGCTGCGCGAAGTGAAGCGCAACGGGACGAGCGACGAACAACTCGCTCAAATCTGGCGCACCACCCCCGCTTCCGTGCGCCTGCAACGAGCGCGCTACGGCGTTGCTCCGGTCTTCAAGCGCGTGGACACCTGCGCCGCGGAATTCGAATCCTTCACACCGTACCTCTATTCCACTTACGAGGACGAAGACGAATCCGATCCGCAATCCCGCTTCAAGATCATGATTCTCGGCAGCGGCCCGAATCGCATCGGGCAGGGCATCGAGTTTGATTATTGCTGCTGCCACGCCGCGTTTGCGCTTCGCGAAGACGGTTTTGAAACCATCATGGTGAACTGCAATCCGGAGACGGTTTCGACGGATTACGACACCTCCGACCGCCTGTATTTCGAGCCGCTTACCCTGGAAGACGTACTGGCCATCGTCGAGCGCGAAAAACCGCAGGGCGTGATCGTGCAATTTGGCGGGCAAACCCCGCTGAATCTTGCGCTCGAATTGAAGCGCAACGGCGTGCCCATTATCGGCACGGCCCCTGAATCGATTGATCTTGCTGAGGACCGCCGCCGGTTCGGCCGCTTGCTCGATGAGTTGAAAATTCCTCAGCCGCACAATGGGACTGCTCTCGTCCCGGAAGAAGCCGCGCGCGTCGCGGGGGAAATCGGTTTGCCCGTTCTGGTGCGCCCGAGCTACGTGCTCGGTGGCCGCGCGATGGTGATTGCCTACGACGTGAACACCGTGCAGGAATACGTCGCGCAAGCCGCGCTGATGGGCCCGGCTCGCCCCGTGCTCATTGACCAGTTCCTGGAAGAAGCGACCGAAGTGGACGTGGATGCCCTCGCCGATGGAACCGATGTCATCATCGGCGGCATCATGGAGCACATTGAAGAAGCCGGCGTGCACTCCGGCGATTCGTCTTGCGTGTTGCCTCCGGTGAGTTTGTCGCCCGCCGTACTCGATACGATTCGTGAATACACCAGGCGGCTGGCGCTCGCTTTGAAAGTCGTCGGCCTGATGAATGTGCAGTATGCGATTCAACGGGACACGGTCTACGTTCTGGAAGTGAATCCGCGCGCGTCGCGCACCGTGCCATACGTGAGCAAAGCGACCGGCGTGCCGCTGGCAAAGGTAGCGGCGCGATTGATGGCGGGCAAGAAACTGGCGTCCATGAATCTGCCGGTTGTGCTGCACAACGGCGTTGCGGAAATCGCCGTACACGAATTCTATTCGGTGAAGTCGCCCGTCTTTCCGTTCAACAAATTCCGCGGCGTGGACACGATTCTCGGTCCTGAAATGCGCTCGACCGGCGAAGTGATGGGCATTTCGAAGTCCTACGGACAAGCTTTTGCCAAGGCGCAGCTCGCCGCGGGACAGCGGCTGCCTCGCAAGGGCACGGTGTTCCTCAGCGTGAATGATCGCGACAAGAGGCACCTGGCCTCTCTGGGAAAAGAGTTAGCGGCCCTGGGTTTCCGCCTGCTTGCCACGCGCGGAACCGCGGCGGCGCTGGAAGCCGCCGGCATCGAAGCCGAACCTGTTTTCAAAGTAAATGAAGGCCGTCCGAACATCGTCGACCTCGTGAAAACAGGTAAGATCGATCTCGTCATTAATACCCCGCTCGGTCGCGAATCGTTTTATGACGAAAAGTCTATCCGGCGCGCCGCGATTCGCTACAACATTCCGTGCATTACGACGCTTGCGGCGGCGCACGCCGCAGCGCGCGGGATTCACACGCTGCACGAGGAGGGCACGGAAGTTGCCGCACTTCAGGATTTGCATAAAGGACGCGCCGCTGCTTCCAGTGTGCCCGCATCAGGAGACTAAACCGTGGATCTTTCCGGAGTTTTTCCCGCTCTCACTACGCCGTTCGCAAACGACGGCTCCGTTTCGCTTCCTGACCTGAAGCACAACATTCAACGCTACAACGGAACGGACTTGGCCGGTTATGTCGTGCTTGGTTCGACCGGAGAATCAGTTCTTCTCCGGCAAGCGGAGATGGATGGCATCCTTGTCACGGTTAAAGAATCTGCCGAGAAAGAAAAGAAGCTGATTGCCGGGACCGGCGCCGAGTCCACGTCGGAAACCATCGAGCGAACCAAGCGCGCTGCGGAACTCGGTTATCACGTCGCGCTAGTGAAGACGCCGCATTATTACAAGCCGGCCTACAAGCCCGACGTGCTCATCGCGCATTACCGCAAAGTGGCGGACGAATCTCCCATCCCTGTTTTGCTCTATTCCGTTCCGCAATTCACTGGCCTCGCCCTGGAATCTCCCGAAATAATCACGCTGGCAGAGCATTCGAACATCATTGGCATCAAAGACAGCTCCGGAAATGTGCAGCGCGTGGGAGAAATGATCGCGGGCGTGCCGCCGGCGTTTCAAGTCTTGGTCGGCGCTGCCGCAACGATTTACCCTTCGCTCATAATTGGTGCGCGCGGATGCATCCTAGCGCTTGCATGCGCGCTGCCGGAAAAATGCGTCGCGCTATTCGAATTGGTCCGCAAGGGTCATCACGAAAAAGCCCGCGAATTGCAGGCCGTTTTGGTCCGCGCTTCGAAAGCCATCATCTCCGAAAGCGGCATCGCCGGTCTGAAACACGTCATGGATCTGCGCGGCTACCGCGGCGGCATTCCGCGCCTGCCGCTGCAGCCTCTGCAGCCTGAACAAAAGACGCGCCTTAGTGAATTCATGGCGACTCTGGAACCCGCGGTCGCCAGGGCCTGACTCCCGCGATTCGAACGGATTTCAGCCTGAATTCGAACAGATTTGATGAGACGTTTTCCCGCGAGTATCATCTAAGGGCTCATGGATTGTCGCGCCCTCCTGTTCCGCCAGCTCCCGCATCAGCCGAAGCTTTTTCTGGAATACCTTGATCATTTTGAGCGCGTGAAAGGGTTTTACGCGCATCCGCCAACGATGCAGGCGGTGAAGCGCATCGCCGGAAAATTGGAATATCCGCGCGAGCGAAGAGCCGAAGTGGCGGAGCTTTTGCGGAAACAAAATGTCGCGCTTGGCGCGAGCGCGGAGACACAGTCCAATTTGGAGCGTCTGGAAAAAGGCGCGGTGGCCATCGTCAGCGGGCAGCAGGTCGGATTGTTCAGCGGGCCGGCTTATGCGATTTACAAAGCGCTGACCGCAGTGCAAATTGCTGAAGAGCTGACGCGCGGTGGAATTCCTGCCGTGCCCATTTTTTGGATGGCGACGGAAGACCACGACCTCGAAGAAGTGCGGCACGCGAGTTGGTTTGATCAGGGGAGACTGAAGCGTTTTGAATTGCCGCTTGTGGCAGAAGCGGGGCGGCCGGTGGGAGGAATTTCGCTCGGCGCCGAAGTGGAACCGCTCACGCGGGAAGCGGCGGAATTCCTTTCGAACCAGGGAAGCGATTTGCTTGCGCAGTATCTGAGGGAAAGTTACCGGCCGGAAGAAACATACGGCAGCGCGTTCGCGAAACTTTTCACACGTTTGTTTGCGCAGCAAGGATTGATCTTGATGGATCCGCTCGATCCAGGGTTGCACCGGGTGGCGACGCCGCTGTATCAGCACGCGCTGGCGGAGCGCGATGCGCTGAACGAAAAGCTTTTGCAGCGCGGCAAGGATCTGGATCGCGCGGGATTTGACGCGCAAGTGAAAGTGACGTCGCGCAGCACGCTGCTATTTTATCTGGGCGACGGTGTGCGGCAAGTGATCACGGCGAGCAACGGGAAATTTCAGGCCGGCGATAAAAGCTGGGCGCGCGATGAACTTATTCACCTGACGCACGCGGCGCCGGGAAAATTCAGCCCGAATGCCCTGTTCCGGCCGGTGGTGCAGGATTATCTTTTGCCGACCGCGGCTTATGTGGCAGGGCCGGCGGAGATCTCCTATTTCGCGCAATCCGAAGTGATTTACCGTCATCTTCTCGGGCGCATGCCGGTGATGCTGCCGCGCGCGGGATTCACGCTCGTGGACGCGAAGGCCGTGAAACTCCTGCGCCGTTACGGGTTGACGGTCGAGGACGTGTGGGCCGGTTCGCAAAGTCTGCGGCACAAGATGGAAGGCGCATCGGTGCCGAAAACTTTATCGAAAAGCTTTCAGAAAAATCAGAAACAGATTCAGAAAATGCTGACGCAGCTCGGGAAACAGATCGCGAAGCTCGACCCCACGTTGAGGGGCACGGTGGAACGAGCAAGGCAGAGAATTGAATTCCATCTCGAGAAGCTGCGGCAAAAAGCGGGCAAAGCGCAGGATCAAAAGACCGGTCTGATTTCTGCGCATGAGCAGTATCTGGACTCGCTGCTGTATCCGCGCAAGGCGCTGCAATCGCGGGAGTTGTGTTTGCTTCCGTTTTTGGCGCGGTGGGGCGCCAGCGGATTAAGCGAGCTTCAGAAACTCTCCACAGGCAAGAAAATCGGGCATCACTTCATCCTTCAGCTTCCGTAACGCAACTTGTCCAGCCGCCTTCTCGATCAGGGGACGCTTACTGCGGTGCATCGCCCAATTGCTTCAATTTTTGCTCGGCGCTCTCCTTGATTGCTTTGCGGCGGTCCTCGGGGTCCGCGGTATCGGAGGGGAGAAGGTCGAGGGCCTTCTTTGCGTTCTGACGCGCCAAATCCTTCTGGCCATCCGCGAGATAGG
>Ga0137409_10005408_pt1 | contig 13313 bp, 13 predicted proteins | sample CZODoug1_16funga_FD_122059 | JGI IMG/M metagenome (GOLD analysis project Ga0137409, IMG submission 122059) | Vadose zone soil fungal communities from Angelo Coast Range Reserve, California, USA - CZODoug1_16fungal (Hybrid Assembly) | ecosystem: Environmental > Terrestrial > Soil > Vadose zone...
TGGTATATCCGATGCAGGGATGCGTGGATGGCGTCTCCGGCGACCATCTGTTGATTGCACCCCCTGCGGTGATTACTGCTGAGCAGATAGGGTGGGCGGTAGAACAGTTGAGGGCTGCTGTCCTGGAGTCGACCTAAGGGTCGATGCCCTGATTCGAGCTTCCCACCCGTTCGAGCCAAGCCCCGCAACATGAAGCAGTTTAGATTCAGAACTCAGGTTGTGAGTGTGATGGCGATTTATCGTTGGCTATACGGCTTCCCAGCCGGTGCGACCGAGTCGATGCGGAAGACCACAACCTTCATCGGAAACGAGCCCAGATGTCCCCACCCCTGATTGTCATTACTGCGGAATACCTCTGGCAGCTTAGGGTCCGGTTGCGGAGGGCCGTAAAGCTCGCCAGAAAGTACGACCGCTGCTTTGCCAGATTTTTCTATTTGGTTACGTAGCTTGTTTCGATTGCGCTCAGATTCTAGAGAGAGCTCAAACCACGTTGGTTGTACGGAAGGACAACTCGCGTCCGTAAGCACCCCCATATCTGTACCCGACTCGGCTATCGCTGATAGGCGCACGCTACGGTGGGCTCCGGACGCAAGTTGAGGAAGGTTACAAATACTTTGAGGTTTCGATTGGGCATCACTGGACAGAGTCGCGCATCCTAGCAGAATTGTTACAAGAATCCCAAGCCGCATTTCGCTGCCACCTTCGGACTTACGATTGTGGATGATAACCGCGATTGCAGAATGACGCCACGATTAGGGCGTTCTCGTCTCAACTGACGCTATCAGCGATTACCCCCCAAGCCTGGCCAATTAGAGAAATTCCGCATCACTCTTCGGACTGACATCCTCCGCCATCATATAGCTAACAATGGAGATATTGGTTGATCCGCGCTTTACCCGCCGTGCATTGCCCTTTCCCTGTCGTGAGCCTCATTCTGCCCCAGAACGGAGGCACTCATGGCCACTACCCTTGCCGACTTTACCGAACAAGCCAATCCCAAAACCCTCGCCGAAGCCCGCCGCGCCGGATTCAAGCAGGCGACCCGGGTTCACGGCAGCATCCTCGCAACCGCCGAAAAGCGCGCCCTCGTCTGGTTGGCAGAGCGCATGCCGGCCTGGGTCAGTTCGGACCAACTGACGGTGCTTGGTTTTGTTGCCCAGGTCGCGACCGGAGTCTGTTACGCGTTCGCGGGCCGGGATCGCCGGATGTTGCTGGCGGCCATCGTCTGCCTCGCGGTGAACTGGTTCGGTGACAGCTTGGACGGTACGCTGGCACGCGTTCGCCAACGGCAACGTCCGCGTTATGGGTTCTACGTGGACCACATCATTGATTCGATCGGCTCGGTCGCGATGATGGGCGGGCTGGCGCTTTCTGGATACATGCATCCGGTGATCGCGATCGGATTGCTGGTGGCGTTTCTGCTGCTCTCGATCCAGTCGTATCTCGCGACCTATACGCTAGGCGAGTTTCACCTTTCGTTCTGGTACTTCGGTCCCACCGAATTACGGATTCTGCTGGCAGTCGGCAACCTTTCGCTGTTTCGCTGGGAGTGGGTGATTCAGGGACACTATCGGCTGTTTGATATTGGAGGCGCCATCGGACTGGTGGGCATGATTGCCATGCTGGTCGTTGTCACAGTGAGAAACACCGTACGTCTTTATCGCGAAGAAAGGATCCGATGACGCGGCAAGTGTGGGAACGGGTCTCTGACCCGTCCAAGCCGGGCAAAGCTCGGCAGGCTCTCTGCCGCTGGCTGAAGTTCAATCTCGTGGGTGGAATCGGAATAGCTGTGCAACTGCTGGCCCTGGCAATTTTCCGTTCCCTCCTGCATCTGGACTACCTGCTGGCCACGGGGCTGGCGGTCGAGGCCGCTGTGCTCCACAACTTCCTGTGGCATGAGCGCTTTACCTGGGCCGACCGGCCAGCGTTGCGATTCAAGCACTCGCTGGTCAGGCTGGCCCGGTTCAATGCCACAAACGGCGCCGTCTCAATCCTGGGCAATCTTCTGCTGATGCGCTGGATGGTGGGCAAATTGAGATTGAACTACCTTGTCTCCAACCTGGTCGCAGTCTCAGTTTGTTCACTGGTCAATTTCCTGCTGAGCGACCGCCTGGTGTTTGAGCGCAAAGAGAAAGAGAATGGCTTCCCGGACGATGGCAACGTTACACTGGCGCGGTGAAGATCCTCTGGCTGAGCTCAGGCTTCCTGCACCCCACTACGCGAGGAGGCCAGATCCGCACGCTGGAGATGCTGCGGCGATTGCGTACACGGCACGAGATCCACTACCTGGCTTTGCACGATGGATCGCCCGACGCTCTTGCGCGCAGCTCCGAATACTGTTTCAAAGCCTGGCCAGTGCCGTTTGTGCTGGCACCGAGAGACTCAGCTCGATTCTGGATTCAGACGGCCCGTGCGCTGTTCTCTCGATTGCCGGTCATGGTTGTGCGGAAACGTTTGCAAGCGGCGCGGCTCATGATCGAGGAAGTATTGCGAGCGGATCGTTTTGATGTTGTGGTCTGCGATTTTCTTACGCCTGTCGTGAATCTGCCGTCGAGCCAGTCTTTCGTTTTGTTCGAGCACAACGTGGAGACCGTTATCTGGCGCCGCTATGCCGAGGGCGCGAAGGATCCGGTTCGGCGAGTTTTTTTTCGCACGCAAGCGGAGCGTGTGCTCGCCTTCGAGCGTGCTGTATGCCGGCGGGCGGCTCATGTCATCACCGTGTCCGAGGCAGATGCCAGGCTGCTTCGCGAACTGTGCGGCATCTCCAATATTTCTAGTATCCCAACGGGCGTCGATGTCGACTATTTCTCTCGCTGTGCTCCAGCCGATGGCGACAACCCCGGCTTGCTGTTTGCCGGTTCGATGGATTGGATGCCGAACATCGACGGTGTTCTTTGGTTCGTGCGAGAAGTGATGCCTTTGATCCGTCGCCGCCTGCCGCAGTGTTCTTTGACGATTGCCGGAAGGCGCCCGGCAGCATCGATTCGTGCGCTTGCAGCCGATCTTATCCACGTGACGGGCACGGTTGAGGACATACGGCCGTATCTGTGGGGTGGTGGAGTCTCGGTCGTTCCGCTTCGTATCGGGAGCGGCACGCGGCTGAAGATCTATGAATCGATGGCCGCTGAGACGGCGGTTGTGTCCACTATGATCGGCGCCGAGGGCTTGGACGTTTCTTCGCCTGACAATATCTGTATTGCAGATACACCGGGAGAGTTTGCCGGCGCCTGTGTGAAGTTGTTGACGGATCCGGAAGCCCGCGCCCGACAGACTGCCGCCGCTCTTCGGCAGGTGCGCGAAAGGTTTTCGTGGGAAAAGGTGGCCTCTTGTTTCGAAAAGACGCTCGCTCAATATTGCGGAAGTACGGCGACTATAGGTGAATCGGCCCCGCCCCGTCTCCTCGGGTCAGGTGAGTGAGCGGAAACTTATGTTCAAACGGTGTTAACAACTGCGCCAGCTCCGGAGAAGGAGTAAAGAAGCGGTTGGTTGGCCCCGACAGAAATCCCGCTCGCTCGAACGCTGCGCGCCAGTTCCGATGAGACTGGTTGCTGACGATCAGATCCACGCCAAGTCCTTCGAGAAAACTAGTGGCGGCGCAAATCACGGTATGCTCCTCTCCCGGAGAAGCCAGGCAATCCACGATGGTTCCGACCGTGAGATTTCCGAAATGCCGATGGTCATGCATGGTAGTGGCGAGGACCATCGCCCAGCCGCAGATTTCAGAACTCGATCGCATGACCAGCCGCTGGAAGCGAGGGTCGTTGGCAGGATAACGGACGCGGAGAATATGGCTGGTTCGGTCCGCGAGCAGGGAGTAAGCGTTACGGGCCCGATTCCACAGCTCGTCGGCCCAGTCGTCGAAGTCAGCGACCAAATCTGCAGTGGCTTTCGGGGTGGGTGCTTGCGACCGGAGCCGCTGGAGAGCCGCAATGCCGAACCATCCACCGCTCTGGGCGGCGGCGTCCATTACCAGCCGCCAGCCTGGACGCGAGCGCAACCAGGCAAGATTGCGCAGCACTTCACGCGGGTGGACACAGCGGAAATAGAACGCGGTTTTCGCGATGGCCCAATTTTGACTGGAGAGCATCCGTGGAAGGGGCCGGCTTTTGTCGCCAAGTCCCAGGCAGTACAGGAGGGGACTTCTTTCAAGCGCATGGGACAACAATGCGCGGCCCGTGCCTTTGTGTTTAGGGTCTACAAACCCCTCGGAGAGCGGCAATCGGAAATTGGCGACCTGATGACGTTGGCCGTTGGCGACCCAGCGCTCGTGGGTCAGAAAATAGGCGCCGCGGACGTCACGGCCTTCCACGGCCAGGAAGTACTCGCGGGATAGGGCGTCCGCGAGGCCGGCACCCGGCGGTTCAGTCTCCTCGGGAAAGCGGAGTTCGTCTTCCAGTCCGCCCACGACCATCCGCGCGTTGAAGTCGCGAACGCTGCGGGTCCATTCTCGGGTGTAAGGTACGAACTCCAGCATTGGCGCAAACCGTTCTCCGGACAAATGAAGACCTTCTGTTGACCCAACACAGTACTGATCTCGCTCTAATCAGTCGGATAGTGTAGTCCAGATGCGGATGGAAGCCCACCCCGAAGAAATGTGCAGTAATCCAAGCAGATCCCTCGGTAACTTGGTTTGGGGGTTCCGCTGCGGCAGAATCCAAGCTATAATTCAAGCAGTAATCATGCGCTCGAATGGCTCCATTTCGCGGATGTGCTGGATCGAGGGACGCGCTTGTCCCCGCCGGTATCTCTCCGTGTTGCCTTCGAACGTGCGCGCCGGCCTCTTCGGCAGCGACTAGTAGTTCTCCTCGCGACTCGTCCCGACCGCAGGGCTAAAGCGCCGTCAAGATTGCGGGCTAACGCGGCCTAAAGGCCGCTCTTCCACGGTCGAGTTAACCAGTCACTAATCTCAAGTCAGAATCGCTAGCGACGACTCGCTGGCTAAGATCGCTAACCAACAATCACTAGCCACCAACCACTGGTTTTAGGAGAACTGCCATGACCACGAAAACTCTAACTGCCGGCCCCAAGATCAAGACTGCGATTCCGGGCCCCAATGCCAAACGTATCGTTGCGGGCGACGATCAGCTCATCTCGCCGTCCTACACACGTTCGTACCCGCTGGTCGCCAAGCGGGGGCGCGGCATTGTCATTGAAGATGTGGATGGCAACGAGTTCTTCGATTTCTCCGCCGGCATCGCTGTGACCTCGACCGGCCATTGCCATCCGGAGGTGGTCGCCGCGATTCAGAAGCAGGCGGGCGAGTTGATCCACATGTCGGGTACGGATTTTTACTACGAGGGCATGGTGACGCTAGCGGAGCGGCTGTCGAAAATCGCGCCGATGCCCGGACCGCACAAGATTTACTACGGCAATTCCGGCGCGGAGGCGATTGAGTGCGCGCTGAAGCTGGCACGCTATCACAGCAAGCGGCAGCAGGTAATCGCGTTTTTCGGCGCGTTCCATGGACGCACGATGGGAGCGCTTTCTCTGACGGCCTCGAAGCCGCAGCAGAAGCGGCGCTTCTCGCCGCTGGTTCCGGGCGTGACGCATGTGCGCTATCCCGATGTCTATCGCGGTTGCGAAGGTGGCCCACAGAACGCCGAGGCTTTCGCGCTCGGCTGCGCCCGTTTCATCGAGGACAAACTCTTCAAGACGACGCTCGCGCCGGAAGAAGTGGCCGCGATTTTCGTGGAGCCGATCCAGGGCGAAGGCGGATACATCGTCGCTCCGAACGTCTTCATGCAGGAACTGCGACGCATTTGCGACAAACACGGCATCCTGCTGGTGGTGGATGAAGTGCAATCCGGCATTGGCCGCACTGGGAAATGGTGGGCCGTCGAGCACACAGGCGTGCATCCGGACATCGTGTGCAGCGCCAAGGGCATTGCTTCCGGCATGCCGTTGGGAGTCGTCATCAGCAAGGCGGAGGTCATGGACTGGATTCCCGGTTCGCACGCCTCTACGTTCGGCGGCAATCCGATCTGCATTGCAGCGGCTCTGGCTACGCTCGACGTGATCGAAAAAGAGGGCCTGCTTCAGAACTCGCAGGACGTCGGCGACTACATGCTGCGGAGAATGGCGGAATGGCCCAAGAAACATAAGATCGTCGGCGACGTTCGCGGGCGAGGGCTGATGATCGGGGTCGAGATCGTCAAAGATCAGAAGACGCGCGAGTACGCTCCGCAGGATCGCGATCGTATTGTTGAACTGGCTTTCGACCGCGGGATTCTCTTTCTCGGCTGCGGACCGAGCACGGTTCGCATCTCGCCGCCGCTGATCGTCACCAGAGACGAAGCCGACGTCGCCATCGACGCGCTGGAAGAGGCGATTGCCATCGTCGAGCAAAACGCATAGCCGGGAGGACGCGATGTGGAACGGAAAAGTAGAGTCGATCCACATCGCCTCCGCCGCCACAGGGCCTGTTCAGGCTCTGGATCAGGCGGTGCTGACTCCCGGCGTCGGGTTGGAAGGAGATCGTTACGCCCTTAAACAGGGCACATTCTTCAAGCCCGAACCGGACTTCGAACTCACGCTGATCGAGGCGGAGGCGATTGAAGCGTTGCGGCGCGAGTACGATGTCGAACTCGCTCCAGGCGAGGCTCGCCGCAACATTGTGACGCGCGATGTGCCACTGAACCACCTGGTGGGCAAGGAATTCGTCGTCGGAGATGTACGCATCCGCGGCATTCGTCTGTGCGAACCGTGCGATCACCTGCAACGAGTGACGGGCAAGCAGTTGATTAAGGGACTGCGTCATCGCGGTGGATTGCGGGCACAGATACTAACGCAAGGGACGATACGTGTCGGGGACTCAGTAACGCCCTCGCTGTAGAGAAGCGGGGTGCCGCGTCTCCTTCGATCGAGAACAGGAACATATGGGCGACACGACACTTCGCGAACTCGTGTATGGCAAAGGCGCTCACGTGGATCCCATCGCCTGCGTGGAAGACGTCCCGGCGGATCTGGCGACTCGTACCGTTTCGGGCTATCCGCACTCGATCTGGCAGATTGTCGAGCACATGAATTACTGGATGGAGTACGAAGTCCGCAGAATCGCGGGCGAAATTCCATCCTATCCCGAGCACGCGATCGAAAGCTGGCCGCCGCATCGCACTCCCGCCGGAGAACCACAATGGTCGGCGGCGCGGCAGCGTTTTATGGATTTGCTGGGACAGCTGGAGGCACTGGCCGATTCCGACCCTCTCACGTTCGAGCAAGCCGTGCGCCTGACAAACCGTCGTTACCGCCAGCGACGGTGGGCGCGGTGCTAAAGCAGATCACTGCACATAACAGTTATCACGTTGGCCAGATTGCCATACTGCGACGACAGTTTGACGCATGGCCTCCTCGACGAGGCGGCGATAGCTGGTAAATCGCAACCTTCGCTCTCTGTTCTCATCGAATCACTAACAGTTCAGTCATAGGTCGATCAGTTATAGGTTGAGGTCCCTCGATGCCACGCTTCACAACTCGCACTCTGTTTGCTCTTGGGGCTGCGCTCGCCTTGTGGGCGTCTGCATTTGCGGGGATTCGCGCCGGTCTGCGCGCTTACTCCCCAGCACATCTGGCGATCTTGCGCTTCCTCGTGGCTTCGTTCGTGCTCGCGATCTACGCTGGGATCGCGCATTTCCGGCGACCCGAGGCGCGCGATCTGCCCGGGCTGGCATTGAGTGGCGCTATCGGAATCACTTTTTACAATATTGCGATTAATTACGGCGAAACGCGAGTGACGGCGGGCGCTGCCAGCCTGCTGATTGCGTCCGTGCCGATCTGGACTGCGCTCTTTGCCCGATTCATCCTGCGCGAGAAACTCACTTCCACGGGATGGTTCGGCGTGCTGCTGAGTTTCGCGGGCATCGCGCTGATCGCGAGCGGAGAAGGAGAAGGCATCCACCTGTCGCCGCAGGCGCTGGTGATTCTTGCCGCGGCGCTCACTTCCTCGGTCTACATGATCATGCAGAAGCATTATCTGGGGAGATACAGCGCGTTTGAATTTACCGCTTACTCGATCTGGTTTGGAACGTTGCTGATGTTGCCTTTCGCGCGCGGCTTCCTGCACTCCCTGCGGGTTGCACCGGTGGCGGCAACGCTGTCGGTGATTTACCTGGGAATATTTCCGGGAGCGCTGGCCTATGTCGCGTGGGCGTATGTGATGTCGCACGGCACCGCCGGACGCACCGCCACACTGCTCTACCTGATTCCTGTCATGGCAATCGGTATCGCCTGGCTGTGGCTTGGAGAAGTGCCCCGCTGGATTTCGCTGGTGGGTGGCGCGATCGCACTGGTCGGAGTGGTGCTAGTGAATACAAGAGGGAAAGAGAAACTGGTCAGCACCACAGCATTGGCGGCGACAACTGAAATCTGATCTCGGACTTACTCAGCAGCCATCCCGCGCGTTTCCTTGAGGCAGAGCGCAGCCAGAAACAAAATCCCCATTCCTCCTGCCGACATCAGCAAGGGCATGCGAAGACTAAATCGCTCCGCCATTGCCCCGCCCAAGGTCGGAGCAATGGTCGCGCCGGCGATTTCTCCCACTAGCGTGACTAGTCCAATGGCCGTCGCCCGAAACTGCGGCGGAACTGTTTCCGCGGGCACGAGGACAATGGTGAGCGAGGCGATCGCCTGTCCGCCATTGAACAGAAACAGAATCGCCGCCAGCAGCCACGGGACGCTATACAACACTGGTATCTGAAGTGCCAGCGGAACAAGCGCCGACATGGCGGCGAGCGCCAGTAGCACGGGCTTGCGTCCGATGCGGTCGGACAGCGCGGGGAATGCAAATCCCAGAAAGAAGCTTCCCAGCCCAGTTGCCCCCAGCAGGAATCCAGCGGTGGTGGGCGCTTCGTGGACAACCTCTGTGATGTAGAGCGGCGCGAACACATTCAGTAGAAACAGCCAGGACATGAATCCTGCCGCGCCCACGCAACTCAGCCACAGGTTTCGGAAGCGCAGGAGGGAAACATAGTCTCCAAATCGGGCACGAGCATGACCGTGGGAGTTACCTGCTCCTCTTTCCGGCTCCTTGACGAATCTCCAGAGGATCAATCCCATCACGAGGCCCGGAATTCCGGCGACGAAGAATGCCCAGCGCCAGCCGAAGCGTGCGGCTACTTGCGTGGTCAGGACGGGAGCCGCGGCGAGTCCGACCAGCGCCGCCGCGCTGACGACCAGGCCGACATTTCTGCCGCGGCGGCTGGGTGGCGATGATTCCTCGATGATGGCAGTGATGGTTGCCCAACAAGGACCTTCCGCTGCGCCCAGAAGAGCCCGCACCAGTAAAAGCTGAGTAAAGCTGTGAACCATTCCCGACATCCACGAGAGCGCCGAGAATAGAAAAATCGCCGGGATCAGGATCGGCCGACGACCGTAACGATCCGAGAGAGCTCCGAAGAAAAATCCGGAGACGGCCCATGCCACCGCCACCACCGACGCCAGCACTCCAATCTGCTGGCTGCTCAAATGAAATTCGGGAGCGAAAAATGGCGCGAGGTACAACTGCGACATGCGGTCGAGAAAGACCGTGCCCCAGGTGAGGAACAGAATCAGAACCAGGAAGTTCTCGTAGCGCCTGGAGCCGTTCGGTTGGAGGATGCCGTGATTGGACACGAGTTCTCCCGGCGAAGTGGAGCGGCCTCGCTCCTTTCCGGATGCGTTAATCTACGAGAGACTGAGCACTTCGTCAACTCGCGCCGCGAACCGCGGAAATGTACCGGATTGCCGGTGATAACGGTCACATCTGTGGAACCTGGTAATCGCTAGAGTGATGTGGGTTCCACTCCCATGTTTGCCGGCCGCCTCACACAAGTCACGCTCCAGGCACTCGATTGGCTGGCGTCTCACACGCTGCCGCCGGACAACGCACCAACGCACCAGCGCACTGGCCGCCGCGGCGAAGAAGAGGCTTACTTCTACCTTCGGCGGAAGGGATACGTCATCATCGCCCGGAATTATCGTTCGCCGCATCATCGCGGTGAACTCGATCTCGTCGGGTGGGACAAAGACGTTCTTTGCTTTATCGAAGTGAAGACCCGCACCACACACGATGTAAAGCCAGCCGAAGCGGCGGTGGATCGCTATAAGCAACGGGAACTGCGCTTGATCGCCCGCGAATTCCTGCGCCACATGCCACCCTCGTGCCAGTGGCGCTTTGACGTGCTGGCCATATACTACGAGGTGGGGCGGGGAGCGTCGTTCGAGCTGTTTCAAAATGCCTTTTCGGTGTCGTACAATCGCTGACTGCGAACCTCGAGACCCCGAACGCCCCTACTGAAAGGATTTAGTACGTGCCTGAATTAAGAAAAGACCCCATCGTGGGACGGTGGGTGATTATTTCCACGGATCGAGCCAAGCGGCCCACCGATTTTGTGCGCGAGCCGGTGAAAATTAAGGGTGGGGGCTTTTGTCCATTCGACTACGGCAACGAGAGCAAGACTCCGCCGGAAATTCTGGCCTATCGTCCGAGCACGGGCGGCTCCACTGCTGCGAAAGACAGTCCGGGTTGGACAGTACGCGTGGTGCCGAACAAGTTTCCGGCGCTCGGCATCGAAGGCGACCTGAGCAAGCAAGCCGAAGGCATGTTCGACAAGATGAACGGTATCGGCGCGCATGAGGTCATCATCGAAACCCCTGACCACAGCGCTACTTTGGCAACACTGCCTTCCCGCCGGATTGAAGACGTGTTGTGGGCATTCCGTGACCGCATTCTCGATCTCAAGAAAGACCGGCGCTTCAAGTACATCCTGATCTTCAAGAATCACGGAGAAGCAGCCGGAGCATCGCTCGAACATTCCCATTCTCAGTTAATTGCTCTGCCGATTCTGCCCATCTATGTGGTGGAAGAGATCCAGGGAGCAAAGCAGTATTACATTTACAAAGAGCGTTGCGTGTTCTGCGACATCATCCGGCAGGAAATGGACAACGGCATCCGCGTCGTCGCCGAAAATGAGGACTTCCTGACGCTCGCTCCGTACGCTCCGCGGTTTCCTTTTGAAACATGGATCCTTCCGAAGCGGCACGAGTCGGCGTTCGAGAACGCGTCGTCGCACATGTTCGAGAATCTCGCGAAGGCTCTAAAGTTGCTGCTCATGAAGGCCGACCGTGTGCTTGATAATCCGCCCTACAACTTAGTGATTCATTCTTCACCGGTGCAGGATCCCAACAACGAGCACTACCACTGGCACATCGAATTCATGCCCAAGCTGACTAAGACCGCGGGATTCGAATGGGGCACCGGGTTCTACATCAACCCCACGCCGCCAGAAGAAGCGGCGAAGTTTCTGCGCGAGGCCAGCGTGGAGGAGCCGGTGCCTGTCGCGGCGAAGTAGGTCGCTGGTCCGGGGGTGTATTCTTGACGCGCAGTTTCTCGAAAGCCCATGCGCCATCTTTTCCTCGTCCTTTTCCTCGCCACCCTGACGCGAGCTCAAACGCCGCTCGCAGGACCAATTAACAACACAGCCGGCCGCACAACTATCAGCCTGAACGGAGCGTGGCACATCATCGTCGACCCGCTGGAATCAGGTCTGGACGCGAAATATTACCGGAATCACAAACCGAAGGACCAAAGCGATCTGGTCGAGTACGACTTCGAATTATCCGAAACGCTGAACGTGCCCGGCGACTGGAACACGCAGCGGGAGCAACTGCTTTTCTACGAAGGCCCGGTCTGGTATCGCCGCACGTTTAACTATCAGAAGCGGCCGGGCACGCGCGTCTTTGTTTATTTTGGCGCCGCCAACTATCAGGCCCGCGTTTTTCTGAACGGCGAAAAACTTGGCGAGCATGAGGGCGGGTTCACGCCCTTCAACTTTGAAGCGACGAACCTGCTCAAGGACGGCGAGAATTTCCTGATCGTGGAAGTGAATAATCTCCGCCGCATCGATACTGTGCCCACCTTGAAATTCGACTGGTGGAACTACGGCGGGCTCACACGTGATGTTTCGCTGGTCGAAGTGCCGTTGGTATTTGTGCAGGATTATTTCGTGCAACTGGCGCGCGGAAAGCAAAGCGAAATTGCGGGCTGGGTGCAGTTGAACGGCGCCACCGCTTCACAGCAGGTTGTGATCGAGATTCCGGAAGCTCACATCCGCGAGACCCTGACTACGGACGCCTCTGGTCACGCAACGTTTCACATCCCGGCGAAGCTGGACTTATGGTCAACCGAGCATCCCAAGCTCTATGACGTCGCGCTCAGCAGCGGCGGCGACACGATCCACGACCAGATCGGTTTCCGCACGATAGAGGTTCAGGGACACAAGATCCTGCTCAACGGCAAGCCCATCTTTCTGCGCGGCGTTTCCATGCATGAAGAGGCTCCGTTCCGCGATGGCCGCGCCTTTAGCCCGGAAGATGCGCAGACGCTGTTGGGCTGGGCGCGCGATTTGGGATGCAACTTCGTCCGCTTCGCGCACTATCCGCACAACGAAAACATGATTCGCGAAGCGGACCGGCTGGGATTGATGGTTTGGTCTGAGATTCCGGTCTACTGGACCATTCTCTGGGATAACCCCGAAACCTTCGAGAATGCCAGGAACCAACTCCGCGAAAGCATCGCGAGGGATAAGAATAAGGCTTCGATCATCCTCTGGTCGGTGGCAAATGAGACTCCGCTTGGTGAAGCACGTCTCAGTTTCCTCAAAGGCTTGATTGATGATGCGCGCAAAATGGATCCGACCCGTTTGCTGACCGCCGCCAACGAGCGTCACTACGCGGATCCCAACACGCAAGTCATCGATGATCCGCTTGGGGAATATCTCGACGTTATAGGCTGCAATGAATATGTCGGCTGGTACGATGGGCTGCCGGAGAAAGCTGATCGTCTGCAGTGGAAAATAAACTACAACAAGCCGCTCATCATTAGCGAATTCGGCGGTGACGCCTTGTTCGGGAACCATGGGGACAAGGGAGTGAGATGGACCGAAGAGTACCAGAACAATTTGTATGAGCATCAGCTTGCGATGTTGAAGAAGATTCCGTCCCTCCGGGGGATGACTCCATGGATCCTGACTGATTTCCGCTCCCCGAGACGACCCCTGCCGCGCATACAGGATTTCTATAACCGTAAAGGCCTGATCTCAAGTCGTGGTGAACGGAAGCAGGCGTTTTACACCTTGCAGAACTTTTACCGAGACTTAGTTAAGGAAGGGAAGTGACCTCGCATCGCCGCTGTCGCTTAGCTCGAGGAATAACTAAGTATGCAACGTAGGAATTTCTTGCAGAATCTCGGCGCCGGTCTCGCGCTTCCGTTAGTGGCTAGAGTCATCGGGGGAACCCTCTCGCCGATGGACTCAATCGCCCGACACTAGCACTCGGCCTAA
>Ga0137409_10005409_pt1 | contig 13313 bp, 15 predicted proteins | sample CZODoug1_16funga_FD_122059 | JGI IMG/M metagenome (GOLD analysis project Ga0137409, IMG submission 122059) | Vadose zone soil fungal communities from Angelo Coast Range Reserve, California, USA - CZODoug1_16fungal (Hybrid Assembly) | ecosystem: Environmental > Terrestrial > Soil > Vadose zone...
CCGGCTCGGAATGGCCGCTGTCGCGCAAGTTCGGCTGCGAGCCGGACTATGCCGCCGACATCCTCGAGCTGGCACATCGGCGTGGGCTGGTGCCGCACGGCGTCTCCTTCCACGTCGGCTCCCAGCAGCACAACGTGGAAGCCTGGGACCGCGCGCTCGCCTCGACCGCGGCGATCTTCCGCGCCTGCGCCGAGCGCGGCATCGCGCTTGCCATGGTCAATCTCGGCGGTGGCTTCCCCGCGAAGTATCTGAAGAAGATCCCGGCGGCGGACATCGACGCCGTGGTCAAAGAGCTGAACTTGAAGGACGCCAACGAGCTGTACAGTCTTTCCAAGGCACAACTCAAAGCGTATTTGGCCGATCACCAAATCACGCAGAAGGTTGCCGACGAGTTGTCGGCAATGGATGGTGAATTGGCCGACAAGGGTTTTATATCCAAGCCGAAGTATGCCAACGGGCTAACCGGATCCAAGCCGAAGAAGGAGCCGTCGTTGCCCACGCCTAAGTTCGGACATCTGGGTTTGGTAACACCGCCAAAAATCTCCGTAGGCGCACCACGCGACTCTGTAGGCACGTTTAAGTCAAAGGTCGCCAATATATCATCTTTGAAGCTGAAAGTCGCACCAGAACGTAAAAGTCGTGTCCAAATAGCGGTATAATGCCAAGTAAGAGGAGTTACACATGCCCCAGACCTTACCAACAGCAGCAAATCAAACCGTCGAGTACGAAGACTATTACGAGTCGACATTGGCGCAACCATTAGGTACAAGTGATACTGACATTTTTCCGGAAAGTATGCCCAGTAGTGCTGTTGGTTTTCTAGTTATTGATGCCACCGGAACCACTCCTGAGACCATCTTTTATAACTTTAAGGGCGCAAACTTCGTGCGCTGTCCGAGCGCAGTCGACGGTGAGGGCCGCGGCGTATTTGGCACCACCCCCAACACTTATCAAGCAGGAACTAAGATTGGTATGTATTCAATTGCCGCATTTTTTGAAGGTCTTGCTACTGGGCGATTCATGCGCGATGGTTTTTTGCAAGCTCGGCACTTTTCTTCATCAATCGATCCAAACAGTTTTGTGGGTGCTGGTGAGACACTAGTTTTTGGTACTAATGTCGGTTCCAAAATGGCCACATATATAGTGACCGGTGACAAGACAGGAAGATATAGCCCCGGTACTAAATTTCGCTTGCCACGTGTGGCTATAACCAATACGAAGTGTCTTGATCTTGAGGCCAGCTCTAGCCAATACGCTACCGTAGCTTCACCTATTGGTTTAACTTTTACTGATGTTTTCACGATTGAAGCATGGGTAAAGGTAGAAAGTTATCAGACCAATGGAAATATTATTGGGCGCGGCGGTACTTCCGCAGGAGATTGGGGCTTACGTATCAATGCCGATGGCACTGTAACTATTTACGGTAACAATGCTTCTAGCAACGGTGATATTGCCACCAGCTTGGAAGCGGTGCCGCTGGATAAAAATGTACATGTTGCCGCTAAGTTGAGTATGTCCGGTGACACTGCAACGCTATATATCAATGCGTTGCCAGTGCCTTCTACGAGAATAAATCTTGGTTCTGGAGCAGCTGCGCTCACTCAAGGAGGCCCGTTATATATTGGTAAAAATCCTAGTAGTAGTAATTTTTTTGACGGTAAGATATCTGAAGTCAGAGTTTGGGATACATTGCGTAGTGATGCTCAAATCCTAGCTAATTACAATAAGCGTTTAGTTGGGAGCGAAACCAACTTGGTAGGATATTGGCGCTTAGATAATGATTTCGTTGACCTCGGGCTGAATATGAATACTATGACTGGCGTGGCTGGCGCAGTGGCTACAGCCGTTGATACACCTTTTGCAACAACAGAATGGGGCATCGTAACTGATGCCACGTTTAGCGGTGGGAACACGACACTTTCCATATATACTGGTAGCGCAAGCGTACCACCAGCTGAGGATTTGACCAATGCTGCCTATTCCAACAGCCGGGCGCCAACAGGTTTTCCGTCGGCTCAACAAGATTGGCGCATCGAGGTATTGATAAACTCTAGTAGAACAGGGAATTTTGTAGGTGGCAGTGATTGGGAAACACCGCTAGCCTTCACGCTACAGGTGCCTATCGGTAAATGGTTAATTGGCTACGAAGGAAATTTTGAGCAGAACAATGGTAGCACTGGGCCATATGACCTGCGATTAGCTTTGTTCGATGGCACGACAATGATTGATCATACTGTTGCGCGCATGAGCGGTAGCACCAATATTACTAGTATTTCCCAGCATTGGAATAAACAAGTACCTACGATAATTACTGCGCAACTTAAACAACTCAGTTTTAAGCAGTTAGTAGCTGCCGGCGCCGGTACAATTAGCGCTACCTGCCGCGGTGATTTAGCTGCCAGCACTATGTTCGCGCAGTGTCCATATATTTAGGAGAAAATTATGGAAAATATCGAAGAACAAAAAACTATTACCAAATTGGCAGTCATTGAAACTAAGGTGGACAATTTAGTCTCTAGCTTCGATAAAATGGACCAGAAGCTTAACCAGAGTTATCTCACGAAGGACGAGGCGGCTCTGCTCAAAGTGGAAATAGTTAGCCTACGCCAAGACTTTATAGCTTTCCGGCGCATCGTCGTAAACATCATTGCTTTCTTGGGCGTCACCGTGAGCGGGATTATAATAACGGCAGTATTAAAATTGGTCGTGAAATGATGGAAGAACAATTGTTACCACCTACTGTACCGATGCTCCGTCGTCGTATCGGTACGCGAATCATACTTTGGCTGAGCTACCTGTTTTTGGCAGTGGCGCTTTGTGCTGGGGGTCTACTCACGCACTGGGCATTACAAAGTTCTGATGTGCTCGAGGTACGCAATGTACCCTTCGCTGTGCGTCCGGGGACCAACCAAGCTGGCCAAGTGGAATTTATGACGATAGATTATTGCAAACACAGTGCAGCCATCGGCACAGTTCTAGCCCAAATGGTGGGCACAAAATCGGTGATCCGCATACCGTGGCCAGTAGATAATACCGCCGCTCAATGTTTGAGGACAGAAGCACCAATACCTCTGCCAATCTACGCCGCTGATGACACTTATTACTTCAATTTTACCGTGACGTACACTGTGAACCCACTCAAAAAAAAGATGGTTATCTTCCGCTCTCAGAGCTTCACCATCCAGGCGCCACAGAAAGTGCTACAATAAATCTGTAAGGAGACCAAACCATGCGTATGCCAGTAGACAGTCCCTACCAGATTACCGGTAACTTTGGATGGCTACCTGGCTATCCGCTGCACACTGACGGCGTTCCCGACGCGCCACCGAAGCCCGGCAATGGCTATGGCTTTCACGTTGGCGTCGACTATGTGTCTGACAACAAGCGCGTATACCTCACGGACGATGCCACAATCCAAGTAGTGCCGCTGAACGGTAACGACGGTAACGCAGTCTACTACAACCTAGGCAATAAGCGTGTCGCCTTCTGCCATTTGGCGTCATTTGCGCCTGGACTGCAAAATGGTGGCTCTTATTCCGCCGGGACATTTCTGGGCATCATGGGCGATACCGGCTACGCAGAGGGGGTGCACCTACATCTAGCTACCACAATCAATGGCATATTCGTAGATCCATTAACACTCATAGAAGGAGAAAGCGTCATGCAAAAACAAGACTATCCAAACAAAGGTGACCTAGTAAATATTCATAATGAGCTTGGTTGGCCCGGTCATGATGTCAATGATAATGATGTCGCTTACTGGTGCACTGGCACAGGTAATCAAAAATGGGGTAACGTCAATGATGTTTGGGTAGACCTGGTCATCAAAGTAGCACACTATGTGTCATCCACTAATCAGACCGGCAATATTACACGCGATGTGGTATTGGACTACTTAAACCAAAAGTTACAGTAGGGAGAGTACTATGGCCGAACTAACTACCAAAAAACGCAACAAACTACCCAAGCAATCGTTTGGTTTGCCCAGCCAGCGTAAATACCCCATGAATGATTTGCATCACGCCTACAACGCCAAAGCACGCGCTGCTCAGCAACTGGCCAAAGGCGGACTAACCCACGCCGAGTACGCAGAAATTACACGTAAAGCTAACAATAAGATTATGCGGGTCAAACATGGAAAATAACGATGGACTTTTTAGCACAGCATTTTGGGCAGACGCTGGCGAGCGGGCCATAAAATCCTTCGCTCAAGGGCTTTTAGGATCGGCTAGCTTGGGTCAGAACGGTATTGGGTTACTGAACATTAACTGGTTGGGCTCGTTTTCATTGGCGGGTTCCTACGCCGTGGCATCCTTGCTCACCAGTATTATTTCGGCTAAGATTACCAACAGAAGCTCGGCATCGTTACTGAAATAATGCGCCAGTAGTTGCCTCACACTTTTACAGCGTTAGGGAGTAAACTTAGGCTATGAGCACCATCAAGAGCCCGCGCGGCGACACGTTTCCCATCTTGGTAGATGTAAGCGCCCTGACCGATACACTAGCAGGATCCACCTTTTTTATCACAGTGAAGAAAAATATCACTGACACCGACGATAATGCTTTTTTCAAGGACCAGAAAACGGTCACCGACAACAACAATTTTAACTTCGTCATTCCGGCCGCTACTATGGCGACCGCTGACGTTACCGCCGACTATGTGGCTGATATTCAGCGTAAGGCGGCAGATGGGAGCATCGAGAGTTGGCCGAAGTTTAACATGAAGATGACCACAGACGTAACGCTTAGGACTTCATAATGGCCGGCGTCACAATCAAACTGACTTCCGGTGTCACTAACCGGGTTGTGCTGACGCCCAAGACCCAGGCGCAGCTTAAACTGACACGCGTTGGCATGCCTGGCCCCATGGGGCCATTAGGCCCGACTGGGCCCACAGGTCCGCAAGGTACGTCTGGGCCAGGCTTTGCCGCCCTTGGCACGACGGGCCAAATACTCAAGAAGGCTAGCAATACAAGTTATGACACTTTGTGGGGGGACGAATCGGTCTTATCTGTCGCTGGCCGTACTGGCGTAATCAGCTTAACCAAAACCGACGTCGGACTCACCAATGTCCCGAACACCGATGCTACCGTCCGCGCTAACCATACTGGTACGCAACTCGCCACCACCATTTCGGACTTTAATAGTGCCGCCGACGCACGCATCACCACGCAAAAAGGCAATCCAAACGGTCTGGCTAGTTTGGACGGGACTGGTAAAGTACCTAGTGTCCAATTACCGGCATTGGTCACCAATAATACTTACGTGGTCGCTTCCCAGGCAGCCATGCTTGCCTTATCCGCCGCAGTAGGCGATATCGCCGTGCGTACCGATACCTCTACGAATTTTATTTTACAGAGCTTGCCAGCTAGCACACTTGGCAACTGGATTGAACTTGCTGGCACCGGCGCTGCAGTGTCGAGTGTGAACACACAGACAGGCGCTGTGGTGCTTGGTAAGGCCGACGTCGGGCTTGCTAACGTCGACAATACTTCGGATGCCAATAAGCCGGTCTCCACGGCTACACAGACCGCGCTAGACGCGAAGCAGGCACTGGACAGCGATTTGACTATTTTCGCCGGCCTGACGCCCTCAAACGATGATGTGCTACAACGCAAAAGCGGAGCATGGATAAACAGAACCCCTACACAATTAAAGGTTGACCTGCTTCTAAACAAAGTACGCAATGTCACCTCGACTGTTACTCTGATTGTCGATGCTGCGGGTAGCGGTGATTATACGACGATTCAAGCAGCCCTAGATGCTGTGCCAAGCGGTGGTTGCAAGGTTCTTGTGCGTGCTGGTTATTATGTGCTCGGCACAGGACTACTCATTAAACAGAGTGGCACCATCTTGGAAGGTGAGGGCCTGAATACACAAATTGAAGTTAATGGTGCTAGCATCCCTATAGCTCTTGGGCCAAACACGATTGGGTTGCATGATGTTCAGATTCGTAATATGTACCTCATTCAGTCAAACGCTACCCGCCAAGGAGTGGCCATTGACACGTCTGACTCACCAGACTGGGTTGTTGAAAGTATGCGTGCTTCTGATTTTGGTACTGGACTACAGATAAACGATACCTCTAACCTGTCGTTTTATTGTACATACCATAATTTAATCCTGTTTACTTGTGTAAATGGTGTAGTGATGAAGGGCAACCCTGTAAACGACAATACTTTTATCAATATCCGCACTCTTTGCGTCGCTAGCGGTATTGGTTTGGACCTACAGACTGGAAATGGTAACACTTTCACTAATTTTACGGCAGAACCAAATAGCGCTACGGGTACTGTTGGCGTTAAACTCGGCGCCACAGCGTACTCCAACACCTTCAATGTCACATACTGCGAGAATAATGCCAGTGGCATTTTGGTAACTGCCAGCGCCGTTGATAACATCTTTAATGGTGGAATCGTGAGCGGAAACACAGCCGACATTACAGACAATGGCACTAATACTAAGTTTTTTGGAGTCGCACTCACATCTGGTGGCAAGAACAGTGTGGGGGAACTATCTACGGCGTTGACCCTCACATCTGGTGGAACGGGTGCTACAAGCGCTTCTGCCGCGCGCATTAGTCTTGGACTGGGCAACGTCGACAATACTTCGGATCTCGGTAAGCCCATTTCTACAGCCACACAAACGGCTCTCAACCTAAAGGCAAATGATGTATCTGTAGTGCATTTGACTGGCAATGAAACAATCAGCGGTACAAAGGGTTTTTCTACCTCTCCACAAGTTCCGAGCCCAACTGGTGCTAGCGATGCAACCCCCAAGAACTATGTCGACGGCGCTATTACTACGGCCACTCCAGACGCTACTACTTCGGTTAAAGGCAAAGTCCAGCTGACGAACGACCTGGGCGGCACGGCCACTTCGCCAATAGTCAAAAGCCGGGCCGTTACACTTACTGTAGGGTTAGCAAACGTTGATCGAGTCATGTCTAACGCTAGTGATTATGCCACGATAAACACTGCGATCAATGATGTTAGTACCGCCGGTGGCGGCCAAGTCGTACTGCGCTTTGGTGCTTATACGCCCACCGATCATATCCGTCTGAAAAGTAATGTACATTTAGTGGTCGAAAAGGGGGCTACAGTAACGCTTGCTCAAGGCAAGAGTATTGTCTTTGGTAATGGGTTGACTAATGTCGTAGTTGACGGATTGCAGACTGACGCTACCGCCCATGTAGCCAACGATAAGGCTTACCAGATTGATGCGAATACTGACGTTACGATTAAAAACTGCCGGCTCCTGAACTGTGCCGGTTTCGGTATTTTTGTCAGTACCAGCGGCACGGACGTAGCTGGCCGATTGACGATCCGCCATAACCGCATTACTGGTCTGGGAAACAATGATTTAATCGGCGGCGGCCCACTGAATAGCACCGGTGCAATAGTTATGGACATCATTGCTGAAGGGAATTTTGTCTCGCAAAACGCTTCTCTGGGCAATAATTATAAATTCGCTTTCGACATTGTCGGCGCTTACCGCCTGAAGTTTGTCAACAACAATGTGGAAGGCGGCATGATTTTTGGGTCCGAGCAGTCACCACATCATCACTCAATGATCCAAAACAATACCATCAAGAACCCCAACGGCGTGGCATGCGCCGAGGTAGGCTTCCTGGTCGGCTCTGGACTAACGAATCCGGGCGACGGCATAATCATTTCGAATAACACTATTGAAAATGGTTTTATAATTGGTTCAAACAGTAATGCATCCCCGTTATTTACTAATGTCGCGATTAATGGCAACGTCATTAATGCCACCGGTGCCAACCAGTCGAATGGCGAGGGCGGCATCCGTACAAATAACCTCGATGGCGTTACCATTATCGGCAACATAATCCACGACTCCGGCAGCCATGGTATCTGGCTGGTCAGTACACAGAAGGCTTTGGTCATAGGTAATGTGGTACGCGATTCAGCGCTCGGCGGCATAAAGGAAGACACCGGATCCAACAACAACGTTATTTCATTGAACTATTTGTCGGGTAACACCTCGGGCAATATTTCAAGTATCGCGGCCAACACCACAGCCTTTAACAATGGCAACGTGAATCCGATGATCAATTACGCGCCCGGCAATATTTCCGGTTCGGTTACCTTCCGGCGTACCAATGGCCATATTACAGTAGCTACTATTACCGGCAACCTGACGGCCACCCTGGCAAATGGAGATGTTAAGGGTGACATGATGACATTATTGTTCAAGCAGGACGCTACTGGCGGCTGGACAGTCTCATGGTCCGGTAGCAATTATAAATTCGGTCCAGCCGGCAACCCACAGTTAGCATCCGCGGCGGCCGCTATCACCGCTGTTACTTTTGAGTGGGACGGCTCGACCTGGAACGAGCTAAGTCGGACCCTGCCACAAGCCCTGGATACCGGTAGTAGCCCGACCTTTGCTAGCTTGACGCTTTCTTCACCACTTAGCGTGGCTAACGGTGGCACCGGCGCCACTGCATCGACTGGTTCCGGTTCGGTGGTACTCGCCAGTAGCCCGACGATTGTTACACCCACTATAGCTAGCTTTACGAACGCCACCCACAACCACACGAACGCGGCAGGTGGCGGGCAACTAACTGACGCTGCGTTAAGTGCCGCAGTTGGGATCGCCAAGGGCGGAACGGGGCAAACAACAGCCACAACCGGTTTTAATGCCTTAGCACCCAGCCAATCATCAAATAGTGGCAAATACCTTACCACGGACGGTACGAATACATCTTGGGCAACGGTTACCGGATTCAGTAACCCGATGACCACGCAAGGCGATATTATCTATGGTGGCTCTAGTGGCGCTGCAACCCGTCTTGCTGCGGGAAGTAGTACGCAAGTGCTTCTTGGTGGCACATCGCCATCCTGGGGTGCCGTGATACTTACCAGCATGGTTTCCGGCACTTTGCCAGTAGCCAATGGCGGTATTGGTCAGACTTCACTCACCAGTCTGCCGCTCACTACACCACTGGTTACGACTAGTATTTTGGATTCTGCCGGCAATACGATGATCGGTTTCACGCCAGCTGGTAGCGCGGTTAATTATGTGAACGTAACTAATGCAACCGGTACGCCGATAATCAGTACGGCAGGCTCAAGTAGCAATATAAGCCTGCTGCTGCAGACAAAGGGCACGGGTTCAATACTATTACGGCCTGGCAGTAATGGTACGACAGCTATACAGCTGCAGAACGCCGCTGGTAGCACAACGGTACTGGATGTCGACACCAGTAATACACGTGTCGGCATTGGCAAGACGCCCACAGTAACGTTCGACGTCAGCGGATTGATTGGTCTTTTGGCCGGCACCTCGACCACCGTGGCAAAAGCCGGCGGTTCGATTTTCAACCATTTTGCCGATGCCGGTAACACGAGTACCACCGAGACTGACCTGTACAGTGACTCCACCCCTGCGAATGCTTTGGGAACGAACGGTGACAGAATTGTCGGATCGTACGGTGGCATTTTCGTGTCTTCAGCGACGGCTACCAGGCAGATAAAGGTATATTTTGGTGGTACGGCAATATTTGATAGCGGCGCTCTATCCGTTAGCATCTCTGCTTCCTGGACCATGGATGTCATTATTATCCGGGTTAGCTCGACGGTCGTCCGATATAGCATTGATCTGCAAACCGAAGGTGCTGCCTTGAGTGCTTATACAGCCGTTGGAGAGCTTACTGGGTTAACACTGTCCAGCGCTAATATATTGAAAGTTACAGGGACTGCTGCAGGTGTCGGTGCCGCAACGAATGATATTGTTGCTAAAATGGGAGCAGTAAGCTGGCAATCAGCATAAATTTGAAAGGGATTATAGTATGGATCTACAACAAGCATCACAGATAGTCGACGCTGGCTTGTCGGCATTTACCGGTAACCGCGCCCAACATATCGAACTACAGAGCGCCTATGCAGTAGTTATGCGCTACGCTGAAATGGGGCAGACCAGTGAGCAAATAGCTGTGCAAACACAATCAAACGAAGTGGCAACGCAAGCAGCGGAGTTGAGCGACGATTCTGACGTTAAGGATCCCGGCGTTCCCGGTACTAATGGTGGCTCCGAGACGGAATCATCAGAAGACCAAGACCAAACAGAAGCGCCCCAGCAATAAGCAAGACGCTTGTACGTACCGAGCAATGGCTTAGGAAGTAAACAGTGCTGTCGATCATAGAGTGTATTATGGGATTAAATTGATGGAAATAAAATTGAAATCTGGTGATAAGTTGACTGTTATTTTTGGTGGCAGAGAGTACAACGTCGTCGTGGTCTAGTACCAGTTGTTGGTATAGTGGAAGCTGAGCGCCGCTACCCATGAGCCGTAGCGGCTTACGACGTACGTATTGGCCCATTTTAGCGTGCATACCGCGTCAGACGGTACACAACCCGATTTGCCGCACGGAAGCTCTTGTGCGAGTCCACATGCGCCTGTGGTTGGTTCTACGGCTGTTGTTCGCCAGCTACTCTCCAGTTGGATTATTTTGTCTGCTGCTAGCCATTGGTCTGCCGGAACCCCTGCGTCAGCAAGTAATTGTTCGTGGTCTCCTGTTGGTGCTTGCGGAGTTGGGGTAGGCGTTGGCTCAATAGGCTGTGCCGGTTGCGGTTCAATGACTGCGGTGGGATCGGGAGGCTTTGGTATCTCAGCGATTGCTGTTTGAGTACCTTCAATAGCCTTTTTTGGATTACCAGATGCGACTTGTGCCTTCGGCGCCGCAGTGGCTGGTAGTGCGAGGATCGTGGCGGCTATGGCCGCGAAGACAAGGCACTGCAAATACTTTTTCATAGAGGTAGTGTTAGCGTTTGCGGACAATGAGGTAGACGGCAACACTGAGTACCAGTATAGCACCAACCAACGAGAAATCGTGGTTGAGACGGTTCTGATGCAACCAGTTGTCTACATCATGTAGGCTGGTGGCAACCACGAAGAGCGAGGCCGTGATCTTCAGCGTCCAGTCGATTGCTGGCACAATTACGTTGCGGAAAACACGCTTGCTGGCACGCTTTGCCCAGCTATCCGTTGCCTGTGGGCGTGGGATTGGCATGGGTGCTAGTTGATTCATAGGACGCTTGACGTCCTCCATGGCTTTTGTTTGGTTCATTTTTTTGGTCTCCTTTTGTACAGTTAATTGCGTACTACGCTCATGTTAGCAAATTATAATGGTTATGTCAATTGCCTAGGTGGTTCCCCCCAGATGTGGCGGGAGTTTGACATGGCGATGAAGAACACTGCCAATGTCGACTATTCCGTACCCGCAAATATATCCCACGCCAAGGGCGTCCCGGCCTGCGCGGAAGCGCCGGGACATTTCAGTGTAGATGTCTTCTTCGCACATCTCTGCGAGATCCAGCACGCCCCAGTAGGTTACGTGCCGGTCGAATCCGTAAATTGCCATCACGAAGAAGTCGCCCGCTGCTGGGCCATTCATTGTTTTCACCTTTAGGAAGCCTGAAACTATTTCGCCAATCATGGTCTCAAAATTGGCGTTTGAGTCGGAGTCTAGTGGTAAGGGGACGATGCCATCATACTTCATGGCTTATGTAATCGCTCAGCTTTCCGCGGCTCTTTTTCTTTGTCTGCTCACGTTGCTGCAGCTCGCGCGATGATGCCCAAGCGTTCTCTTTGTAGATACTAGCCATGGCCCTGCCGCCCCCGCGCTTGAACTGGCGGATGCCCAGGAAAATGGGGCGGGTTATTAATAATAGTGTCTTTGCTGCCTTCCAACGCTCTGAAAAGGTTTGGGGTTGTGGGAAGGGATCGCTGCGATTCGTGCCTGCGGCACGCACAGCGGCTCTGCGCTGCTTCCGATTGCCGTAGAGACCACCGAGTGCGTCCAGATCTTCCTGCCCACTCTTGCGGCGTGCTATGTGGTTACGTGTGCGGTTGCTCATTATTGATCAGCCTCCATCTCCAATTGTGTTATATAGCGTTTGCTGCCATCTGCGCCCATGATGTAAACACCTTTTTCGTCTTGGTCAGCTGCTTCTGTAAAAGACGCATCCTGTAGCAATAATTCAAGAATTTCTTTTGGGTCGGTTACTAGTCGTTTGCTCATTACTGGTTCTCCTTTTGGGGCGGCTCCGTCGGGGCCATTGCTGCCAGCTCGCCTATTTCCTCGTTATTGAATACGGCCCTTGATAGCATCTTTAGGCGCGGGCCGATGAAGCGTGTATATGGCGTCCAACGCGGGTCATCAGGGTATGGCTTGTTTAGGTAAAAATCAACGGCTATCAGCCCGGCATTGAGCTTGTGCGTTTGCTTTTTAATTAGGTCGATTTGCGCCTGTTTTTCTCGTACCGCTGTTTCAATGAGCGCCTGGGTCTCAGACGGTATGCCGGTTTGATCATATTTTACCAGCCGCTTCATAGAGGCTGCCATCCATCTATCACGTTCAGTTTTAACCGCTGTTTCTACTTGTTGAGTGTGCCAGGCAACTACTGCATCGAGCGCGTCATCTGGCAAATCAAAATGCCATCCATATAGTTTATTGGGGGTTACTTTGGATTTTAGCAAAACAAGCAATAACTTTTCTTCAAGTTGCTTGTGCAGCTCTCCCTCTCTACTACTTGGAGCAGTGGCAGTTTTATCTTTTTCATTTATACGAGAGTTTTCCGACCCCTGTTGCTTATTTATACGAAGTGGGTTAGACAGTGGTTGAGACATAGGTAGAACACGACTTGTTTCATCCCGCCAGGTGAGCAATAGACGCTTCGCCTCATCCAAATCTGCTGTTTTATAACCTTCGTGTCTCGAAGCGGGCAAATACACGGCACCAGCGAAGTTGGTTAATATTCGTTCTAGCTCTACATCAGCAGGGGTTTGTGGGGTGTCTTTAGTCATGTATAGCCACCCCCAATTACGTTTTTTCTTCATGCTTCCAGCCCGCTCGGCGAGACCCGGTATATCGCGGAAGCCGCGGAAGGTACTATTACGGCCACCCTTGGCACCGATTTTTCGGTAAAATGCTTTACTGAGTGGTGCCTTCTTCTTTGGCGGGGTTTTCTTGGTCATTGAGTTTTATCCCTTCTGCCTGTTTGGTGCGTTGCTCAGCTTCTGTTGGCCGTTAAAGACCGAATCGCCCGTGATGAACAAGCTCGCGGCTGGGATCACCCCATCGCAAATTGGGATAATCACCCCGTGAGTTGAAGCCCTGGTGAAACGGAATTCTGGCGTTCACATTTGTCGTGAGTAGGTATCAAGCCCAAGTGACGTTGTTGTCTTCTCTTCTTCGTTCGCTGTACGGTCCCGAGCTGGAGATAGGGACAGTAGACGGAATGCAAGGACGCGAGAAGGAAGCCGTGGTTATAAGTTTAGTGAG
>Ga0137409_10005410_pt1 | contig 13311 bp, 11 predicted proteins | sample CZODoug1_16funga_FD_122059 | JGI IMG/M metagenome (GOLD analysis project Ga0137409, IMG submission 122059) | Vadose zone soil fungal communities from Angelo Coast Range Reserve, California, USA - CZODoug1_16fungal (Hybrid Assembly) | ecosystem: Environmental > Terrestrial > Soil > Vadose zone...
GAGTCCGCCGATACCGCGCTGAAGATCGCGCTCGCCTATCACCGCGCGCGCGGCGAGGGCCAGCGCATCCGTCTCATCGGCCGCGAGCGCGGCTACCACGGCGTCAATTTCGGCGGCATGGCGGTCGGCGGCATCCCCGCCAATCGCAAGGCTTTCGGTCCCGGCGTCGCCGGCGTGGACCACATCCGCCATACGCATGACCTGCAGAAGAATTCCTTTTCAAAGGGGCAACCGCAATCCGGGGCTGAATTCGCGGATGACCTGGAGCGGGTGTGCACGCTGCACGATCCGTCGACCATTGCCGCGGTGATCGTCGAGCCGGTCGCGGGCTCCGCCGGCGTGCTGGTGCCGCCGCAGGGCTACCTGCAGCGCTTGCGCGAGATCTGCAACAAGCACGGCATCCTGCTCATCTTCGACGAGGTGATCACCGGTTTCGGTCGCCTCGGCCAGCCCTTCGCGAGCCAGCGCTTCGGCGTGATGCCCGACCTCTTCACCACCGCCAAGGGCATGACCAACGGCGCCGTTCCCATGGGCGCGGTGTTCGTGAAGGACTCCATCTACGCCTCGTTCATGGACGCGCCCGAGGGCATCGAGCTCTTCCATGGCTATACGTATTCGGGCCATCCGCTCGCCTGCGCCGCAGGGATCGGCACCCTCGACACCTATGCGGACGACGGGCTCCTGACGCGCGGCCAGTCGCTTGAGAAGCACTTCGAGGACTGCCTGCACGCCCTCAAAGGCACGCGGCACGTGATCGACATCCGCAACTGCGGCCTGATGGCTGCGGTCGAGCTCGAGCCGCGTCCAGACGCGGCGGGCAAGCGCGCCTACGAGGCCTTCCTCAAGATCTTCGAAGCGGGCGTGCTGATCCGCTGGACGGGCGACATCCTGGCTTTCTCCCCGCCACTCATCGTCGAGAAGGCGCAGATCGATCGCATCTTCGAGACCGTCCGCGAAGCCCTGAAGACCGTCCAGTAGTCAGCAATAGAAAAGGGCGCCGAAGCGCCCCTTTCTCCCTTTTTTCTTCTTTTGCTTCTTGTTACTTGACGGCAGCCCTCACTACGCCGAGGCGGCGACCGCGTGTCGGTTGCTTCAAGCGCGCCGGGGTGACCAGGTCGCGAACGAAGTTCGGCAGGGCGAACACGCCCTCGTGGGTCTCGCCGTTGTAGTAGCGCAGCTCCTGCATCTTCCGCGCCTCGATGCGCCGGTCGATCTCGTCGGCAGTGAAGGCCTTGGGATCGAGCTTGTCGGAGCACACCGCCATCGCCCACAGCGAGCCGTAGAGCGGGATATACATGGTGTACACCCGCACGATGCGGAACAGTCCGTTCAGGCGCTGCGCGAGCTCGGCGACGCGCGCCGGCTGCGCCACCGGCGAGCCGAGGTGCAAGGTGAGCGCGCCCCCGGGCGCGAGCGTCGCGCGGATCTGCTGCAGGAACTCGGCCGAGTAGAGCGCGGCGGCAGGGCCGACCGGGTCGTTCAGGTCGAGCGACACGAGGTCGAACTTCTCGTGCGTATCCCGCACGAACTTCATCCCGTCCTCGACCCGAACGACAAGTTTTGGATTGTCGAATACGCCGTTGTGCACCGCCTTGAAATGCTCCTTGGCGACGGTGATGACGTCGGCGTCGATCTCGACCATGGTCAGCTGGTCGACCGTGGGGTGCTTGAGCGCCTCTTCAGACGAGCCGCCGTCGCCGCCGCCGATGATCAGCACCCGCTTCGGCGCCGCGTGGGCGGTCAGCGCGGGGTGGATGAGGTTCTCGTGGTAGACGAACTCTTCCTTCTCGGAGGTCATGTTGAACCCGTCGAGGCGGAACAGCTTGCCGTAGTGCGGCGTGTCGTAGATCTGCATCTTCTGGTACTTCGTCTGCCACTCGCCGATCTGCTTGTCGGCGCGGATGTAGAACCCGGTGGTGGCGTTGAGCGGCTCCATCAGCATGTGCTCGCCGCGGTCGATCTCGTGCTTCGCCACCTCGCTGGGCTGGAAGTGCTCGACCAGCTGGTCGAACAGCTTCTTCGCCTTGGCCGAGTTGTCGGCGCTGTAGTTGCAGACGTAGACGTCGAGCGTCAGGCCCTGGCGCTCGGGCCAGGTGTGGATCGCCAGGTGGGATTCCGCGAGCACGACGGTGCCCGTGAAGCCGCCGCCGTCGAAGGTGTGGAAAGTCGCGTCCATGGTGGTGAGGCCGGACGCGGACACCATCTCGAGGCATTTGGCGCGGAAGCGCTCGCCATCAAGGAGTAGCTGCGGATCGCAGCGGCAGCCGGTGAGGTCACCGATGAGATGCAGACCGTTCATTTTATTTACACCTCCAAAATGCGAAGGCGAGGCCCGCGTGAGCAGCCTCGCCTTCCATCCGCGCCTTGCGGCGCAAACAGCGATCTTCAATCGCGTTCAATTCGTTCAAAACCTCCTAAACGTTTTGCTGCAGCTCATTGACAACTGCATCAATCAGTCTGCGAGCGATCGAGATTCTGCTCGGAAGTTTCGGCAATTGCAATACTTCGAACCACCTAGCGTCCTCGATTTCCGCGTCTTGCAGCTTCAGATCGCCGTCGACCCAGTCGCAGACGAACGCGATCATCAGCGAGTGCGGGAACGGCCACGACTGGCTGGCGAAGTAGCGGATGTTGTTTACGCGCACGCCGACTTCCTCGGCGACCTCGCGCGCCAGGCACTGCTCGAGCGACTCTCCCGGCTCGGCAAAACCGGCCAGCGCGCTGTACATCCCGGGCGGGAAGTGCGGGCTGCGGCCGAGCAGGATCTCCCGGCCGCGCTTCACCAGCCCCATGATCGCCGGCGCCACCCTCGGGTAGGCGGACAGCTTGCAGGCGGGGCAGACGCGGACGCGCTCCTCGCTCTTCGCCTCTGTAGCAGTGCCGCAGCGGCCGCAGAACTGGTGCGTGCGGTCCCAGTCGACGAGTTGGATGGCCCGCCCAGCGAGGGCGAAGTGGCCGTCGTCGAGCACCGAAAACAGCGTTCGCAGGCCTTCCCAGGACATTCCGGCGGGCGCGCCGGCGTCCTTGGGCAGCTCGGCGGCCCAGCAGTCGCGGCCGCCCAGACGCCCTAGATATAGGGTCCGGACAGCGTCGGCACCCAACCAGTTGTGGTTTTTTTGCAACGCGCCTTTGTACGGAAGGCGAGCCCAGGCGGGCCGCGCCTTCACCCGCAGGTCGTCGCTGGGAACCGTCAGCGGACCAAGCTCGACCAGCAGGTCGGTGCCGCGGAAGACGAACCAGTGCGCTTCGCCCGGCTGTTCGCACGACACGAGGTGCTCGAAATCCGCGGGCCTGCCAAAAGGGAGTTCGTTCATGCGGGGAGTTCAGGCATATGCGCTGAGTATAATTTGCGCTTCCCGATGGATTCACCCGTAGCGCCCCGCCAGGCCGCGTCCGACACAGAGCTTGCCAACGCCATCCGCGCGCTGGCCATGGACGCGGTGGAGGCGGCCAAGTCGGGCCACCCGGGCATGCCGATGGGCATGGCCGAGATCGCGGTGGCCCTCTGGAAGCGCCACTTCCGCCACAACCCCGCCAATCCCGCCTGGCCGAACCGCGACCGCTTCGTGCTCTCGAACGGGCATGGCTCGATGCTCCTTTACAGCCTGCTGCACCTCACCGGCTACGAACTGCCGATCGAGGAGCTGAAGCGCTTCCGCCAGCTCGGCTCGAAGACGCCGGGGCACCCGGAGTACGGCTACGCGCCGGGAGTGGAGACCACCACCGGGCCGCTCGGCCAGGGCTTCGCCAACGCGGTCGGCATGGCGCTCGCCGAGACCCTGCTCGCCGCCGAGTTCAACCGGCCGGCGCTGGAAGTCGTCGAGCACTACACCTACGTCTTCATGGGCGACGGCTGCATGATGGAGGGGATCTCGCACGAGGCCGCCGCACTCGCTGGCACCCTCGGCCTGGGCAAGCTCGTCGCGTTCTACGACGACAACGGCATCTCGATCGACTCCGACAAGGGCCCGATCAGGAGCTGGTACACCGACGACGTGCCGAAGCGCTTCGCCGCCTACGGCTGGCAGGTGATCCACAGCGTCGACGGCCACGACATCGAGGCGGTCGACCGCGCGATCCGCAAGGCGAAGCGCGAGAAGGCCCGTCCGACCCTCATCTGCTGCAAGACGGTGATTGCCAAGGGCGCACCAAAGAAGGCCAATACCGGCGCCGCGCACGGCGCGCCGCTCGGCGCCGAGGAGATCGCCGCCACCCGCGCCGCCATCGGCTGGACGCACGCGCCTTTCGTCGTCCCGGACAACGTGCGGGCCGGTTGGGACGCAAGAGAGACCGGCAAGCGGGCCGAGCGCCGCTGGAACCGCGTCTTCAAGGACTGCCAGAAGCAGTTCCCGGCCGAGGCTGCCGAGTTCACCCGACGGATGGCCGGCCAGCTGCCTGCCGGCGACGTTTTCAGGAAGCTGATCGACGAGACCGTCCAGAAAGCGGAAACGATCGCGACCCGGAAGGCCTCGCAGAACGCCCTCGAAGTGCTGGTCACGGCGCTCCCCGAGCTTGTCGGTGGGTCGGCGGACCTCACCGGCTCCAACTTCACGATGGTCAAAGCATCAAGGGCGGTAGCGCCCGGGGCCGTTCGGGGCAATCACATCTTCTACGGGGTTCGCGAGTTCGGTATGTGCGCGATCATGAACGGGCTGAGCCTGCATGGCGGCATCATCCCCTACGGCGGCACCTTCCTGGTCTTCTCCGACTATGCGCGCAACGCGCTGCGCATGGCGGCGCTGATGAAGATCCGGGTGATCTACGTCTTCACCCACGACTCGATCGGCTTGGGCGAGGACGGGCCGACGCACCAGCCCATCGAGCATGCGGCGACGCTGCGGCTCATTCCCGGCATGGATGTCTGGCGCCCCTGCGACAGCGTCGAGACGGCGGTGGCCTGGCAGGCCGCGCTCGAGCGCGCCAAGGGCCCGACCGCGCTGCTGCTCTCGCGCCAGAACCTGGCCTTCATGAAAAGAGAAAAGGTCGAGGAGATCGCGCGCGGCGGCTACGTGCTGGCCGACGCGATGTCGCCGAAGGCCGTCATCATCGCCACCGGCTCCGAGGTGCAGCCAGCCCTTGCCGCCCAGCAACTGCTCGCGCAGGCCGGGATCGCCGTGCGGCTCGTCTCGATGCCGTCGACGAGCGTTTTCGACCGCCAGGACGCGGCCTACAGGAACTCCGTGCTGCCGGCGCAACTCCCAAAGATAGCGGTCGAGGCCGGCGTCAGCGACTATTGGCGCAAGTACGTCGGACTCGAGGGCGCGGTGATCGGCATGGACCGCTTCGGCGAGTCCGCCCCGGCGGGCGACCTCTTCAAGCACTTCGGCTTCACCGCGGAAAACATCGCAAAAGCTGTCAGGAGCGCGATAGGAGAATGAGCAGATGATCAAAGTTGCCATCAACGGATTCGGCCGTATCGGCCGCATGGTGCTGCGCGCCCATTACGAGGGCGGCAAGAAGCACCCGCTGCACTTCGTCGCCGTCAACGACCTCGGCGATGCCGCGACCAACGCCCACCTTCTGAAGTACGACACCGCGCACGGGCCTTTCCCCTCCAAGGTGCGGGTCGACGGCGACAGCATCGTCGTCGACAACGACCGCATCAAGGTCGTGGCGGAGCGCGACCCGGCCAAGCTGCCGTGGAAGTCGCTCGGCGTCGACGTGGTGCTGGAGTGCACCGGGCTTTTCACCAGCAAGGCCAAGGCCGGCGCGCACCTCCAGGCCGGCGCAAGGAAGGTGATCATCTCGGCGCCCGGCGAGAAGGACGTCGATCGCACCGTGGTGTTCGGCGTGAACCACAAGACGCTGAAAGACTCCGACGCGGTGATCTCGAACGCCTCGTGCACCACGAATTGCCTGGCGCCGCTCGTCAAGGCGATCGACGACCGCATCGGCGTCGTCTCGGGCCTGATGAACACCATCCACTCTTTCACCAACGACCAGGTGCTGACCGACGTGTTCCACAAGGACCTGCGCCGCGCGCGCGCCGCGGGCCACAACATGATCCCAACCAAGACCGGCGCCGCGGCGGCGGTCGGGCTCGTGCTGCCGCACCTCAACGGCAAGCTCGACGGCTTCTCGATCCGCGTGCCGACCATCAACGTGTCCTTCGTCGATCTCTCCTTCGTGCCGAAGAGGAAGACCACGGTCGAAGAGGTCAACCAGGCGATCCAGCAGGCCGCCGCAGGCGACCTGAAGGGCGTCCTCGAATACACGACCGAGCCGCTGGTGTCGTCCGATTTCAACCATAACCCGGCGAGCTCGATCGTCGACGGTTCGCTCACCAAGGTGACCGACGGCCTGGTGAAGGTGTGCGCCTGGTACGACAACGAGTGGGGCTTCTCGAACCGGATGCTGGACGTCACAGCGGCGCTTGCCACGGTAGGCGCTGAACTCGCCCACGCGAAGTAAATGAAGTTCAAGCGCATGTCCGAGGTGGACCTGCGCGGCAAGCGCGTCTTCATCCGCGCCGACCTCAACGTCCCCTGCGAAGGCGGGCGCATCAGCGACGACACGCGCATCCGCGCCTCGGTGCCCGGCATCCAGTTCGCGCTGAAGAACGGCGCGGCGGTGATGGTCACCTCGCACCTCGGCCGGCCGAAGGAAGGCGCCTTCGATGCCAACGAATCGCTGGCGCCGATCGCGCGCCGGCTCTCCGAGCTGCTCGAGAAGGACGTGCCGCTCGTTCGCGATTGGCTGGGCGGCGTCAAAGTCGCCGCTGGCGAAATCGTCATGCTGGAGAACTGCCGCTTCAACAAGGGCGAGAAGGCGGACGACGAGGGACTGGCGAAAAAAATCGCCGCACTGTGCGACGTCTACGTCAACGACGCGTTCGGCACCGCGCACCGCGCCGAGGCGACGACGCATGGCGTGGCGCGCTTCGCGAAAGTCGCCTGCGCCGGGCCGCTGATGGCGGCGGAGCTCGATGCGCTGGCGAAATCGCTGTCGAATCCCCGGCGGCCGCTGGTGGCGGTGGTCGGCGGCTCCAAGGTTTCGACCAAGCTCACGGTACTCGCCGAGCTGGCGAAGAAGGTGGATTTGCTGATCGTCGGCGGAGGGATCGCCAACACCTTTCTCCTCGCGGCCGGCAGGCCGATCGGCAAGTCCCTGGCCGAGCCCGGCCTGGTGGAGGAAGCGAAACGGATTGCCGCCGCGACGCAGGTGCCGCTGCCTGAGGACGTGGTGGTGGCGGTCGAGGCTTCCGCGCGGGCGCGCGCCACGATCAAGTCACCGCAGGACGTGCAGGCCGACGAGATGATCCTCGACATCGGCCCGAAGACCGGCGCCGCGCTGGCCGCCAGGCTGAAGGACGCCGGCACCATCGTCTGGAACGGCCCGGTCGGCGTCTTCGAAATCGATGCCTTCGCGAAGGGCACGCACGCCCTCGGCCAGGCGATCGCCGAGTCGAAGGCGTTCTCGATCGCCGGCGGCGGCGACACGCTCGCCGCGATCGCCAAGTTCGGCCTGGAGAACCGCATCTCCTACATCTCGACCGGCGGCGGCGCGTTCCTCGAGTTCCTCGAAGGCAAGACTCTTCCCGCCGTAGCAGCGCTCGAAGCGCGCGCTTGAGGATTTCGTCGGCGATCGTCGGGCGCGAAGCGGGACCCGACCCGCAGCGTATTGATCGGCGCTGGCTGATGGCCTACAACGCCGCGCTCGGCGAAGTGCGCGACCAGCCGCATCCACTGTTTCCGGTCTGCTACGAATGGCCGGCGACGCAAATGCTGCGCGCGTCGACCGGGCTGCAGCAGCTCAACGCGCGCCTCTTGCACGCACAGCACGACCTGACGATTCATCGCCCGCTCCGCGAGGAAAAGGTCCTTGTGAGGGGCGCAGTCGTCGCCTGCTTGCAGCGCAAGCCCGGGACGCTGGTCGTCTTCCGCTTCGAGGCGCAGGATGAGAAGGGCGAGCCCGTGAGCACCAGCCACTACGGCATGCTGTATCGCGGCGTGACGCTCGATGGCGGCGATCGCAGCACGGCTGCGATCGAGGATCCGCCGCCGCATGAGAGAGACTTGCCATTGATCGGGAGCGTTTCCGTCGCCGCGACGGCCGGGCATGTCTACACCGAGTGCGCGCGTATCTGGAATCCGATCCACACTGACCCGGAATACGCCCGCGCCGCGGGACTGCCGGGCATCATCCTGCACGGCACCGCCACGCTGGCGCTCTCCGTCTCGAAGATTCTCGAAAAGCTGAAAATCGAAGTGAAGCGAGTGCGCTGCCGATTCGCCGGCATGGTGCCGATGCCGAGCACGCTGACGGTGCACGCGTCGCGAGCCGGCGACGAGATCCTTTTCGAGACGCGCGAAGCAAAAGGGCAGGCGGTCATCGAGCGCGGGCGAATCGGCTAGAATCATCCGGACGTCCTTCATGCTCCGCAGTACAAAAATCGTCGCCACCCTTGGGCCCGCATCCAGCGATCCGGCCGTGCTGGAACGCATGGTGCGCGCCGGCGTCGACGTGGTGCGGCTCAACTTCTCGCACGGCACCGCGCAGGACCACGAGAACCGGGCGAAGCTGGTCAAGGAGATCGCCTCCAGGATCGGGCGCACGGTGGCGATCCTGTGCGACCTGCAGGGGCCGAAGATCCGCGTCGGCAAGTTCAAGGACGGCAAGGTCACGCTCGAGAAGGGGCAGAAGTTCGTGCTCGATGCCGGCTGCGAGATGGGCGACGGCAACCGCTCCGGGCTCGACTACAAGGAGCTGCCGCGCGACGTCATGCCGGGCGCGGTGCTGCTGCTCGACGACGGCAAGATCGTGCTCGACGTCATCGACGTGCGCGGCGAGCAAGTGCACACCACGGTGCGCCACGGCGGCGTGCTCTCCAACAACAAGGGCATCAACCGCCAGGGCGGCGGGCTGACGGCGCCGGCGCTCACTGCCAAGGACATGGAGGACATCCGGACCGCGGCGAAGATCCAGGCCGACTACCTCGCGGTGTCGTTTCCGAAGAGCGGCGCCGACATGTACATGGCGCGCGAGCTGATGCGCGCCGCCGGCGGCAAGGCCTTCCTGATCGCCAAGATCGAGCGTGCCGAGGCGGTGGGCGAGGCCGCGCTGCTCGACATCATGCGCGGCTCCGACGGCATCATGGTGGCGCGCGGCGACCTGGCGGTGGAGGTCGGCGACGCCTCGGTGCCGGCGCTGCAGAAAAAGATGATCCGGCTCGCGCGCCAGGAGAACAAGCTCACCATCACCGCGACGCAGATGATGGAATCGATGATCTCGAGCCCGGTGCCGACGCGCGCCGAGGTCTCGGACGTCGCCAACGCGGTGCTGGACGGCACCGATGCGGTGATGCTCTCGGCGGAAAGCGCGAGCGGCAAGTACCCGGTTGAGACGATCGAGGCCATGCATCGCATCTGCGTCGAGGTCGAGCAGACGCAGCCGATCGGCCTGGAACAGGATTTCCTCGACCGCGTTTTCACGCGCGTCGACCAGTCGATCGCCATGGCGGCGCTCTTCACCGCCTACCACTTGAAAGTGAAGTGCATCGCCTCGCTGACGGAATCGGGCTCGACGGCGCTGTGGATGAGCCGCCTCAACTGCGGCGTGCCGATCTACGCTCTCACGTCGCAGACCGCGACGCGCTACCGCTGCGCACTCTTCCGTGACGTGTTTCCGCTGATGGTGAAATTCGTCGGCCACGACCGCGAGGAGCTGCTCGCCGAGGCGGAAAAGGTGCTGTTCGCCAATAACGTGGTCAAGGAAGGCGACCTCATCGTTCTGACGATCGGCGAGCCGATCGGCAAGGCGGGCGGCACCAACACCATGAAGATCGTCAAAGCCGGGGAGCACTACAAGCCATGAACCGCCGCGCTGAGCTCGCCTCGAAATTCATCGACGTCGCGAACATGCCCTGGGAGAAGACGCGCTACGCGGGCATCGAGCAGAAGACGCTGCTGGTGGAGAAGGAAACCGGCCTGCTGACCGCGCTGATGCGCATGGCGCCGGGCGCGCGGCTCCCAGACCACGAGCACGTGAAGATCGAGCAGACCTACGTGCTCGAGGGTAGCCTGGTCTGCCCCGAGGGCGAGTGCAAGGCCGGCCAGTTCGTCTGGCGCCCGGCGGGCAGCCGCCACGAAGCCTGGGCCGGACCGAAGGGCGGACTGTTCCTCGCCATGTTCCAGATGCCGAACCGGTTCTTCCAGGCTGACGGCAAGGTCACCGATTTCCTCGGCAACGACTGGAACGCCAACTGGGGTGCTGCGCAGAAGAAGTAGGCGATGCGCATCGCGCTGTGCAACGAAGTCATTGCGCCGATGCCGTTCCCGCGGCAGTGCGAGTACGCGAAGAAGCTCGGCTACGACGGCCTTGAGATCGCGCCCTACACGCTTTCCGATGAGCCGCACCGCATGGGCTCTGGCCAGATCGCCGCGGCGCGCGCCGCGGCCCGCGAGGCAGGCATCGAGGTCACCGGCCTTCACTGGCTGCTGATCAAGCCCGCCGGTCTGTCCATCAGCAGCAAAGATCCAAAGATCAGGCAACAAACCCTCGACGTCATGTTGGCGCTGATCGATCAGTGCGCGGAGCTCGGCGGCCGCTACCTCGTGCACGGCTCGCCGCATCAGCGGCGCATCGAGCCCGGCGAGACGCGTGCGGCGGCGATGCAGCGCGCCGAAGAATGCTTCGCCGCGGCCGCCGAGCGGGCGCAGAAGGCGGGCGTGGTCTACTGCATCGAGCCGCTTTCCCCGGAACAGACCCCACTCGTCAACACGGTCGAGGAAGCCGCCGCGATCGTGGCGAAGATCGACAAGCCATCCCTGAAAACCATGCTCGACTGCAGCGCCGCGGCGCGCAGCGAGAAGGAAGCCGTACCTGCGCTGCTCGCCCGCTGGCTGCCGAAGGGCGTGATTGCGCACGTGCAGGTCAACGACCGCAACCGCCAGGGCCCGGGGCAGGGCGAGCTGCGCTTCGCGCCGCTTTTTGCGGCGCTGAAACGCTACGGCTACGCCGGCGACATCGCCGTCGAACCGTTCGACTACGTGCCCGACGGCCCGGCCGCCGCGGCGCGCGCCATCGGCTATCTCCGCGGTATCCTCGAAGCACTCGAATAGGTCCGGGGAGGACGAGGCAATGAGCGAAAAACGGCTCGGCATCATCATGCACGGCGTCACCGGGCGCATGGGCATGAACCAGCACCTGGTGCGATCCATTCTGGAAATTCGGAAACAGGGTGGCGTCGTTCTCAAGAACGGCACCCGCCTCATGCCCGATCCGATCCTCGTCGGCCGCAACGCGGCGAAGGTCGAAGAACTGGCGAAGAAGTACGGCGTCGAGCGCTGGACCACCGATCTCGACAAGGCGCTGCAAGCGAAGGATGAGATTTTTTTCGACGCCGCGTCGACGCAGCTGCGACCGACGCTCCTCAAGCGCGCCATCGCCGCGGGCAAGCATGTGTACTGCGAGAAGCCGGTGGCGACGACGCTTGCCGAAGCGAAGAGCCTGTACGCGGCCGCCAAGAAAGCCCGCATCAAGCACGGCGTGGTGCAGGACAAGCTCTGGCTGCCAGGAATGCTCAAGCTCGCGAAGCTGCGCGACCAGGGCTTCTTCGGCAAGATCCTTTCGGTACGGGGTGAATTCGGTTACTGGGTATTCGAAGGCGACCGCGTGCCCGCACAGCGTCCATCCTGGAACTACCGCAAGCAGGACGGCGGCGGGATCATCCTCGACATGCTCTGCCACTGGCGCTACGTGCTCGACAACCTGTTCGGCGAGGTGCAGGCGGTAAGCTGCCTCGGCGCGACGCACATTCCCTTCCGCTGGGACGAAAGCGGCAGGAAGTACAAGGCGACCGCGGACGACGCAGCCTATGCGACCTTCAAGCTCGCCGGCGGTGCGATCGCGCACTTCAACTCGTCGTGGACCGTGCGCGTGCGCCGCGACGACCTCCTCACGCTGCAGGTCGACGGCACTAAAGGCAGCGCGGTTGCCGGCCTGCGCCGTTGTCTTTTTCAGTCCTATGACAAAACCCCCAAACCGGTGTGGAACCCGGACATTCCGCAACCGATCGATTTCTTCGAAGGCTGGGAGGAAGTGCCCGACGAGAGCGCCGACAACGCCTTCAAGGTGCAGTGGGAGCTGTTTCTCAAGCACGTCGCCGGCGAGGGCAAGTTCCGCTGGGGATTGCTCGAGGGTGCGAAGGGCGTGCAGCTCGCCGAGCTCGGGCTGAAGAGCTGGAAAGCGAAGAAGTGGCTCGACGTGCCGAGGCTGAAAGCGTGAAGAAGCTCGCCGACGGATTCGGCGCCGAGGTCGAGCGGATTCCCGGGGATTTCCGCGAGGTCTGGGACGCTTTCTTCGCCGCGCAGGTCCTCGTCTACCGCCATCAGAAATTCAGCGCCAGCGGATTCCTCGAATTTGCGAAGCAGTTCGGCCGCCCGGAGCCGCACGTCATCGACCAGTTCCACCATCCCGAGCACGCCGACATCCTGATCCTCTCCAACGTGCAGAAGGACGGCCAGCCGACCGGCCTCGCCGACGCAGGGACTTACTTCCACACCGACTACTCGTACCTCGACGTGCCGGCGCGCTGCACCACGCTCTACTCGATCGAGGTGCCGAAGGTCGGTGGCGACACGCTGTTCGCGAACCAGTACGCCGCCTATGACGGCCTGTCCGCCACTCTGAAGAAGCAGATCGAAAATCTGGTTGCGCTGCACCATTACGGTAATCGCGACGATCAGGACAAGAGCTCGCGCACCGTCGCCTCGGTCCTCAGCGAGGATCAGGAGAAAAAGATGGCCTGGGTGCGCCATCCCGTGGCGCGGAAGCATCCCGTCACGGGGCGCACCGCTCTCTATGCCGTCTCGGGCAGCTCCTTCGGCATCGAGGGAATGCCCGAGGACGAGGCGGTCGATCTCCTCGACGAGCTGAAGCGCCACTCGACGCAGGAGAGGTACCAGCTGCGCCTGAAATACGGCGTCGGCGACGTGGTTATCTGGGACAATGCCTCATTGCTGCATTCGGCGACGCTGATCGATCCGAACGATCCGCGCACGCTGTGGCGCATCACCATCAAAGAGGAGAGGAAATCATGAGGGGAGTTCTTTTCGCCGCAACCGCCGTGCTGTTCTCGGCGAGCGCGCAGGCGCAGCTGACGATGCATGGCGCGGTGCAGTTTCCCGACGAGCACGTGTTCACGCGCGCCCTGGTGCGCTTCCAGGAGCTGACCGACAAGTATTCCGGGAAGAAGACCAACTGGGTGCTGCACAAGAACAGCGAGCTCGGCCTGGAGAAGCAGTACTTCGAGTACATGGCGCAGGGCAAGGCGGTCGACTACGGCATCGTCTCGCCGGCGCACATGTCGAC
>Ga0137409_10005411_pt1 | contig 13311 bp, 15 predicted proteins | sample CZODoug1_16funga_FD_122059 | JGI IMG/M metagenome (GOLD analysis project Ga0137409, IMG submission 122059) | Vadose zone soil fungal communities from Angelo Coast Range Reserve, California, USA - CZODoug1_16fungal (Hybrid Assembly) | ecosystem: Environmental > Terrestrial > Soil > Vadose zone...
TACTCATCATCACCGAGATGTCAGTCTAGACGATTTGACTCCACCGCATCGAATCACATGGCGGAGAGGGAGGGATTGACTCGGGCCGTGCCGGCCCTCGCCCTGCGGGCGCCGTCACGAAGACGCTCCGGCGTCCTGCGCCGCCGCTACGCGGCGGCTGGTCGAACCCGAGGGTTCGAACCCCTCCTCTACTCATCATCACCGAGATGTCAGTCTAGACGATTTGACTCCACCGCATCGAATCACATGGCGGAGAGGGAGGGATTCGAACCCTCGAACACCTTTTAGGATGTTACACACTTTCCAGGCGTGCGCCTTCGACCGCTCGGCCACCTCTCCGCGCGGCCGCAAGGGTACCGGAGGACACCCACGCGATCAAATTTTGGAGGCTCCTAACCGCTGGCAGCCTTATTGGGCGGCGCCGGCTTGTAGCGCGGCGGATTGTCGAGGCAGGCGTCCTTGGGCCCCGGCGGCGGCGGCGCGAGATCCACCGCTGGGATGACCAATGCCCCCTGGGTATTCGGCGAATCGAGCCCCGATGGCACTTTAAGCGGCGCAACCTGCACAGCCCGTTGATATTCCTGTGGAGAATGACATTCCGACTTCGATTTACCGAACATGTGACAGCCGCTCATGAGCGTCGCCGCAGCAACCAACATCAAAACTCGATCACGACTCATGCTGCTTGGTCCTCAAGGATAACTCCGGCCGCCCGCATCGCGCGCAGCACGCTATCGTGGTGCGCGGCTGACAGTTCGACCAATGGTAAGCGGATTGCGTTCCCGATAAGGCCCATTCTCGCCACCGCCCACTTGACCGGTATCGGGTTCGCTTCGACGAATAGATCTTTATGTAAAGGCTGCAGGCGGAGGTCCATCGCCTGTGCCGTGGCCAAATCCCCCGACAGTGCAGCAGCGCACGCCTCGCGCATGCGCCGCGGTGCGACGTTGGCCGTGACCGAAATGACCCCGCGCGCACCCAGGCTCATCAAATCAATGGCAGTGGCGTCATCGCCCGACAGCAGCGTGAATTCCGGCGGGCAGGTGTTTAGAATCTCGCGCGCCCTATTCAACGATCCGGTCGCTTCTTTGACCGCCACAATCTGTGGATTTCGCGCCAGCCTGGCAATCGTGCCCGGCAACAGATCCACCGCAGTGCGGTTCGGTACATTGTACAGAATAACGGGCACTTCGGAGGCCTCGGCGGCAGCCATGAAATGCCTGAACAGCCCTTCCTGCGGGGGTTTGTTGTAGTAGGGCGTCACCAGCAGCACCGCATCGACGCCAAGCCGCGTCAAGGCTCGAGTCCGCGCCACCGTGCCCGCGGTCGAATGGGTGCCCGCCCCGACGATCACCTTGAGTTTGTCTCGGCAGCGTGAAACGGCCCGGCGCGTAAGTTCTTCGACTTCCTCCACCGACAACGCCGGCGACTCGCCGGTGGTGCCGGCGACGACGATTCCGTCAGAGCCTTCGCCCACATGAAAATCCAGCAATCGATCCCATGCCGGCCAGTCGAGGCCGCCGTCGGCCGTCATCGGTGTCACAATCGCTACCATGCTTCCGGAAAACATCAAGGGGGCCCCGCCGCAAATATCGCTACCTTAAGTGGCGGACATGCACCCTGGCAAGCGCTCATCCGGTAGAATTTACGCCGATGAAACAACATATCGTGATTTCCGCGGTCGGCGGCGACCGCGTCGGGATGGTCCACGAACTTTCCAAGGCGATTGCCGACTGTGGAGGCAGCATCAGCGAAAGCCGTATGACCTGCCTTGGCAACGAGTTTGCCATGCTGCTGCTGGTCAACGGCAATTGGCACACGCTTGCCAAACTCGAGGGCGAGTTCAAGAAGCTTGCCGACGCCACCGGCATGAACATCCAGTTGCGGCGCACGGAGGAACGGGCCGCACGCAATGACATGCTTCCCTACTCCATAGATGTGGTTTGCCTGGACCAGACAGGCATCGTCGCGGGCCTTTCCGGATTCTTTGCGCAACGCGGCGTGGACATCGCCGAGTTGTCGACGCGCTCCTATGCCGCTGCGCATACCGGCGCACCGATGTTCTCGGTGCAGATGATCGTGAATGTACCGAGCCGGCTGCACATCGGGGTGCTGCGCGAGGAGGTCATGGACTTCTGCGACCACCTGAATTTGGACGCCATTTTCGAACCTGTAAAAAGCTGACCGACAATGAGTAAAATCGACATCGGCAAGAAGGCCCCGCAATTCACCCTCGACGGCACCGGCGGCAGCTGGTCTCCGAGCGCCGCCGGCACCGCCGTCGTCGTTTACTTCTATCCGCGCGACAACACGCCGGGATGCACCCAAGAGGGCGAGGATTTCGCCGCCGCCCACGCGCAGTTCAAGAGAGCCAAGACCTCGATCGTCGGCATCTCGGCCGACAGCCTCGAAGCGCACCGGAAGTTCAAGGAGAAGATGGGATTCCCGTTCGAATTGTTGAGCGATCCCGATAAGAAAGTGTGCAAGCTCTATGACGTGATCCAGGAAAAGAGCATGTATGGCAGGAAATTCATGGGGATCGAGCGCAGCACCTTCCTCATCGACGACAAGGGCGTATTGCGCGACATATGGCGCAAGGTCAAGGTGAATGGTCACGCCGCGGCGGTCCTGGCGGCGGTGAAGGCACTGTGACCGGGGCCGGGCGGCCGTCGGGAACCGCGATCGCGAGGGCCCGTCAGGCCACGCAGCAGCGCCGTATCTTCGTGCTGGACACGAATGTACTGATGCACGATCCGACCGCCATCTTCCGCTTCGAGGAACACGACGTTTACATTCCAATGACCGTGCTCGAGGAACTCGACGCCGGAAAAAAAGGGCTGTCGGAGTCGGCACGCAATGTGCGTCAGGTCAGCCGTTTTCTCGACGAACTGATGAAGGGCGCCAGCAAGAAACAGATCGATCGCGGACTGGCCCTGCCGACCGCGGTGCCGATCAACCATGGCAAGCGCCCGCCGGGTGGACGCCTGTTCTTTCAAACTCAATTGATGGAGTCCGTGTTACCGGACAGCCTGCCCGGGCATGGCGCGGACAATGCGATCCTGGCCAACACTCTCGCCCTGCAGCAGAAATTCCCGACGGTTAGAGTCACCCTGGTATCGAAAGACATCAATTTGCGGATCAAAGCCGCCATCCTCGGGGTGCAGGCTGAAGACTATTCGAGCGATAAGACCATCGAGGACGCGGACTTGCTGGCCAGCGGGGTGCAGCAACTGCCGCCGAATTTTTGGGAAAAACACGGCAAGGGCATGGAATCGTGGCAACAACAGAGCCGCACCTTTTATCGGGTGCGCGGTCCCCTGGTGCGTGAATGGCATTCCAACCAATTCGTCTACGATCCCGGCGAAAACGGCGTCGAGGCCATTGTTCGCAAGCTCGAAGGCGAAACGGCGATTCTGGAGATCACGCTCGACTACCGCGCGGAACGCAACAATGTTTGGGGAGTCACCGCGCGCAACCGCGAGCAGAATCTCGGACTGAACCTGTTGATGGACCCCGAGATCGACTTCGTGACGGTGCTCGGTCCGGCGGGCACGGGAAAAACATTGCTGACTCTCGCCGCGGGGTTGGCGCAAACCCTGGATCACAATCGCTTCAGTGAAATCATCATGACGCGAGTCACGATACCGCTGGGCGAGGACATCGGTTTTCTTCCAGGCACGGAAGAAGAAAAAATGGAGCCCTGGATGGGTGCGCTGATGGACAACTTGGAAGTGTTGACGCAAGGACAGCCGGGAGGCACGTGGGGGCGCGGCGCCACCAACGATCTGCTCAGGCACCGCATCAAAATCCGCTCCTTGAATTTCATGCGGGGGCGCACTTTCCTGAACCGATTCATCATCATCGACGAAGCGCAGAATTTGACCCCCAAGCAGATGAAGGCGCTGGTCACCCGCGCAGGCCCGGGCACGAAAATGGTGTGCCTGGGCAATATTGCGCAAATCGACACCCCCTACCTGACCGAGACCACGTCGGGTCTGACTTATGTGGTCAACCGGTTCCACGGCTGGGCATTTTCCGGCCATATCACGCTGGTCCGCGGCGAACGCTCGCGTCTGGCAGACTACGCATCCGAAGTTCTTTGATTTGGCGAGGGAAATGAGCGAACTTTGGGTCAGGAGCAGCACTCCAAGGAGCTTTACGGAGGCCGAATGTCACTGGTGAGGTCCCTCTCCGCGTTTGCGGCTGCTGCCGCGGTCAGCGCAAGTGTCAGCGTAGGCTGGGCTGCAGGCTTAGGGCTGGGTTCGAGCGCCGTCGATCAAGACCTGCCGGATTTGGGTAGCCCGGCGACTGCCGCCGTATCGCTCGAGGAGGAATATCGCGCCGGATTGGGTTGGTTCGCCGGCATCCGCCAGTCGGGACAAATCATCGAAGATCCCGAGGTCAGCGATTACATACAGCAAATCGGCCACAGTCTGTCGAGCCATGCCGAGGAAGGCCAGCATCAGTTCTACTATTTCGTGCTGAAGGAACCCGTCATCAATGCCTTTGCGATGCCGGGCGGTTTCATTGCCATCAACAGCGGCTTGATCCTGGCGACGAACAACGAAAATGAGCTGGCCGGAGTGATGGCGCACGAAACCGCGCACGTCACACAGCGGCACATCGTGCGCGGACTCATCGATCAGAGCCATGCCGGCCTGATGTCGACCGCCGCGATGCTGGCCGCGATTCTATTGGGCGCCACCGCGGGCCGCGGCTCGCCGGATGCCATGGAGGGCGCCATCCTCGCGACTCAGGGAGCGGCCATCCAGCACCAAATCAACTACACACGCGCCAACGAATTCGAGGCTGACCGCATCGGCATCGGCACGATGGCGAGCGCCGGCTATGATCCGCTGGGAATGGCAAGTTTTTTCCAGACTTTGGATCGAAATTCACCCGATCCGAGCCGGGTCAAGGCCGTCGAATTTTTGATCGATCACCCGTTGTCGGCGGAGCGTGTCGCGGAGGCGCGCAACCGCGCCGAGCAGATCGGCCGCATTCGTCATACGGATTCCTTGAGCTATACCCTGATGCGCGAGCGGTTAAGATCGCTGACCGGCCCGCAGGTCGCGCGCGATTATTACGCCAGCTTGGTCAAAAATGGCGCCGGCAAGAGTATCGAGGACCGTTACGGCAAAGCGGTGGCGGAAATCGCGACGCGCAACCCCGCCGCGGCCATCCCCGATTTGCAGGCCCTGGTGAATGAATATCCGAAAGTGAATCAATTCTATGGCGCACTCGGTCAAGCATACCTCGCGAACGGCCAACTGAAAGAATCTCAGGCGGTGCTGGACAAGGCGGAGAATCTGTTTCCGCGAAACGCGCCGATTACCATTCGTCTCGCGGAAACGCTGATGCATGCCGGCGACAACAAGCGCGCGCATCTCATACTGGACGACTTGTTCAATGTGGTGGAACCGACGCCCGATCAAACCCGGTTGATCGCGAAGGCCGCGAATGCCGCCGGCGACGTCGCCGACTCGTACTACTACATGTCGTACTTTTATCTGATGAACGGCGATCTTAAGATGGCGGCGAACCAATTGGAACTCGGCCTGGGGATGCCGGGATTGGACCCGATACAGCGCGCGCGCTTTAGCGCGCGTCTCGAAGAGGTGCGCGCCGCGATGCCCAAGGATCGTAAGAACACCGTCGCCGACGACAACACCGGCGGCAACGGCCGCCATTAACGGACCACGCTAAATTTCCGCCGCTGCATCGCGGGGGCCGGCCCCCCGTATTGTTCCGGTACCCGATTCCGATCTATTAGGGAGAAGTTCTCAATGCTGAAAGCAAGGTACGCGCGTGCGGCGCTCGGCGCCGCGTGTTTGTTGACCGTGAGCGCCTGCGTTACGTTGCCGCCCAATAGCCAGCGCACACCGCAGGATCCCTGGGAGTCCTGGAACCGCGGCGTCTACAGGGTCAATGACAAGCTCGATCGCGCCATCGCCAAGCCGGTGGCGCGGACCTACGTACGCGTCGTGCCCCAATTCATCCGTACCGGCGTCACCAATTTCTTCGATAATCTGGACACGCCGACGGTCATGATCAACGACGCTTTGCAGGGAAAATTCCTGGCGGCGGCGAACGATCTCGGACGCTTCCTGTTCAATTCAACCATCGGCTTGGGCGGCATACTCGATCCGGCCACGTCGGCGGGAATGGATAAGAACAACGAGGACTTCGGCCAGACATTGGGCCACTGGGGCGTACACCCCGGTCCCTTCGTGGAACTGCCCATACTCGGTCCCTCGGATCTGCGCGATGCGCCGTCCAGGGTCGTGGATTCTTACACCAACCCGCGCCAATACGTCAAAAACACCTGGGTGAAATACGGTCTTTGGCTGCCATCTCTGGTCGATAGGCGCGCGCGTCTCCTCCCACTGGATGAGACCTTGAAGCATGTCTACGATCCGTATGCCTTCGTACGCGACGCCTATTTGCAACGCCGCGCCTACCTAGTGTCAGACGGCAAGGTCAGCGAGGAGGAGCCGCTGGTCGATCCGGGTGATGATGCCCCTGGTGCCGATAAGGCCGCGCCCCCTGCGCCCCCGCCGGACGCGACCCCTCCCAATACGCCTGCGGAGGGCGCTACGCAACCTACGAGCCCTTAGGGCCAATAGCGGCCGCGCACCTAACCGTGGCCGTGGAAACCGTATCCGTAGCGTACGAAACCAGGGCGGTAGTAATAGGAACAGCCGTGAGAGCGAGTGCGGCGAGTTTGTGCATCGCGGCATTCCTCCAAAGCTAGGCCGGGATCAGCAATTCCTCAACTTCACTCAGGCGCGCAAGCTGCTGCAGTTGGGAAGGGATGTTCTCGAACCGCAGGGTGCGGCCCGCACTCTTAGCCACACTCAACCATTCGATCAGCAAGGCAAGCCCCGAGCTATCGCTCGCGGTAACGCCTGCCAGATCAATGACGGCGGCGCGGCCGCGGTCGATGGCATCGGCCCCCAGGGGAAGCAACGCCGTCACCGTGGTGAAATGCAGCGAGCCACTCACCCGCGAGCGGTCTCCCTCCAGAACGTCAAAGGAGGCGTCCTGCTGCCCATTGCCCCTATGTGTGTGCCGGCCGCTCAATGGCTGCTGGCTCCGGCGGCGCCAGGTACGATTTTCTGGCTGGTCTCGAGTCGATTGATCACCTCATCCAGCCCTTTTTGCTGTATCTCCGCGCCAAAATCGGTGCGGAAACTCTTGACGTAGGAAATGCCTTCAATGACGACGTCCCAAGCCTTCCACACGCCGTCGGTCTTGCGCAGGCTGAAGTTCACCGGAACCTTGTCGCCGTTCGAACGCTTCACTTCCGTTCGAACCGTCGCCATGGTGTCGTTGGGATCGCCCCTGTAGGGCAGTATGTTGAAACGATCCGCCGTGAAGTCGACCAGCGCGGAACCGTAATTGCGCAGCAGCGAGTGGTAGAACGCATCGACGAAACGTTTGCGCTGCTCCGGGGTTGCCGTGCGCCAGGTCTGACCCAAGACCAATCGTGCCGCATACTCGGTGTCGAAATTGGGCAGCAACACGTTGGCCACCAAAGCGTCCAACTTTGCCGGATCCTTCGCGTACATCGGCCGATTCGCATCCAGTTCCACGAGCATGCGCTTGGCGGAGTTCTCCACCAACTCCTGAGGTCCCAGCGTGCTCGGGGGCGCGGTAGGCGTCGCCGAAGTGTCGGCGGCGCGCGCGCCCGCCGCGAGCGTGAGCAACAGCGCAAGTATCGTGGTTTTTATCATTTGGATTTCTCCATGGGCTTGGGTTCGGCAGCCGCGGGCGCATCGGCCTTGGATTTCCCCGAATCCGGCTGCCCCGCGCTCTTTGTAAAGTTTGCCAACACCTGGCCGATCAAATTCTCGAGCACAAAGGCGGATTGCGTAAAGTCGATTTGATCCTTGTCCTTCAGATAAGTTTCAGCGCCGCCTGCGGTGATGCCGATGAACTTGCCTCCCAACAGGCCCTGGGTGTAGATGCTGGCGTCGCTGTCGGTTGGAATCTGCTTGTAGCGCGCGTCCATGCGGATGGTGACGACCGCCTTGTACTCCTTCGAATCGAAGGTGATTTTCGTCACGCGGCCCATCTCCACTCCCGACATCGATACCGGCGCGCCCACTTTGAGGTCGCCGATATTGTCGAACTTGGCTGTCAGATCGTAGTGCGGCGGACTTGCAAAGGATATGCCGCGGCTGGTGGTCTGCGTGGTCAGAAAAAACAGCGCCGCGAAGCCGAGCAGCACGAATGCTCCGGTACCGAGATTCAACGTACGTGTCTTGCGAATCGCCATACCAACCCCCTTACAGAAACGCGGCGGTAATCAAATAATCGAAGAACAGGATGACCACGGCAGAGGTCACGACGGTGCGCGTAGTCGCGCGGCCGACTCCTTCCGCGGTCGGCGTCGCATAAAAACCCTCATACACCGCGATCAGGCTGCACGAAACGCCAAAAATACAGCTCTTGACTATACCCTCGTTGATGTCGACCAAATGCACGGAAGCGCGCATCTGCGACCAGAAGCTGCCCGCATCGACACCCATGATCTGCACTCCGATGAGCTGCGCGCCGTAGATCCCGATGACGCTGAAAATCGCGGCGAGCAGCGGCATTGCGATCACTCCGCCGAGAAATCGCGGCACGACCACCCGTCGGATCGGGTCCACCGCCATCATTTCCATGGCCGAGATTTGATCGGTCGCGCGCATCAGTCCCAACTCGGAGGCCAGCGCCGTGCCTGCGCGGCCGGCGAAGAGCAGCGCAGTGACCACCGGACCCAGCTCTTTCACGAGTCCGATGGTCGCCGCCGTCCCCAACGCCTCTTCGGAGCCGAAACGCTGCAGAAGTTGGAAGCCTTGCAGTCCCAACACCATGCCGACGAACAATCCGGACAACATGATGATGACCAGGGACAGGGAGCCTGAGTTGTAAATCTGCTTGCCAATCAAGTCGGGCCGCAGCGACGCGCGCGGCAGCTCGGCCAGCAGGCGAACCAAGAAGCGCGCCACTGAACCGAGTCCCACCAGGGAGTCGATGAGACTGTCCCAGAGTTCCCTGATGAGCTTCACGGGCCCTCGCCTGGCCCGAGCAATTCGTCGAAGTAGTCGGGGGCCGGGAAATGAAAAGGCACCGGACCGTCTGCCAGGCCGCCGATGAATTGCCGCACGATTTCCGATGGATAGGATTGCAGCTGTTGCGGCGTGCCGTGCGCGACGGCCTTGCCTCCGGAGAGCAAGAACACGGAATCCGCCACGGTGGAGATCTCATGCACATCGTGGGAAACCACGACGCTGGTGATGCCGAGCGCGTCGTTCAAGCGTCGGATCAGACGCAATATCACGCCCAGGGAAATCGGGTCCAATCCCGCGAAAGGCTCGTCGTAGATCAAGATTTCAGGGTCCATGACGATGGCACGAGCCAATGCCACTCGCCGGCTCATACCGCCGGACAGTTCCGCGGGCATGAGCTCGGCCGCGCCGCGCAGACCCACCGCCTGCAGTTTCGTGAGCACCAACTGACGGATCAGCCGCTCCGGCAAATCCGTGTGCTCGCGCAGCGGGAAGGCCACGTTCTCGAACACCGAGAGGTCGGTCAGCAGCGCTCCGTTCTGAAACAGCATGCCCATGCGACGCCGCAACACGTACAGTTCCCTGCGCCGCAGAGTCCGCATGTCCTGCCCTGCCACCGTGACGGAGCCGCTGTCGGCGATGACTTGGCCGGTGATCAGGCGCAGCAGTGTCGTCTTACCCGTTCCGCTCGGTCCCATGATCGCCGTGATGCGGCCCCGGGCGATGTCCATGTCGAGTCCCGCGAACACCGGGCGGCCGTTGATCCCGTAACCCAGGTTACGTATCTCGACGATGGCGGCGGATTGGTTCAATGGCTGTGGCTATAGGGCTCCGCGTCCGAACGACGCCTTGCACCTAAAATGAGTGCCGGCGGTTAAGCCGTTGAACTTTCCATGGAGGCCTTGTAGGCGCCCACAGCGGCCAAGCCATTCAACTTCGCACGGACGAACAGCGCGTTCTGGCCGCCGGAATATCCCGCCGGTTTTCCGCCCCAGGCGCTCAGTGCATTCTCCTGCAAGGCTCGGCCGTAGCTGAACGTCAGCGCCCACGGCAGCGGACCCATCGAATTCATCAAGCTCAAGTGCAGGGTCGCTTCGACCGGCCCCTGGCCCCCGGAGAGAAAGGCAATGCCCGGGACCGCGGACGGTACCTGCCGCTTGAGCGTGCGGACCGTGGCTTCCGCGACCTGTTCGGGCGACGCCTTTTGGGAACTCTTCCTTCCGGGCACCACCATATTCGGCTTCAGCACCATGCCCTCCAACGACACGCATGCGGCAAACAAATGCCCGAACACGCTGTCCAGCACGGCATTGGTCACTTCCTCGCAGCGCTCCAAGGTGTGCGCGCCGTCCATCAGGACCTCTGGTTCGACGATCGGCACGATTCCCGCTTCTTGACACAGCGCCGCATAGCGCGCCAAGGCCTCGGCGTTGGCGTCAATCGCGTAGCGGCTGGGAATGCCGGCTCCGATATCGATCACTGCCCGCCACTTTGCAAATTTTGCGCCCAGCTTGAAATACTCGGCGAGTCGTTCCCGCAGTCCATCGAGTCCCTCGGTGATGGTTTCACCGGCAAAGCCGGCCAGCGGTTTCGCGCCCATGTCGACTTTGATGCCGGGCAACATCCCGTGCTGCGCGAGATAGCCCGCGAATGGCACCCCTTCCTTGGTTTTCTGCCGCAATGTCTCGTCATACATGATCACGCCGCTGATGTATTCCTGAGCCCCCGGCGCGGTGAACAGCATTTCGCGGTAGGCCCGCCGATTTTCCTCGGTCGAGTCCAGCTTGATGCTGTCGAATCGCTTCTTGATGGTGCTGGTACTCTCGTCGGCGGCCAATATTCCTCGATTTTTTGCAACCAATGCACGCGCTGTGACGCTTAGCTCTGCGGTATTCATGTATGGCGGGTCTCGCTGATAACGGGTTGTCGGGATTGCACCCAAGGATAGCAAAAACAGGCTGAATTCGCCCCGCGGGTGGAATTTGAAACTAAATAGGACTAAACTAGTCCTACATAAAGGTTCCAATCAGGGGCGCACTTCCTTATGTTGCGAATGGGAAAATTGACCGACTACGCGACTGTCGTGCTGGCTAGTCTAGCGCAAGAACCGGCGCGACATCGCGCCGCGGCGGAATTGGCGGAACGCACGCGCCTCTCCCGACCCACCGTGAGCAAGGTCCTCAAGGGGTTGCAGCGCGCGGGCCTGGTCATTTCCTCGCGCGGCGCCCTCGGCGGTTACCGTCTGGCGCGCGCCCCCGAACAGATTACTGCAGCGCAGATTCTCGACGTCTTCGAGGGACCCATTGCCATCACCGAATGCAGCGGCGCCTCGAGCCAGTGCGGCATCGAGCGTCAATGCAGAGTGGGGGGCGCCTGGCAACGGGTCAATGCCGCCATTCGGCGCGCCCTGGAGGAGGTCACACTGCGCCAGTTGGCGGGATTGGACTCCTCGATGCTGCGCGTCGCCGATCTGGCGTCAGAAATGCGCGTACACACTTGACGGCAATTGAACCCCAACTGCAACCGGAATCACCCGTGTCCAGCAAATCCCAAGATGTCGAAGCCCTGCTCGCGCAGAAGTACCGGCACGGCTTCATCACCGACATCGAGTCCGACAGCCTGCCGCCGGGACTCGATGAAGATGTCGTGGCCGCCATCTCCAAGAAAAAGCACGAGCCGAATTTTCTGCTGGAGTGGCGGCTGAAGGCATTCCGGCATTGGCTGACCATGCAGGAGCCGACCTGGGCCCATGTGCATTACAAGCCCATCGACTACCAGGACATCTCCTATTACTCGGCGCCGCGGCCGCCGGCGAACGCTCCGAAGAGCATCGATGAAGTGGATCCGAAGCTGTTGGCGACCTACGCCAAGCTGGGCATTCCCCTGCACGAACGTGCGCGTCTTGCCGGCGTCGCGGTCGATGCCGTGTTCGACAGCGTCTCCGTCGCGACGACCTTCAAGGAGAAGCTGGGCAAAGCAGGGGTCATTTTCTGTTCATTCTCGGATGCGGTTCGCGATCATCCGGAACTCATAGAGCGCTATCTCGGCAGCGTCGTGCCGCCCGGCGACAACTTCTTCGCGGCGTTGAACTCAGCTGTGTTCTCCGATGGATCCTTTGTGTATGTGCCGCCGGGTGTGCGCTGCCCGATGGAGCTGTCGACTTACTTCCGCATCAATGCCGCCAAGACCGGCCAGTTCGAGCGCACCTTGATCATCGCTGCGGAAGCCGCGTCCGTGAGCTACCTGGAGGGCTGCACGGCGCCGATGCGCGATGAGAACCAGCTGCACGCCGCGGTGGTGGAACTTGTCGCGCTCGACAATGCTCAAATCAAGTACTCGACCGTTCAGAACTGGTATCCGGGCGACGAGAACGGCCTGGGCGGCATCTACAATTTTGTCACCAAGCGCGGCGAGTGCCGCGGGCGCAATTCGAAGATTTCCTGGACCCAGGTGGAAACCGGGTCGGCCATTACCTGGAAGTACCCGAGCTGCGTGCTCAAGGGTGATAATTCCGTGGGTGAATTCTATTCGGTGGCCGTCGCCAACCATCATCAGCAAGCCGACACCGGCACCAAGATGATTCACATCGGGCGCAATACGAAGAGCACCATCGTTTCGAAAGGCATCTCGGCCGGGCATGCTGAAAATACTTACCGCGGGCTCGTAAAAATTCTGCCGAGCGCGGCCGGCGCACGCAATTTCACGCAATGCGATTCGTTGTTGATGGGTTTGCAATGCGTCGCTCACACCTTCCCTTACATGGAGGTCAAGAATCCGACCGCCACGGTGGAGCACGAAGCCAGCACATCGAAAATCGGTGAGGACCAGCTGTTCTATTGCCTGCAGCGCGGCATTTCCGCAGAGGATGCGGTCAATATGATCGTCAGCGGTTTCTGCAAGGTCGTATTCAAGGAACTGCCGATGGAATTTGCGGTGGAAGCGCAAAATTTGCTGAGCGTGAGTTTGGAAGGCGCGGTCGGCTAACCCCAGGACACAAGGATTACATCTTGCTAAAGATTTCTGATTTGAGCGCTCGCGTCGCGGGCAAGGACATCCTCAAGGGCGTCAATCTCGAGGTCAAGGCCGGCGAGGTTCACGCCATCATGGGACCCAATGGCTCGGGCAAAAGCACGCTGGCCCAGGTACTTGCGGGCCGCGAGGACTATGAGGTCACCGGTGGATCGGTAACCTTCGAAGGCAGCGACTTGCTGGCGCTGCCCGCCGAGCAGCGCGCGCGGGCAGGCCTCTTTCT
>Ga0137409_10005412_pt1 | contig 13309 bp, 11 predicted proteins | sample CZODoug1_16funga_FD_122059 | JGI IMG/M metagenome (GOLD analysis project Ga0137409, IMG submission 122059) | Vadose zone soil fungal communities from Angelo Coast Range Reserve, California, USA - CZODoug1_16fungal (Hybrid Assembly) | ecosystem: Environmental > Terrestrial > Soil > Vadose zone...
CGGTCTCGGCATGGACGTGGACAACACCGGACGAGCCGGAGCCTGGCTGGCTCTTCATTCCAACGGGAATGTTGGCATCGGGACGACCAACCCCGGATTTAGGCTGGATGTGAACGGCATTCTCAATGCAACGGACATCTATAAGAACGGCGTACCTTTTGCCGGCGCCCAGTGGGGCTCTTCTGGAAGCAACATCTATTACAGCGGAGGGAACGTCGGTATCGGAACTGCTAACCCTGCCTACTTGCTCGAAGCCGATGGTGATGTCTTGTTCAAGAACGGCCAAATCAAGATCCAGAACGGTAGCGCCTTCGTCTCGCCATGGTTGTCGATCGATACCGCCCGCAATGTGACTATGGCTCCGACGGCATCGGGAAATGAAAGCGACGTGCAGAATCTCACGATACAACCAGCGACCGGGCTAACCCTTAGGACCAGGTCTGGTGGTGACATTAGCTTGGTTCCGACTGCCGGGAACAGCGTAGCGCTTAGTCTGGCTGATGGCGGAAAGTTCTACGCTACTGGAGGCAACGTCGGAATCGGAACAACTACTCCCGTTAATCTTCTTCACTTGTCCAGCGGCGCCGGAGCTCCCGGAATTCAGATCGACAATACCGGCAGTGCAAAGTCGTTTGCGCTTCTGAACATAGCTGGCAGCAATCCACGACTCTCGCTAAACGACGTTGCTGCCGGAACCGAACGATTGGTCATTCAGTCAAACGGCTACGTCGGTATTGGAACCGTAGCTCCCAGCGAGAAGCTGGAAGTTGTCGGCAACCTAAAAATCAATGGCGATTTCGTGGCTACCGGGACAAAGTCGGCAGTGGTCACGCTGGCCGACAAGCGCGAGGTGGCGCTTTATGCTGTAGAAAGTCCCGGGAATTGGTTTGAAGATTTCGGCAGCGCCAAGCTCAACAATGGGGTCGCCAGCGTTCCGCTTGATCCCTTGTTTGCTCAGACGGTGAATACCGAATACACCTACCACGTTTTTCTGACTGCGAATGGAAACTGTCGCGGACTCTATGTAGCAAAGAAGACGGCTACTGGCTTTGAAGTGCGTGAACTCGGCGGAGGCAAATCGCAGATCACATTTGACTACCGGATCGTGGCCAGGCGAAGAGGCTATGAAAACGTAACCAGTCAGCAGCGATGAGTTCATAAATCAGCCGCGGATAAACGCAGATTCACGCGGATGACAAGAATTGCAAGACGGTATTGTTGACTGTCTAAATAGGTTTGGTTAATCCGCGAGAATCCGCGTGCATCCGCGGCTAATATTTTTCGTTAGTGAACATTAGCTGCCGGCAGCGAGACGGTTTGATTCAGGATCACGCCAAACTCAGTACCCGACTTAACCACCGCCTCGTGGCCCTTTGAAAACAACGCTCCGGCCACGCCGAGGCCCGCGCCCACACCGGCGCCGATACCTGCGCCTTTGCCGCCGCCCGCGATCGCCCCAATCAGCGCGCCCGTTGCTGCGCCACCGCCGATGAAGACCACGTTACGTTTCGTCGCCGACTGGCCCGAAATCTCGCCCTCGTTATCAGCGTTCACGTTGCTGGCGGTGAGATCCGTCAGGTCGCCGTTGATGGCGCGCGTGATACCGGTGGGCAAGCGAAGCGAAACGAAGTGAACACCTATCGTGCCGGCTTTGCTCTTGCGCGATGCGCGAGTAACGCTCGTTACGCGGCCCGTAATAATGCTGCCAGCGGGAACCACTTCGACACCGCTCGCATAAACCGGATCTACGGCCGTAGTTGTAAACTCATCGCCGACGCGCGCCGTTTCGGAAGAAATATTTTGATTCATGCGCACGCGAATTATCTGACCGGCGTTGACGTTGTAATAGACGGTTGCCGGCGCGGCTGGCGTGACGGGCGTGACTGGAGTGACGACCTTACGCACCGGAGCGCGTCGCCTAAGTACCGGGCGACGGCGTCTGGTCTGGGCCAGGGCCGGAACGAAAGTCGAAGCGACCAGCGCGAGCAAAACAAGAGCGCTGGTTAGTGTTCTCGAAAATCTATTAGTCGTCTTTGTTTTCATTTCCATCCTCCGCATTTTCAGCCGGCGCAACTTTAACCGGCGCAGTTTTGATCCCGGTGTTTTTACACTTCGCATCTTAACTTTCCTACTCCTAAACATAAACCCACTCCAACCAAAATCCTGCCGCGTCGCTCCTTATTTCTTACAGTATCGTCTCGCGCTCGTGACGTACTTTAGCAATGACCGTGCCAGCGCTGTCATTCTGCGACGCCGCTCAAAGTCTAATTATTCGTCGAATTAGAACCGCGATTAGTTGTTGCAGAAGTATCCGTTAGTGGGAAGTAAACGACGTGCGAATTGGGTGAGCGGACGCGCACGATTTGGAGTGGCAGCGCGGACGCGGAAGGTAGGGACGGACTTATGTGTCCGCCCTGAGTGCACACGCAGGTGCGCCCCTACATTTCGAAGCTCGGCTTCAAACACGAAACGTATCGGCGCGCCAGTTTTTGATCGACTGCTTGATGTCCTTCGGTTTGGCAAGTTTGCCGGCCGTCACCGCGCTCACGAGTGCTTCCAATTCGTCGTCGCCGGCAAAGCGGAGAGCGATTACCTGCGGCGTCGTCAGCGCGCCGGCCTGTTGCATGCAGGCAGAGGAGAGGAGTTGCTGGTAACGAAGTCTCTCTTCCAGCCGGATAATCCGGTCCTGTACCTTTAGTGAATTCGTTCGCACAAAGAACGTCAGCAACACCAGGGCCAGCGAGACAACGATCCACCAACCTGAATTCCGGCCCGGAGCTTTAACGAACTCGATTACCGACCAGACGAAGTTAATTAGCATTACCGGCAGGACGAAGAAGTGAAACGAGGGATGCCAGCGCGTGTGGTTTGCGAAATTTTGGGGATTCATAGTTGTTCCTCTAGATCTATTCTGCGAAATCTATTTAATCGGCGGATGACTAAAGATTCGTCGGCATCGCGTCGGATGCAGCCGCTGAAGCTGTTGCCTGCGGTAGCTCCGGCGTGAAATCCTCGCCGGGATTGATGAACTGGTTTCTTTCAAAGTGATACTGCTTATCGTACAAGTGCTTATAGCGGCCGCCGGCGGCAAGCAGTTCTTCGTGCGTGCCGCGTTCCACAATCTCGCCGCCTTCCAGCACCAGAATTTGATCCGCACTACGAATCGTCGAAAGGCGATGCGCAATCACAAACGTGGTGCGACCACGACGCAACGATTGCAGTCCGTCCTGGATCAACGCTTCGCTCTCGCTATCAAGGCTCGACGTGGCTTCGTCTAAGATCAAGATTTTAGGCTCTGCTAAAATCGCCCTGGCAATGGCAACGCGCTGGCGCTGTCCGCCCGATAACTTAACGCCGCGCTCGCCGACGATAGTGTCATAGCCGTCGGCAAAACCCAGGATGAACTCTTCGCAGTGTGCGATGCGGCTGGCGGCGATGATCTCCTCGCGGGTGGCGTGTGGTTGGCCAAAGCCGATGTTCTCCGCAATCGTGCCGTCGAAAAGAAAGTTGTCCTGCAAGACCACGCCAAGTTGACTGCGATAATCCTTCAGACGAACGGACCCGAGGTCGCGGTCGTCCAGCGTCACTTTGCCGGCGAGCGGTCGATTGAAAGCCATCACCAGACTAATCAGCGTCGACTTTCCCGAACCGCTCGAGCCGACCAGCGCCGTCGTCGAGCCCGCGGGAGCGCGGAAGGAAACACGCTTCAGGACGGGCGTGTCGTCGGTGTATTCGAAACTAACGTCTTCAAAACCCACATCGCCGCGAATCTCGCTGAGCGGCAAACGATCAGCCTCGTCCGCATCTTCGGTTGTCATGCGCTTGATCTCGCGAATGCGGTCGAGTCCGGCGAACGCTTCTGTGATCTGCGTGCCGATGGAAGCGATCTCAACCAGAGGAGAGGCCACCAAGCCGGTGAAAATCAGGTACATGACAAAGTCACCCAGCGTCATTTGGCCGTTGAGGAGAGCACGTCCGCCGACAAGAATGAGGATAACGCCGATCACGCCAACGATGATTGTGGTAAAGGCCATGACTGAGGCGACGCCGGTCATGGAACGCGCGACGTTGCGAAACAGGCGATGCGCACCACGGGCGAAGACCAACTCCTCGCGTTTCTCCGCCGCATAAGCTTTGACGATGCGTATGCCGCCCAGCGACTCAGTCAGACGTCCGGTAACTTCCGCGTTGATTTGACCGCGCTCACGGAAGAGCGGGCGCAGCTTGTTAAAGGCCAGCGCCATCGCACTGCCAAAAGCGGCGAGGGCCACGAGCGTGATCAAGGTTAGCTGCCAGTTCAAATAGAAGAGTACGACAAGCGCAATCGCTGCCGTTATCAGTCCGCCAATGAGTTGGACCAGGCCGGTGCCGACCAGGTTACGAATGCCTTCGGCGTCGGTCATGATGCGCGAGATGAGTATGCCGGTCTGCGTTGAGTCGAAATATCTAATGGGCAAACGCGCGACGTGTTCCTGCACACTCTTGCGCATTTCGGTGATGGCGCGTTGCGCGGCCACGCCCAGCACTCGCGTGAGTGTGAAGGAGCTTAACGCCTGAATCAGCGTTGCCACGCCGGCCGCCACTGCCAGCGGAATCAGCAACTCGCTGCGGTGTTTAATGACGACATCGTCGATTAGATACTTGGAGCTGGCGGGTAAGACGAGGCCGGCGAGCCGATTAACGATCATCACCAACATGCCCAGCGCCAGGCGCTGACGATGAGCATAAATAAGTTCGCGCGCGTCGCGCCATGCGTCCGTTGGACTGATGCGGTTTTTCTTTTCTTTGGGTTTGTTGTTGATTGCCGTGCTCATTAGTTTGGTTCCGGGTAATCGTCTCAGCAGTAGACCCAAAGCGCAAGCGGGGGCGTTTGAGAAGCATTCGTTACAGAACCGGGAGCCGTAGCGACCGGATCGAAGACTCAACTTTCTACTGCCGATGATTCTGCCAGTGAGGTTGTCACTTGCCGCCTGAGTGCTCGCATCCGGTCGCTACCGCTCCCGGTTCTGTAAACCTCGCCTCCCTGAGCCTACAGTGTGCGTTTATGGAATAGGTGTTAGGATGGTTGCGACTCTTCAGGAGGTGACGCGATGGGATGGGATGGAGACGATTTGGCCGGCAAGATGGAAGAAGTGTTTGAACGGCAACAGGCAGCGGCAGACGCTCGTGCAAATCGAGGCACCTCTTCAGTCGAGGAACGCGCGCGCAGCGCCAAATTCGAATCGCTCCGCCTCTCACGCTCGCGCATCATGAGTCAACTGGCAGCCGCGACCAACCCCGCCTACCGCACCATGCTCGAGCGCGCCCTGAAGTCGATCAATGACGAGATGGCGCAGTAGGAATTTCGAATTTCAGATCGCGGATTTCGAAATTGCTGACGGCTCGATTGCACCCTCGTCCTTTCTACCTCTGCCATAGAACGAGTCTGGAGACTTTGAATCTGAAGGCAGGAGTTTCCGGTAAATATCCCGCAGCACAGAGTCGTGTTCCAGCAGCGTCTTATCAATTTCCGCCAGGCGCTTCAGAATATCCCTGTTTGCCGCCAGTTGCTCGCGCATCTGAATGAAAGCCCGGACGACATACACGCTCATTGCCCCGCCTGCGGGCTATTGAGCACTGTTGCTGTCATCAGGGCGCCGTGCTCTGTGAAGGCAATGGGTAGACTCTTAGCAAATTTCAGTCGGGCAAGGTGATCACAATTTGTGATCACCTCCAGTTTCTCTTCGGCGTTGAGCTGAAAAATGAAATCCTTTGGGAACCGTTCTGAGTTCCGCTTCACAGCCTGGTTGAGTGCTCCGCCCTCTCCTTACAAGATCCCCAACTCATCGAGTGAGGCATGCAACTCCGCCGGACCACTATAGACGCGGAACGCGCCCGCGCGCGTCAACTCGTCTTCGCCGTAACCGCCACTCAACAGACCGATCGAAAGCATTCTGGCCCGGCGTGCTGCCAGTAGATCCCAAACTGCATCGCCCACAACAAAACATTCGTCTATGGACACGCCCAGTCGTTGTTGGCAGTTAAGGAACAGATCGGGAGCCGGCTTGGCGCGCAGCACGTCGCCGCGCTCGACAACGAGCGTCTCGGCGCCGACACCAAGCGCGTCCAGGGAAGCATTGATTTCCGGTCGCCTGCCGGAGGTGGCAATGCCGTGAGCGATGCCTTTCTCGCGAAGAAAACGCAGCAACTCCACAGCGCCCGGCAACACGCGGCGCTCCGGCAGAAACTCCGCGAACAATTCTTCGTGGCGACGTTGCAACGCTTCCGCCTCAGCCGGCGAAATCTCGCGCCCCAACTCGCGGGCGACGGCGCGAGTGAAGAGGCCGCCACTCATCCCGATGCGGCGATGAATGCGCCAACCATCGACCGCCATCCCCGCCTCCGCCAGCGCCCGCTGCCAGGAGAAGACGTGCGCGTAAACCGTATCGACGAGAGTTCCGTCAAGATCAAAGATCAGTGCTGGCATAATGTTCCGAGTCCTGAGTTTCGAGTCCTGAGTTTCGAGTTTCGAGTTCTCAGTACTGAGTCCTGAGTTCTGCCTCCCGTCTTACTGCCCACCGCAACTGCCCACTGCTTACTGCCCACTGCTCACTGCCTCACATCCCCAGCTCGGCTCGCGTCTGTAACAAACGCAGTATTCCGCCGCGCGAAATGAAACCTTCGACGTGACCATCCTTCACCACAGGCAACTGATTCACATCCTCCCGGGCCATGATCTCCATCGCTTCATCAACCGGCGTGTCGGTCGTAACGCCGTGCAGTGAGTCCAAAGGTCGCATTGCCTGAGCTACGGTTACAAAGGGCCAGCGTGCGGGGTCGATTGCTTTGATCTCCTGGACTGTAACAATCCCTTCGATCTCGGATCCGATACGAACGAGGAAACACCGTTTTCCGCTTCGCAGCAGATGCTCGTTCACAAACGTCAGCAGGTTTTCGTGGCCATCGACCTCGAGACAATCGCGCTCCACCAAATCGCCGACCCGCACGCCGCGCAACATCTGGGAAATCTCCACCTCCGCTCTACTCGCGCGTGCCGCATCCAGCAGGAACCAGCCGATGAAAGCTATCCACAGCCCGCCCAGCCCGGCGCCCTGGAAGAACCGCAAAACACCGATGAAGATAAAACCGAAAGCGACGATCTGGCCCACGCGCGTAGCAATTCGCGTAGCGCGCAGGCCGTCTCCTGTGGCCCACCAGATGATGCCGCGGAAAACGCGACCGCCATCGAGTGGAAAACCGGGCACCAGGTTAAAGATCGCCAGCGAGATGTTGATGTACCCGAGCCACATCAGCATCGCTTGCACGGGCGTCCGCGGGTTCGCGCCCAACGGCCAACCGAGTGCCGCAGCCAGTCCCAGGCAAACGACGCCGATTAACGCACTCGATATGGGTCCGGCAATGCCCATCCAGAATTCAGTCGAGGCCGAGTCTGACTCTCTTTCGATCTGCGCCACACCGCCGAGCGCAAACAAGGTTATCGCCCGCACGGGCAAGCCGCGCGCTTTGGCTACGGCGGAGTGAGACAACTCGTGCGCGACGATCGAGGCAAAGAAAAGGAGACTGGTGGCGATCGCAGTGGTCCAGATTACGCCTTCGCCCCATTCCGGATTAAGTGAGTGAAACTGGCCTACCAAAGACAGCGTGATGAGTAAGGCGATGATAAACCAACTGTAATGAAGGCCAATCTCTATCCCCGCGATGCGCCCCAACTTAATCTGTGCTTTCATCACTTTCCTCATGCGAGCTGAATGGCAGAGAGCACCTGCTTACTGCCCACTGACTTCTGTTGGGGGTGCAACTATTCGAGGGACTGTCTGACTTGTTTCTATTTCCCTAACGCTAGCCTGTGAGGCGGAATTGTGCAAGAAGAATGACCGCTGACGGCCGACGCTGACCGCCGGCCGCTTACTGCTCACTGCTTATTGCTTACTGGTCACTGGCCACTGTTCACTGGCCACTGGCCACTGGTCATTGAGGCACCAGCTCCGTCGTCGTATCGCGTCGCTTCTTGCTGCGCGCGAAGCCCTGCACATAATGGCGCGAACCTGGTGTGTTGTATTTTTCCGCGTACGCGCGATCGACCGCCGTCTTTAATCGCTCGCTTCTGGTGAACACTGCGCGCACCGGAATCTCGCGACCCTCTACTTCAATCACCCCAACGGGTTCTTCCAAAAACGCACGGTACCAGCTGCGCTCCTTCAAACTCCACGACCGCACGAACACTCGATTCTCAACCACCACCGCCCAGATGCCGATAATCCGGTGCGGCTTCGTGCCGGCGCGAATTCCGAGAATCTTTCCCTCGCGAACCGCCGCCACCAGGTCTTTCGGAAAACGTTGCTTTGCTTTCGTCACAGCTTTTCCTCTGTGCAACCTTCGTGTCCTCTGTCTCTCTGTGGTGATAAATCGTTCTCTAGCTCCATAGCCGTTTCCTGACTCCATCGGAGCTGAATGTTCATAGTAGCGAATCTCAATTCTAACCTCTTCGCGCCGTTAGGAGCGACATCTGCCTCAAGGCGGCCGCGCCATTTCTACATTTCCCATTTTACCTCTATCATTGGCATTGCGACTGCTGATTCGGGAGTGTCTTGAAAGGAGAACCAAGGAGAATTAAATGAAAGTACTAAACGAATTCATTGCCAGCCTGCACGCCGGCGACGCCGTGGAGTTTAACCGCCTGAAGATCATGCCGATCTTTGTCGACGAAGAACGCAAGCTTCCGTTCGTCGATCTTGAAGAGGCGCTGCGAGAAGGTTACCTGGAGATTACGGAGGTGTCGGAGGGCGGCAGCGTCCCGGATCTGGAAGTTCTGAACAAGTCGCGCGCGGATGTGATCATTCTCGACGGCGAAGAGTTAATCGGCGCTAAGCAGAACCGGGTCGTCAACACGACGATCGTGGTTCCGGCGACGACGAAAATTAAGATTCCCGTTTCCTGCGTCGAGCAGGGCCGTTGGCGTTACACCTCGCGCAGTTTTTCCTCGAGCCGATCGATGTCCTATGCGAGTCTGCGCCGCAAAGCGCACGGCCACGTGACCGCGAGTCTAAGAGGTGGCGCCGGCTACACCACGGACCAGTCCGACCTCTGGCAGGACATCACTGCCAAGGCAGCGCGCATGGACGTGGTGAGCCCAACGCAGTCGATGTATGACATCTACGAGAGCAGCGTCGCTCCGGACGAAGTGGAGTTGCAGCAGGAGATTCCGCATCTGGACAAGCAAGTCGGCTTTCTCGCCTTCATCGATGGCAGCTTCGCCGGCGGCGAGGTCTTCGGATCGGCGGATTTGTGCGGCCGCAAGCTACAGAAACTAGTGCGCAGCTACTACCTCGACTCGCTCGACGTGACTGACGAGTTTCCGGCAATCACTGTCGAACAAATCTTTGCTCAAGTGCAGGGCGCCACGCATGAACAATTCGAAGCGGTCGGCAAAGGCGCGGAACTACGCTTCGACGCCGCGGACGTGCGGGGCTCATGGAAGCTGGTCGACGATCTCATTCCCCACCTGATCGTCTTCCCGAAGGGATCGAACAACTGAGAAGACAGCGGACAGCGTTACGGTGTCGGGAGAACCAATGGCTTTCGACGCCTAGCGGCGGCATGAGTTTAGCCCGGTCTTTTTAAGGCCGGGATCAAGGCGCAATATTTTTTCGTTTCGTCGCGTCAGCGACGATTGAATCTTTCCGGCCTCGCGAATTCAATCGTCGCTGACGCGACGAAGGGTGGTGTTGGGGCGCGTGATTCCCAGCCTTGAAAGACTGGGCTAAAGTCAAACGTCGCTCTGCGACCACTTCTTCGCTCCGTTAGGAGCGCCATCCAGTTCAGAACGAATTGTTTGAGCCTGTGCCGATCAGGATGCGCACGATGACGGGCGAGTTTGCGAGCAGCATCGTCAGCCACGTGCGCCGCCGGTTGATATCTTCGGCGAGATAAAACATGCGTGGCGGAAAGTAAATCAATAAGGCGATGAAACACAGAAAGAAAAGCCTGCCGGCAAACTCGCCCAGGCCCGACGGGTGGCCCAGCGGCGCAAACGTCAGCATGTTCCAAAATACCTGAAACAGAATCATATTCAGAAAGAGGCAGATGTCGCCCAGCGTTTCGCTTTCCGGCCGGCGCAAAAATTCCGATTGCGGCGGACTCTTTGGCGGTATGAAATAACTGTAGATGAGATACGTTTGCACAATCGTGAGGATCAGACCAGCGACTACAAGCGGAATAAAAACTGCGCCGGTGTCGAGCAAACGTCTGCCGAAAACAAATTCGCCGAGGCTGGTTAGGACAAACGCAGTGATTACCAGGTTGAGGCAAAAATAGAAGATCGGGTTGAACAAGCAGCCGGAGAGTGTTGTTTCTTCCGACTCGACCGTCTTGCCCTGGGCTTTGAGTCGCTGGTGAAAGTGCCAGCGTTTTAGCACGGACGCCGCGGCCGGGAGGATCCACATCGCGGCAAATGTTAATCCGAGTGCGAGTTTTGCGAGTGGATTCTCAGCCGAAACCTCCTTGAAGACACCGATGTAGAGCCCGGTGAGGTAACGCATCAGAGAAAGGTTGGCGATGAAAACGAAGACGTCCAACAACAGTCCCCGGTTTTTCTTGTCAAAAAGTCTTGCGAAGCGTTGCCTTATGCCCGGGGATTGTTGACCTTCGGTTCTGTAGTTAGCGCTTTTTCTCTTGGACATTAGTGTCGCGGATCGTCAGCGGCTTTGCCGTCTTCCGTGCGGAAAGGCTGTGCCTTTCCGTCGCAATCTATCTCCGGTCTTCGTGAGGCTGAGCCTCGCGAAGGTCTTACAAGAGGAGTGTCGGTAAGGCTGAGCCTTACCGCACGGAAGGTGGCGGAGCGGCGAGCCACTTCAACCACGGGTCAACTGTCGATACTTGATGCGATGCGGTTGCTCCGCCGCCGCGCCGAGTCGCGCCTTGCGGTCCTCTTCATAGTCGGAATAGTTTCCCTCGAAGCAGACTACACGGCTGTCGCCTTCGAAGGCGAGGATGTGCGTGGCGATGCGATCGAGAAACCAGCGATCGTGTGAAATCACTACCGCACAGCCGGCGAAGTTTTCCAGCGCCTCTTCGAGCGCGCGCAGCGTGTTGACGTCGAGATCGTTGGTGGGTTCGTCCAAGAGCAAAACATTGGCGCCCTCTTTCAACATCTTCGCCAGATGCACGCGATTGCGTTCGCCGCCCGATAACATACCGACTTTCTTCTGCTGGTCCGAACCGGAGAAATTGAACCGACCCACATAGGCACGCGAGTTTACCTCGCGCTTGCCGAGCAGCAACAGATCCGTGCCGCCACTGATTTCTTCCCAGATGGATTTATTCGGATCAAGCGTGCGACTCTGATCGACGTAAGCGAGCTGGACGGTTTCACCAATGCGGATCGTGCCCTTGTCAGGCTTCTCCTCTTTCGTAATCATGCGAAACAGCGTTGTCTTGCCGGCGCCGTTGGGACCAATCACGCCGACGATGCCGCCCGGTGGCAGTGCAAACTTCATGTCGTCTACCAGCACGCGATCGCCGTAAGCTTTACTCACGCCCTCCGCTTCGATCACGACGTTGCCGAGTCGCGGGCCCGCGGGAATATGAATTTCCAAATCCTCGCGACGTTTTTCCGAACCCTCCTGCAACATAGATTCATAGGCATTGATGCGCGCCTTGCCTTTTGCGTGACGCGCCTTCGGCGACATGCTGATCCATTCGAGCTCGCGCTGCAAAGTCTTCTGTCGTTCGCTTTCCGATTTCTCTTCGCGACGCAGCCGCTCCTGTTTCTGCTCCAGCCACGACGTGTAGTTTCCTTTCCAGGGAATGCCCTTGCCTTGATCGAGTTCGAGGATCCAACCGGCGACGTTGTCGAGGAAATAACGGTCGTGGGTCACCGCGATGATCGTTCCGGGATAATTCTGTAGATGATGTTCGAGCCACGCGACTGACTCCGCGTCGAGATGATTTGTCGGTTCATCGAGCAGCAGGATGTCCGGTTTTTGCAGCAGCAAATGACAAAGCGCAACACGGCGACGTTCGCCGCCGGACAAAACTTTCACCGGCGTCTCCGGCGGCGGACAGCGCAGAGCGTCCATCGCCATCTCCAGTCGCGCATCGAGGTCCCAGGCATCCTGATGGTCGAGCTGCTCCTGCACCTCGCCCTGCCGCGCTAAGAGTTTGTCCATGTCCTCAGCGGACATCTCTTCGCCAAACTTCGCATTAATTTCGTCGAACTCTTTCAGCAAATTAACAGTTTGCTTTACAGCTTCTTCGACGACTTCACGCACCGTGCGCGCATCGTCGATTAAGGGTTCCTGTTCAAGAAAGCCGACGGTGAAGCCCGGTGAGATGACGGTCTCGCCGTTGAACTCTTTGTCGACGCCGGCGAGTATGCGCAGCAGGGAAGACTTGCCCGAGCCGTTGAGGCCAATCACGCCAATCTTCGCGCCGTAGAAATAGGAAAGATAGATGTCTTTGAGGACGGCCTTCTTGTCGTAAAACTTGCTGACGCCGACCATTGAATAGATGACTTTGTTTGGTTCAGTGCTCATGTTTCTTTAATGTAAGTTGTCAGCTTGCGACGCAGCCCGGGTTGAGCCGGGATCAGCGGCGGTAAGGCCAGGTTGCTTACCAGGATTACGAATAGAATGAAATAGTTCTTGCTTGTCATACATTAGTAAGTGTAAGGCGGATTCGTAACTTTACCAGCAAGCGCAAACGTTGTCGCGCCGCGCTAGTTAGCCCGAGCCGCTTCTACCCGCGCCTGCTGCGTGTTTTTCTAGCGTGTCGGGTCTGGATTGTGCAAGAATGCGCACGTCTTAGTCGCGGCCTTACAAGCAGCTCGAAACTCCTGTCGCGAGTTTCAAGCTTTCGCTCGGGTAGGCTTCGAAAGCAACTAGTTTCAGGGCAACCTCGCTGCGGTTTTTGAACTTAATCGTCTGACATTCTGTCAGCCTCAACCCACGGGAAAGGAGACTTCTTAGAGCAGGCGTAATCAATCTCCAGGCGGGAGGGACAGACAGGAATGTGTGCGCTCCGGCCGGCAGGACAGACAGGAATTTCTGTCCTACTTGGATGGTTCACCCTGCGGCTCGAAGAATAGAGACATCATGAAAACACTCGCTACGAAATCCGCTATGAAAAGATTCGTCGGCATTTTACTAATCGTCGGTTTGTTTGCCGCCAATGGATATAGTTATGGACCACGCGGTCACAGGCTGGTCGGAGCGATTGCAGACAAGCGTCTGGCAAAGAACGCGGCAGTCGCAGCCAAAGTCAGCAAACTGCTTGGCGGGCTATCACTGGCGACAGTGGCGACGTTTCCCGA
>Ga0137409_10005414_pt1 | contig 13308 bp, 10 predicted proteins | sample CZODoug1_16funga_FD_122059 | JGI IMG/M metagenome (GOLD analysis project Ga0137409, IMG submission 122059) | Vadose zone soil fungal communities from Angelo Coast Range Reserve, California, USA - CZODoug1_16fungal (Hybrid Assembly) | ecosystem: Environmental > Terrestrial > Soil > Vadose zone...
GGAACGTGGTTCTGGACAAGAAGTGGGGATCACCCACGATCACCAAGGACGGGGTGACCGTCGCCAAGGAGATCGAGCTCGAGGATCGTTACGAGAACATGGGCGCGCAGATGGTGCGCGAGGTCGCGACCAAGACCTCCGACGTCGCGGGTGACGGCACGACGACCGCGACCGTGCTGGCCGAGGCGATCTTCCGTGAAGGGCTCCGCAACGTGACCGCGGGGAGCAATCCGATGGGCATCAAGCGGGGAATCGACAAGGCGGTCCGCGCCGTGGTCGAGGAGCTGAAGACGCTCTCGAAGAGCGTCAAGGATCCCAAGGAGATCATGCAGGTCGCGAGCATCTCCGCCAACGGCGATGCGGAGATCGGCAAGATCATCGCGGACGCCATGGAGAAGGTGGGCAAGGACGGTACGATCACCGTCGAGGAAGCCAAGTCGATGGAGACGACGCTGGATCTCGTCGAGGGGATGCAGTTCGACAAGGGTTACATCTCCCCCTACTTCGTCACCGACAAAGAAACGATGGAGTGCGTCCTGGAGGACGCCTACATCCTGATCTACGAGAAGAAGCTCTCGAACATGAAGGACATGCTTCCGCTCCTCGAGAAGGTGGCGCAGAAGGCGAAGCCGCTTCTCGTCATCGCGGAAGACGTCGAGGGTGAGGCGCTCGCGACCCTGGTCGTGAACAAGCTCCGCGGCACGCTGCAGGCGTGCGCGGTGAAGGCGCCCGGCTTCGGCGATCGCCGCAAGGCCATGCTCGAGGACATCGCGATCCTGACGGCCGGAAAGCTCATCACCGAGGACCTCGGGATCAAGCTCGAAAACGTGAAGGTCGAAGATCTGGGCCGCGCCAAGCGCGTCACGGTGGACAAGGACAATACGACCATCGTGGAAGGCGCCGGCAAGAAAGCGGACATCCAGGGCCGGATCACCCTGATCAAGAAGCAGATCGAGGACACCACCTCGGATTACGACAAGGAGAAATTGCAGGAACGTCTCGCGAAGCTGGCGGGCGGCGTGGCGGTGGTGAACGTGGGCGCCGCGACCGAGACGGAGATGAAGGAGAAGAAGGCCCGCGTCGAGGACGCGCTCCACGCGACCCGCGCGGCCGTGGAGGAAGGGATCGTCCCGGGCGGCGGCGTGGCGTTGATCCGCTGCATCCCGGCGGTCGACAGGCTGAAGCTGGAAGGGGACGAGCTCATCGGCGCGAACATCGTGAAGCGCTCGCTCGAGGAGCCCCTTCGTCAGATCGTGAACAACGCCGGCTTGGAGGGCTCGGTCATCGTCGAGCAGGCCAAGAAGGAGAAGGCCACGGTCGGCTTCAACGTCGAGGCGGAGAAGTTCGAGGATCTGTTCGAGGCGGGCGTCGTGGATCCGACCAAGGTAACGCGGTCGGCGCTCCAGAACGCGGCTTCGGTGGCCTCCCTGCTCCTCACGACGGAAGCGCTGGTCGTCGAGATCCCCGAGAAGAAGAAGGCAGCCCCGGCGCCGCACGGCGGCGGTGGCTATGAGGACATGTACTAGAACCGAGAAGCACGGCGTTTAGAAATATAGGGCGGGGCCCGCGAGGCCCCGCCCTTCTTGTTTGCGTTGCCTCGGCCGGCGCGCCGCCTCCAGGCTCAGTTTACTTCGGCCGGCTTCGAGCTCTTGATCGAGTCCGGCGCCGCGGGCTCCTCGGCAGGGGGCGCAGGCTCGGCCAGGGGCGGCTCCACGCCCGCGAGACGCGCCCAGTCGAAGGGCGTGACCTGCCGCACGACCTTGTACTTTCCTCCGCCGAGAGGTTGGAACACCAACGCGTCACCCTCCTGGAGCTGGTCGCGCTTCAGACCGGGAACGATCGGGAGGAGCTGGTCCTGATGCCCCACGAGCACGAGGTTCTTCCCCGCCGCGGGCGCCGTGCTCAGCATCTTGATCCGCGCTTCCCGGAAGGCCGGCCCTTTCCAGAAAAGAAGGCCCGTCGTGTCGTAGGCGCCGAACGCGAACTGAGCCGTGTCGCGGCAGCGCCACATCGGGCTCGCCAGCACCTTCTCGATCGGGATCTCGAGCACCTTGAGCGACTGACCGATCACCGAGGCCTCTCTTTGCCCCGCATCGCTCAGATTGCGCTGGTGCTCGCGATCCGCGAAGTCCCCTTCGGCGCCGTCCCGCTCGTTCCAGTTGGTCGCGGCATGCCGCAGGAAAATGATGTAGCCCCCGTGTTGGAGGCTGCCCACCAGCGAGGAATCCAGCCCGACGGGGATCGAGCTCACGGAGGCCTTCTTCACGGACGTCTTCTTCGTGGGTGCGGTGTTGGCCGCCAGGACTGCCTCGAAGCATGTGGCCTCGACCTGGGAGGAGCTGCCCACCGTGGCTTGTCCATGAGAGGGCTGAGCCAGGATCAGGAGGGCGAGGGCAGGAAGGCACGTCGCGGCTGCCCGGGATGGCCAGAGAAGCCGGCGATTTCGAGTCACGAGGCTGAAGAGGGTCACGAGGGGTCTTTCTCCGGTGGATCCTTCACGTGTGGAAGAAGAAGGAAGAGCGCAAGGGGCGCCACGTAGGTGAACCCGCGCTCCACGAATTCGTACAGTGGATAACCCGTCAGCGGATAGAGGAGTTCCGTTCCGATCTTGTAGACGCAGGCGGCGAGCACCAGTGCGCGCAGTGGCCGGAACGCGATCGCCACCCCCAACGCCATCTCGATCCAGCCCAGGGCAGGCGTGAACCGGGAGCCGACGACCGGCAGGGACGTGAGCCCCACCTTCGTGTACTGGTCCAGGAGCTGCTTTTTCTGCAGCAACGCCCCGTACGCCCCGTGTCCGATCAGCACCAGCGCCGTGATCCACTGGAGCAGGACCGCGAGGCGCCTCAGCGTGGCGCGCGTCACCGGGCGCCAGCGGATGGGGTCAATCCAGTCCCGTGCGGTGCGGGGGAGCCCGCTCAGCACGAGGAACGCCAGGGGGCCGCCGTAGTTGCCCGCACGGTCCAGGACCTCCCAGGTGGATTCACCCGAAAGCGGCCGGAGCGAGGCCGTCATGAGCCCCCAGAAGGCGCACCAAACGAGGGCCCAGCGGCGCGGGCTCACGAAGCCAAGGATCCCGAGCGAGATGTCGATGGCGCCCACGATGGGCATGGCCGTCAGGGCGGCGGGGCGGTCGAGGCCGAAGACCTGAAAGTACCGGACCCACCCTTCCTTGAGGGAAATCCCGGCGGCGCCGTGCCCCACGAATTCCATGAGCATGCCCAGGCGGAAGAGCCAGTGAAGGGCGATGCCGAGCCGAGCCGCCGAATCGGACGGTAAATCTCCAGCGAGAGAATGAGTTACCGGGGCGGTGGAAGCGGTGATTTCAGCCAAGTCATTGTAATCATAAGGGATAACAACTGAAAAATCAAGCCCGGGCGGCCTGGAACGCCCCCTCGATCATCTCGGCATGGATTCCCACCGTGTCCTCGACCCGTGCGGCATAGCCGCCCGCCAGGAGCGCGACCACGGGAACCTCGCGCGCCGCCGACGCCTCGAAGACGACGCGGTCCCGTTTACGCAGATCTTCGCGCGTGAGCTTGAGCCCCCCGAGCTGATCCTGCTCGAACGGATCCGCTCCCGCCACGTACGCGACCAGGTGGGGGCGGTGCCGTTCCAGAATTGCAGGCACGTGCCGCTCCAGCGCGGCGAGGTATTCCGCGCCGCTTGTGCCTGTCTCAAGCCCCACGTCCAGATCGCTCGGGGGTTTGATCGCGGGGTAGTTCTGCTCGTCGTGCATCGAGAAGGTGAAGACGGAGGGGTCGTCGCGGAAGATCGCGGCCGTGCCGTTTCCCTGATGGACGTCGAGATCGATGACGGCGGCTCTCCGGATCAGCCCTTCGTGCTGGAGCGCGCGGATCGCGATCGCGATGTCGTTGAAGACGCAGAATCCTTCACCGTGATCCGGGAACGCGTGATGAAATCCGCCCCCGATGTTGATTCCCACCCCGCGCGCGAGCGCCTCGCGGGCCGCGAGGATGCTGCCTCCCGCGCAGAGAAACGAGGCCTCGACGAGCTGTTTCGAGTAGGGAAGCTCTAGGATTGCCTCCTCGAGCACGGAGAGCCTTCCCTGGAGCAGCTTATCGACGTAGGCGCGATCGTGAACGCGCAGGATCTGCTCCTCGGTCGCGCGCTCGGGAGCGAGGATTTCCGAATCGGCGAGGACTCCTCGCCGCACGACCTCATCGCGCACGAGACGGAACTTCCGCATGGGGAAGACGTGCAGCCCGATGTCCGCGAAGTATCCATCGCCGTGCACGACCGCGGGCGCACTCACGGAAGGCCCTACTCGAAGGGCGCGTTCGCCGCGGTCGCGGGCTGGAAGTCGTCCTCGTGCGCCACCGGCGCGCCCCCACGCGCTTCGGCGGCGCGAGGCACGAGCGAGCGGTAGAGCACCATCAGGGCCGCGACCGAGAATGGGAAGATGATCGTGTCCGCCAGGCTCGCCCAGATCACGCCCGCGATCTTGAGCGGCGCGGAGGCGACGCCCGAGGCGCGCTCAGCCGCGGCGAGGATCCCCGATGGAAGGGTCGCCACGACGTAGAAGACGACGCCGAGGAATGCGAACGCGGAGAGGCGCCCCACAATGCCGCCCAGATTGGCGATCACCAGCCGGTAGCTTGTCTTGAGCGACTGGATCGGCCCCTCGTCGTCGAGCACGAGGGCCGGTGCGGCGAACATCATGAGAACGCCGGCGATGAGCACCCACCCGATGCCCACGAGGAGCGCGAACGAAAAGACCAGCATGTTCCAGGGAGGCGCATTGACCGCCGACTCGGGGAGGGCGAGGCCGGCGATGACGCAGACGATCAGGAACGGGACGAGGAGCACGATCGCCTGAGCGATTCCGGAGAGCGTGAAGTTCCACGCGGCCTCGAGCACGCGCCGCATCGCCGCGAGAAAGGTCGTCGGGCGTCGTTGCAGGAGCGAATCTTGTAATGGCAGGAATGGCGTGTAGACGAGAAGGAGGAGCGGAACGAAGGTCGCGATGACCGCCATCTGGGGAACGATGTCGGTCATGGCGTCCTTGCCGAGCGGGTAGCGGTAGTCGGAGAGCGCCATGTAGGCGCCCACACCCACGCGGTAGAAGTAGAGGAACGCCAGCGCGGGCAGCGCGGGACGGAGCGTGCGCCGGCCCAGCTCCCCTACCTGTCGCAGGTAGTCGGCGACGCCAGGAAGGGTGGTTTTCGCCCGGCCGATCGCCACGCCCTCGGCATTCATGGCCACGCATTCTACGCCGCTCCCCGCCGCGTTGCTATCGCCCATACCATCTGATAGCGTCCGGCGGGCATGGCGCCCCTCGCCGCATTCTCCCGCGTGGCCACGCGACTCACCGACTGGACCCAGCGCTACGTTCCAGGAACGTTCACCATCGCGTGGCTCCTCACGCTGATCGTGCTCATTCTCGGCACGACGGTGGGCCGCGCGTCCTTCCTGACCTGCGTCGGAGCGTGGGGGGACGGCTTCTGGGAGCTCCTGCCGTTCTCCATGCAGATGTGCCTCGTCATGTTCACGGGGACCATCGTCGCGGTGTCGCCCCCGGTTAAACGCGTGCTCTCCCGACTCGCGGCGCTGCCCCGCACGCCGCGGCAATCGATCCTCATCGTGGCGCTCTCCTCGATGCTCCTGGCGCTGCTCCACTGGGGGATCAGCATCGTGGGGAGCGCCATGCTGGTGCGTGAGCTGGGGCGGAGGAAATCGGGCGTGGATTACCGGCTGCTCGTCGCATCCGCGTACCTGGGCATGGGGATGACCTGGCACGCCGGGCTCTCCGCGTCCGCTCCCCTGCTGGTCGCGACCCCGGGGCACTTCATGGAATCCACCATCGGGCTCATCCCGGTCTCGGAGACCATTTTCTCACCCTTCAACCTGATCCTCGTCGCGTGCGTCGTCGCCCTCTTCTCGGTCGTGAGCCCGCTCCTCCATCCCGCGCCGCGGGAGACGGTGGAAGCCTCGCCGGCACAGCTCTCCGCGATCCACGTCTTCGAGCCCCCCACGCTTCCGGCGGCCCGCGGGACCTCCCTCGCCGTGAAGCTCGAGCACTCGAGGTGGGTGAACCTGAGCTTCGGCGCGCTCGCTGTGATCTGGCTCGCGGAGTACGTGGCGCGGGCGCAGCATCCCGTGACGCTGAACGCGGTCAACTTCGTGATGCTCGGGCTCGCGATCGCGCTCCATCCCTCCCCGGCGTCGGTCGTCGCCGCGGCGGAGGAGGCGAGCGGCCTCCTCCACGGGATCATCTTGCAATTCCCGCTCTACGCCGGCATGTACGGCATCATCCGCGAGACGCACCTGGCGGAATCGCTGGCGGGCGCGTTCGTCGCCGCGGCGACCCCGCGGACGTACCCGGCGGTCGTCTACTGGTATTCTGGTCTGGTGAACTACTTCGTGCCTTCGGGCGGATCCAAATGGGCCATCGAAGCGCCCTACGTCCTCTCCGCGGGGAAGACGCTCGGCGTGCCGGCGGCCAAGGTCGTCACGGCCTATGCTTGGGGCGACATGATGACCGACATCATCCAGCCCTTCTGGGCGATCCCGCTCCTCGCCGCGGCGAAGCTCGACTTCCGCGAAATCCTGGGATTCTGCCTGATTCTCTTCTGCATCTATGCGCCGCTGGTCTCGCTGGCGTTCGTCCTCTTCCCGCGATGACGACCCAGCTCTGGCTCCCCAGCGATCCTCCCGCCGCCACGCCGGAGCTGGAGGGGCTCGATCCCGAGCAGCTCGCCGCCGTGGAGCACGACCAGGGGCCGCTCCTCATCGTCGCGGGCGCGGGCACGGGCAAGACCACCGTGATCGCGCGCCGGATCGCTCATCTCATCGCCACGAAGCGGGCCAGGCCCTCAGAAATCCTGGCGCTCACGTTCAATGAAAAGGCGGCCGCCGAGATGCAGGAGCGCGTGGACGTGCTCGTTCCGTACGGCTACGCCGACACGCTCATCTCGACGTTCCACGCGTTCGGGGAGGAGGTGCTCTCGACGTTTGGGATCGAGATCGGACTGGCGCCCGGATTCACGGTGCTGGATCAGACCGCACAGGCGATCTTCCTCTCGGAGCATCTGGAAGCGCTCGGGCTCGACTATTACGCGCCTCTTTCGGACCCCACGAAGCACCTGGGCAGGCTCGCCCGGTTCTTCAACAAGCTCAAGGACTACCCCGTCCCGACGGAGCGGCTGCGCGAGCTCGCCGAGTCCGTCATCGCCTCCTCGGGGGAGGACCCGGCCCAGCGCGACCGCGGCGAGCGCCTCCTCGAGCTGGCCCGCGCGGCGGGTCGCTACGACGCGCTCCTCTGGAGGGAGGGCTTCGTGGACTTCGGCGATCTCCTGGCGCTCACGCTCCGGCTCTTCGACCAGAGCCCCTCGGCGCTGCGGACTTTCCAGGAGCGGTTCCGCTACGTTCTCGTGGACGAGTTGCAGGACACGAACCCGGTCCAGTTCGAGATCGTGAGAAGGCTCACGGCGGGGCACCGGAACCTGGTCGTGGTGGGGGACGACGACCAGAGCATCTACCGATTCCGCGGAGCGCACCTCCAGAACATCCTCAAGTTCCACGAGTTTTTTCCCGACGCGCGCTCGATCGTGCTCAAGCGGAATTACCGCTCCACGCGCGAGATCCTGAACGTCGCCAGAAGGCTCATCCTGGTCAACAAAGACCGGCTGGAGACGAAGCTCGGGATCTCGAAGGAGCTCGTCTCCGAGAAGGAGGGGCCCGCGCCGCGCATCAAGGAGGCGCGCACGGAGGCCCAGGAAGCAGCGCTGGTGGCGGGCGAGATCCGCGCCTCGGTGGATTCCGGGGCAAGGCGCTGCCGCGATTTCGCGATCCTCGTCCGCTCCAACAAGAACGCCGAGCCGTTTCTCCGGGCGCTCGACGAGCAGGGCGTTCCCTACTACTTCTCCGGGAGCCGCGGCCTCTTTCAGCGCCCGGAGATCAAGGAGCTGATCGCGCTGCTGCACTCGCTCTCCCACAGCTCGCGCGAGGAATATCTCTACCTGCTCGCCCAGTCGGCGTACGACGTGCCCGGCGAGGACCTGAACCGCCTCGTCCACGCGCTCGCGTCCACGCCGGCGAGCCTGCGCGGGCTGATGGAGCGCGCGGCCCGGGACGCGGCCAAGGTCCAGATTTCGGACGAGGGCACGGAACGGATCGGGACGATGCTGGCCGATCTGCGCGCGCTCGAGATCCTGGCAAGGGACCGGCCCGTGGGGGAGGTGCTCCGCGCGTATCTCGAGCGCCGCGGCATCATCAAGCGGCTGCGCGCGCCCGCCGATTTCGAAGACGAGATCAAGGCGCGAAACATCGTGAAGTTCTTCAAGCTGATCCAGGATTTCGGGATGGTCGCGGTCGTGGATCGTGTGCCCCTCTTCCTGCGTCACCTGAGCATGGTCATGGACCACGGGGAGGACCCCGCGGTGGCGGAGATCGGCGAGGAGTCCGACGTCGTGCAGGTGCTGACCATCCACCGCGCCAAGGGGCTCGAGTTTCCGGTCGTCTACCTGGTGCAGGCCGCGACGGATCTTTTTCCGACACGCAGCCGCCACGGCGGGCTGGAGGTGCCGTTCGAGCTGGCGCCGGGAGAGGCGCCGAGCACGGAGCTCCACAAGGAGGAGGAGCGCAGGCTCTGCTACGTCGCGTTCACGCGCGCGAAGGAAGAGCTGATCGCGACCTATGCCCTTGACTACGGCGGGAAGGTGCTGCGCCAGCGCAGTCAGTTTCTCTCGGAGGCTTTCGATCTCGGGAAGCCCGTGCCCGCGAAGAGGAAGAGGCAGGCGCTCGAGGAGCTAGAGGCGTCGGCGTCTCCTCCGGCGGGCCTTCCGCCCCTGTCGCGCCCCGGCGCGCGGGAGCCGATCCTCCTGAGCCACGACCGGATCGCGGACTACGAGACGTGTCCGCTCAAGTACTACTTCATCAAAGTCCTCGGGATCGATCCCATCCTCACCCTGGATCATCGCGTGAACTTCGGAAACGCCATCCATCAGGCGGTGGCGTTCGCGCTCGACCGTTACCGGCTGGGGGAGCGGCCGACGCTCGAGCAGGTGCTCGAGGTGTTCCGCGCCAACTGGCGGGAAGAGGGATTCCGCTCCGAGGAGCACGCCAGGCGCCGGTTCGAGCAGGGCGTCTCGGCGCTCCGCTCCTTCCTCGAACGCGAGGTGGACGGGCGCGAGCCGCCGACCGACGTCGAGCGTGCGTTCCGGATCAAGCTGGGGGACGTGGTGGTTCAGGGAAGGATCGACCGCGTGGACGAGGGACCCGACGGGGTCGTGATCGCGGACTACAAGACGAGCGAGCTGGAGTCGGAGGAAAAAGCAGGGGAGAAGGCGGACCAGAACGCGCGGGAGAGCTTGCAGCTCTCCATCTATGCGCTGGCGCACCGGGAGCGGACCGGGCGGGCGCCCGACCGGGTCGAGCTTCGCTACGTGCTGAGCGGGATGGTGGGAACCTCGACCCGGTCCGCTGAAAAACTGGAACGTACCCGGGACCGCATCCTTGCGATCGCCGAGTCCATTCGATCCGGGGACTTCCGGGCGCGGCCGAGCGAGCACAACTGCTCGATCTGCGCATGCCGTCCTATTTGCAGCGAGTCGGCCGTCTAGGGAGCGATTCGCCCGCGGGCGACCGTGGAATCAGACCGCCGCGAGCACTCCCTCCAGAACCGAAACAATCTGATGCTTCGGGACGGCTCCGACGATCTGCTCGACCACCTTGCCACCCTTGAAGACGTAGAGGCTCGGGATGCTCCGGATCGAGTACTGCGCGGCGATCCGCTGGTTCTGGTCGACGTCCACCTTGGCGACCTTCACCTTCCCCTGATACTGCTTCGCCACTTCCTCCACGACCGGCGACACGATGCGGCAAGGGCCGCACCATTCGGCCCAGAAATCCACCAGCACCGGAACCTGCGATTTGAGCACTTCGGATTCGAACGTGCTGTCGCTCACCTGAACTACCGCGTCGGCCATGAGTGAGGACTCCTTAGACGATGAGTGAACGCACTTGATCGGAAACGACATCAACGCACGAGTTGCGAGAAACTAACGATTTAGACTCCCGGCATCAAGGTTCGATTCGCGGCGCCCCGCCGGGGCCCTGCCGCCGTTGACACCCCCCGCCGCGACGCCTAGACTGACCGGAGCCTCGGGCTCTCGCCCGTTCCCACTCCATTCCGATGCTCCCGGAGACCCGTTGATCGAAGTCCTCAATCTCTGTAAGACATTCCACGACCGGAAGAAAGGCGACATTCCCGCGGTCCGCGACGTGTCCTTTTCCTGCGCCCCGGGGCGCGTATTCGGGCTTTTGGGCCGGAATGGCGCGGGGAAGACCACGACGCTCCGCATGCTTGCCACGATCCTCTCCCCGACCTCGGGCACCGCGCTCATCGACGGACTCGACGTGAACCTGCGCGGGGGCGAGGTCCGGAAGCGGATCGGGTACCTATCCGGCGACACCAAACTCTACGACCGATTGACCGGTCGTGAGCTGCTCACGTATTTCGGCGAGCTCGCCGGGATGACCCCGCCTTCCATCGCCGGGCGCATCACCGAGCTCCAGGTCTCCTTCGGACTCAGGGACTTCCTGGACAAGCGCGTGGGCAAGATGTCCACGGGGATGAAGCAGAGGCTCTCCCTCGCCCGCGTCGTGCTCCATGACCCTCCCGTTCTGATCTTCGACGAGCCCACATCGGGGCTCGACGTGATGGGCGCCCGCGAGGTGCTCCGGATCGTGCTGGATCTGAGATCGAAGGGGCGCACGATCATCTTCTCGACCCACATCATGACGGAGGCCGAGCGTATCTGCGACGAGATCGCGATCATCGAGCGCGGCTCGATCCTCGCCCAGGGCAGCGTGGGCGCGCTCAAGAGCGGAAACGGCGGCGGTACGCTCGAGGACGTGTTCGTGAAAACGGTCGGCGAGGTGACGAGTGACACATAAGTCCTGGGCGGTATGGCGCAAGGAGCTGCGTGACGCCATGCGCGACGGGCGGACGGTCATCGCCGTGCTCGTGGTGCCGCTCGTCCTCTATCCGGGGCTCATGCTCTTCATGGGCTCGATCGAGGCGGCGAACAAGAAGGAGGAGCAGGCACTTCGGGTCCGCGTGGGCGTCGTCGGAGAGGCGCAGCTTCCCGGACTGCCCGAACGCCTGCGCTCCCTCGAGGGAGTCTCCACGGTTCCACTCGACAAGGCGCCCCGATCGATGGAATCCGCCGGCGTGGACGCGGTCCTGCTGATTCCCTCCGCGCTTGCCGGGCTGGTCGCGAAAGGCGACTCGGCGAAGGTGGAGCTTCTCTACAAGGACGCGGACCACAAATCCTCCGCAGCGGACCAGCGGATGCAGCCGGTTCTGGACGAGGTCCGGCGCGAGCTGACGGTGATGTGGGCGCAGAGCCGGGGCGCACGCGTCGACGCGTCCCCCGCGATCTCGGTCGAGGACCGCGACATCTCCTCGAAGGCCGAGACGGGGCGGTTCATGGCCGCGCTCATCATTCCCTACATCCTCGTCTTCATGGTCGCCGCCGGCTCCATGCACATCGCGATCGACGCGACCACGGGCGAGAAGGAGCGGAGCACCCTGGAAACCCTCCTCGCCACATCCACGTCGCGAGGCGAGCTGGTGATCGGAAAGTGCATGGCGGTGATCACCACGGCGCTCGCGGCCGGGATCGTCGGAATCTTCGGGCTCTGGTTCAACTTCTCGGTGGTCGCGAACCTCATGCCGGGGCTCGCCAGCCAGTCGATCCAGCTCTCGATCCGCCCGGAGCAGGCGCTCTTCCTCCTGATCACCGTCCTGCCCACCGCGATCTTCCTCGGCGCGACCCTGGTGGCCATCGGCTGCTTCGCGAGGAGCATGCGGGAGGGACAGACCTACGCGACCTACGTCTACATGGCGTCGGTCTTCCTGGGTCTGGGAAGCTTCCGCCAGCTCGGGACGCCCCCCCTCTCGCGCTTCGTGATTCCGATTCTCAACACCGCCCTCCTCCAGCGCGAGATTCTGACCGATACCGTGGTGCCGGCCCACGCGGCAATCACGCTGGGCACGAGCGCCGCCATGGCGGCGATCATGCTCGTCGTCGCGACGAGGCTCTTCTCCAACGAGTCCGTTCTCTTCAGGACGTGAAGGAGCGCGCGTGAAACGAGATATCGATTCCCTCATGAAGGAACGCGGCCTCGACGCCGCGATTGTCTTGCAGGGCGAGCATCAGAGCCCCACGTTCCGCTACCTCACCGGGCCCCGCACCCATCTGCGGGGAATCGTCGTGTGGCGTCCCGGCCGGAAACCCTACCTCGTGCACCACGCGATGGAGCGCGACAGCGCCGCCGCGACCGGGTTCGAATTGGGGGACTACGGGTCGCTGGGATGGATGAAGCTTCTCGAAGAGGAGGGGAACCCGGTCAGGGCCACGGCGCGCCTCATGCAGACCGTCCTCGACCGCCTGGGGGTGAAGGGACGCGTGCTGATCGAGGGCGTCGTCCAGGTGAGCTGGTACTACCACGTCCTGAACCACCTCCGCGAGATGAAGCGCGACGTCGAGATCGCTGAGGACCACCTCGAGGATACGGGCGCGGTCTAGGGTCGAGGCGATGCGGCTGTATTCCTGCCATTGCATATTGTCGTCTTCGTCCTCAAAGTCATCGTCGGGGGTGTAGTACGTCGGATCTGGCGAGTAGTCAGCTGGTGAAAACTGTTGCGATTCCATCGATTCCCCTTCATAATTGAGATGTTTCGTTAGCTCATGGCGAAACACGTTGAGCATTGCCTCGCCGGCCGGGGTATTGGCGTACCTCGACCGGCACCCACCATTCATCCCTGATAGACCACCTCCTGTTCTGCCAGCATGCGGACACAAGCACGGATATGTTTGCAAGCCATCTGCGTGCGGGAGTACAAAAAGGCCCCGCAACTACACGTCTGGCGGCGACCCATCAACGACACATAGTGGAACAGACCAGACTGCGAGGCGCTCGCCACCTTCCAGCCGCCGGTTGCTCTGATGGAGAAAACGGGCGCGCGGGTAGCCCTGGGACAGGCGCGCTTTGTCGACGCGCACACCGTCCTGGTGGACGGCGCGCGGTTGGCCGGGGACAAAATCCTCATCGCGGCCGGCTCGGAACCGGTGATTCTCGACATTCGCGGCCGCGAGCTGGCCATCACCTCGGACGACCTGCTCTTCCTGGCCGACTTCCCCGCGAGTCTCACCCTGATCGGAGCCGGCGCGATCGGGCTCGAGATGGCGAGCGCCTTTCGCGACCTGGGCTCGGTCGTCACCGTGATCGACCGTGACGCCGAGATCCTCCCGGGCCTCGATCCCGACGTGGCGGGCT
>Ga0137409_10005416_pt1 | contig 13305 bp, 15 predicted proteins | sample CZODoug1_16funga_FD_122059 | JGI IMG/M metagenome (GOLD analysis project Ga0137409, IMG submission 122059) | Vadose zone soil fungal communities from Angelo Coast Range Reserve, California, USA - CZODoug1_16fungal (Hybrid Assembly) | ecosystem: Environmental > Terrestrial > Soil > Vadose zone...
ATGTTCGGCATGCTGCTCGGCGATTTCGGCGGCGGCGGCGCGATGGTGATCGCCGTCAAGACGGTCCTGCAGAACTCCTATACGCGCGAGGTCGAGACGGCGGCCGACGCCTACGGCGTCACCCTCGTCTCGAAGATCGGCGGCGATCCCCGCGCGCTTGGCGTCATCCTCGTTCGCATCGCGGGCTTCTCCATTCCGGGCGGGAAAATCCTGCTCGACCACCCCGAGTCGAAGGATCGCGCCGCGGCGATCGACGCCCTCGGCCTGCCGGCCGCAAAGGAGGCGCTGCTCGAACCGCACGAGTGGAAGGCGCTCAAGGACATCTGCGCCACAAAACCGCGCCCGGGCGGATTCGGAAAGTAGCGATGCCGGTCCGCCGCATTCACCAGGAGCCCGCCTCCCGGCTCGCCATCTGGGCACGCCGGATGGCGGTGTTCTCGCTGCCAGTGGCGCTGCTCGCGATCGTCATCGAACGCGCCGGCCTTTTCGAGATCGTGCCGGTGCTCGCGACCTTCGCGGCCGCGCTCATCATGGCAACGGTCGCGATCCTGCTGGCCGCCGTCGCGTTCGTGGTGATCTGGCGTCACGGCGTGGAAGGCCTCGGCGCCGCGGCGACCGCGATGCTGATCGGCATCGCGCTCCTCGCCTATCCGGCCTATCTGTCCGTCAAAGCCTACCGGCTGCCGGCGATCTCCGACGTCACCACCGACCCGATCGATCCGCCGCGCTTCGAGACCATCGGCCGGCTGCGCTCGCGCGAGGCCAATCCGGTCGCCTATGCGGGTCTTTATGCGGCGGAACTCCAGAAGGCCGCCTATCCCGATATCGTACCGCTCGAAACGACCTCGAACGCGAAAACCGCATACGAAGCTGCGATCGCGGTCATCAAAAAGCGGCGCTGGAACGTGGTCAACGAGCGCGAGCCGCAGCCCGGCCGCCGCGACGGCTATATCGAGGCGGTCGCGCGCACGCCGGTCATGGGCTTCCGCGACGACGTCGCGGTCCGCGTCCGCCCGGCCGGCCAGGGCGCGCGCATCGACGTGCGCTCGGCCTCGCGCTACGGCCGCCACGACTTCGGCGCCAACGCGACGCGCGTCAAGGCGCTGCTCGACGACATCGACGACATCGCCAACGTCGAGAAGCCGGAGAAGACGGCGCGGCCCGTGAAGACGAACCAGCCGCCCAGCAAGACCAATCAGCCCGCCAAGCGGTAGGTGCCGGCGATCGAGGGCGCGCCTTCGGTCGCCACCGTTCCGCGCGCGACCAGATGGACGGCACCCTGCGCCTCACAACGCTCTTTCGGAGTGAACTCCCCCTCAATTAGCTCTTTCGCGAGGCTGCCAGCAATGGGGCCTCGCTTTTTGTGCTGTTACCAGTCACTTACCGAGGGAAACAGCGACGTAAAGGAAGAGCGACCCCTAGGAGTGCAGGATTGAACCAAATCGTATGCCGGACGACGGAAGGGCGTTCCGAGACGTCACACCAGACGGAAGTGAGACGCGGATCTTCTAGGATGTTGCTCTCAGTCGGTTGGGGCGCACACCGCCGGGAGCGGCTCTTGCGCCGCCAATAGGAGGTCTCGTGAAACCGTTGCGGCCTCGATCGACCAACGCGACTCCGGAAGTACCGCCCAGGTTCCGGGGCATCGAAACCTCCTCTAGCGCAACCGATGAAATCCTGTGTCGAACGCGGCCCGACATACCGCCCCAGACTCCAGCAAGGTGTCTTGCGCGCGTTAGGCCTATCAGGTTAGAGGGGAGGGTCATATGCTGGTCCGTCCAACGGCAATGCTCCTGCGTTACGCTCGGCTTGGTTTCTCTCTGCACGTTGGTCTGCTTACTGTGCTCGCTCAGAACAGCACGTGCAGCGGATTGGCAGACCTCGGTCGGCCCCACTCCCACACTGATGGAGTCTAGATCGTTCCGAAGTCCGACGCAGGTAGGCGCAGAGCTATTTCACTGTGCCTACAATGCTGGGACGATAACCTACAGCCTGGAAGGTGGAACGAGCGGTACAACCTATAGTGTTGTTGGGACCACGACGGGAGCAGTGGACTTGGGAGCGGCTCCCGGCGACCTGGTCGGGCCCCGAGATACGAAATCAGTTGCGGTTTCCTGCCGGAGCGCTGGCACAGGCACCGTGACACTTCGCTTCTTCAAAGCGACCACCGAGTTAGGCTCCTGTAGCTTCACCTTTCAATGCAATTCTCTCGGTGGCGTTCCGATGCTCTCGGGTCCGGCGGCGTCCGTAGGTGGTCTGGTGGCAGTAACGGTCGCGATGGTCGCAACTCTGTGGTACCACACACAGAGGCACCGGCGGCGCCGGAGCTCTATCGGTTCGCGGTAGCAGCTACTTCGTTTCCGCCAGAAGGGAGTCAATCATCCCGAGCCAACGGTCGCTGGCACTCTTCGCCGCACGCCTCGTCGGCACATGGTTTGTGGGTTTGGTTGTACTGGCGTTTGTGCCTGCGGTTGAGCACTGGGCTATGTCGGAAACCGCGGCGAACGTGGTTGCTGCGGTAGGCGGGCATTGGAAAATGTGGGAGAGTCCTGCCGGGCCGCTCCTGTTGGTTGGAGGAGGGTGGCTCGCCATCACGCCGGATTGCACTCCCATCCTTCCTTTCATTGCGCTCTCGGCAGCGATTGCCTCTACTCCTTCGGGATGGATCTCCAGGATGATCGGGATCGCGGCAGGCGCTGTCGTGCTCTGGATCTACAATATCCTTCGCATTCTTGGACTTGGTGCCGTGCTGGCGTGGAATCCACAGTTGTTTGAACTAGCGCACGTCCTTTTTTGGCAGTTGATGACGCTAGTTATCGTGCTCGCTCTGTTTGCCGGGTGGCTACGGGGCAGGGATATTCTCGCGTCATCATGGGCTGGTTTATAAAGCTTGTATTCTGGGTAGCGGGTACCGCGATCCCATGCTGGTTGGTCGCTACTCCGTACCAACGTTGGCTAGCCGAAACCGCGTCCGCCACCCTAAGGATGATCGGTGGACGTGCCACAGTGGGCACCCTACACAGTCCGTTCACATTTGCTCTCGGCATGTTCGTCGCTATGTGCTTGGCGGGCCAGAGGGCGCCGGCTCGTGCCCGCACCCGAGCCATCCTTTTGGGCATTCCATTCATGATCAGCAGTGAACTATTCCTCATCATCGTCGTGGCATGGATCCTTGGCTTGGCCGAGAGAGGCGTCTTGCCAACCTCAACGACCCAGGTGAGGCTGGTGCTCTATGCCGTGGAGACCGTACCCTGGTTGGGGGCCCCCCTAACATGGCTCGCGCTTCTGGGCGGATTTGAGCTTAGATCAACCGACTTAGCCAAGCATAGATGCCCTCGCGGTAGGAGGGTTCGAGCGTAGGCGTGGGTGTGTAACTTTTCATGCGTAGTAGCGATGTGTCCGCACGGTGCGGGCTCGGGGGCCGGTCAAGTCGCCCACACCGTCGATTCGGCAGAGGTTTCGCGGCAGTTTCTCACGAAGGGAACTCTCCCTCAACTAGCTCTCTCGCGAGGCCGCCAGCAACGGGGCCTCGCTTTTCTTGGTCGGTGAGTTTGTGGGAAGTCGGCGCGGGATCGCGCTCTTGAGACGACGCATGAGACGTTCCCTAGACGCCAGCACTGCAATCCTACACAGCGTATAATCTACGGAATCGGGGCAGTCCCACGCAACGTGTCTACTTATTGTGCGAATGCGGTGGGCGCAAAGTGTTCGAGCGAAGGCGCAGAGTTGGGAGGTCCGTGACGAACGACTCGATTGGCCAGACCACGACCTGCCAATTCATTCGGGTACACCGGGCCGTCTGCTACTCGGTAGACGATCCCACGGAGGTAGGGCATGGACCGTTACTCCATATTGAAGGACGTGATCGTCCCCGTGCTTTCGCCGCTTGTGGCTGCAGCTGCACTACTGGTCGGGTTCTTCCGCAACGCGCGACGTCTCCAGCGTGACGCCGTAATGGCGTTATATCGCGATCTCGACTGGACATGGCAGCAGTATCATCTCTACGGTGGTGCGATGAAAGGTGGGCAAGGGGTTGAACCAGAGAGTGTCGCAGAACTTCACAAGGCATGGCGGAGAGTATTCCATCGAATCCTGTCGGACTCTGACGCGATGAACGCATTCTATCAGCGGCATCTAAGAAATGCGAGAGGCAACCCGATGCTGCTTATAAGCAACGCCAAGGTTATCTCTGAGAAAGCTCGTAAAGACCCCAGCAAGCTTCTCGATCTTGAACTCCAGTTTACACTGCACAACCTTCTCTACCTCTGTGAGCCGGACAGGGCGAAGATCATCCAGCATCGGGACGCTCTGCGCGCGTGCATCGAGAAGAGGGAGGACTTCCGGAATCTCGTCATGGAGCGACCAGGGTGGCGATGGCGGGGGAAGTGGGGGCCGACCCCGCATAACCAGCCCTTGTAGCTGGCGCGCGATGATTACTCCGGCCGCTGCGCAGTAAACTCACGATGCAAGTGGCTCAGAGTCGCTGACAGGTTCCACGCACCCTGAGGAGATCGCGGGTGAAGCCCCTGCCGATGCCTCCCGAGCGCGCGCACCACATCATGGTCGCGGCGATCCGGGCGGGCATCACCCCGGCGTCGCGGCTGCCGAAGATCCTCGAGGCCTGGGACGAGCCCAAGCACGAGGAGTTCGAGCCGCGCACGGCTTGGTCGCTCTCAATGCTTTCACCGAGGTGCTCAAGGCCGGTCCACCACGGCAGCAAATGGAAGGGAGTCTGAGGCTCACATCGCTCTTTCGCGAGGAGATTGCTCTTTAGCTAGTACGCGCGAGGCTTCAAGGAGAAGCCTCGCTTTGCTTTAGGCATCAGCTGAGCCCAAGATCGAGACGATACGAGAGACGCTTGTGAGACGGTCGTCGTCTAGTGCTTCGGCCGATGTCTTTGGAGATCCCATGCTGTCGATCAGCCGGAGGAGAGGAAACCGCGCCAGTCCACCCAGGAGTTAACATGAAGACATTGCTGGTTCGTATTGGGATTGTGCTCGCGCTTCTTATGCCGAGCGTCCGTGGAGATGCTCAAGTTCTTCAAGTGACGCCTACAGGCTCAGGTGCGTTCTCTCTCACCGGGGCCGCGGCAGCTCGCCCCGTCGAGATAAGAACGATCGATTTCATTGGTGGGGCAAGTATCCGCGTTCAGGCGGGTCCGAGTCCCACTCCTAGTCCAACCCCCACCCTCAACACCATGCCATTTACGCGAGTAGACATTCTTTCGACTCCCCGAATGCGTATCCAGCTCAAAGGAAATAGGCCAGTGCTTCGGGTCCATCATCGAGACTACGTCGTCAGGAAGGTGCGCAATGCGGGTGGATCGCCCCCTCCGGGAACAGAAATATCAGCGACGCACGTACACCTACATGAGGCCAAACATTGTGAGGAGTGTTTCCGGGACGTGCGCGGGATTTGGATCTGCTATGAGGTCAAATGCGACTGAGGTCAACCGCATCGACAAGACACATGTGCTTCCGTTCGGCCGACGGCTGATGGGGGGCTCAGTTTGCTATGGAACATCCTATTGCACTTGAACGGCCCCCATGTAAACTGCCAAGCACCTACCAAGCTTCCCGCGAGCCGGAAGCTTCGGTTCTGAATTTAGTCTGGAGATAGCCCAAGCGATGCACGATCGTGCCGCGCCAAGCGGTCATGCGGATTCTCGTGCTTTCCAATCCGTTTTTGTCGATGCCGTAACCGCGGCAGCCTTCCTCTACGGGCTCAGTGAGTTGAGCCATTGCTTTGAATTGGCCGACTTTTCCAAGGGGATTGCGCAGGTTGTCGATCAGACCTTCGCCGCATGGCCCAAAGGCCTGGTCTTTGCCTCTGTGTTCCATTTCCTTGTGGACGACTGGCAGGAGGCACGGCGGATCGATGCTCTCTCGCCGCAGGAGCCTTCACCTAGAGGATTCCGCTTCTACTCGGACCTACTGATTGCTACCGGATTTGTTGCAGCGTTTTCCTACGCGCGGACCGCAGACATGCGATTGCCTTTACTGTTTGCAGTCATCTACTCCATTAGCGTGCTCTGGTGTGTGTGCGTTCTCTTCGGAGCCCGAAGCTATGGGGCTCTCTCACTTTGTGCACGATTCGGTGTAGCGCATATGATGTCCGCGATTTTGTTTTTTGTCTTCTACTTCGGAAATGACCGCAGGCCACACATGGACAACGGTGCCCTATACTGGTTCGCGGGACTCTATCTTGCGACCTGGCTAATAGAAAAAATCATGGCAAGGATTCCTGGGAGGTTCCTACGCCCAGTGTTCGAGACGATGGCGACAGGCTTCGACAAACTGGGTAAGCGTCTCCGGATCCCGCTGGGTAGAACCGTTGACGCAACCGCTCCAGAGGAGCACAATGTCCGTGACAATCCACCGTAGCCTCTGAGGAGGGCCGATGAGAGGTGATACCGTTATCGCTCTTTGTGCGGCTGTAGCCCTGCTCTGGGCGGCGTCAAGAGCTAGCACAGTTCTCCTGGCCAAAGGGCTTATCAGGAAGCGTTCTCTCGGCAGCATGTGGCGAGCGTATCGGGATCTCTTCCACCAATCACGTTCGTCGAGAGGCCACAGGCTAGGTCGAACCCCTCGTACCTAACGAGGGGTTTTATTTTTTCATAAGTTCGGTGTAGTCTGATGGCAGACGCTCTGCGTGCTATAGCAGAACCGTGCGGTCCTGCCTTCCGAGCCTCCCAACTCCCATGATCCCAATGCAAAGGTAGTTCCTCCTCGACTCGGAAGCAAAGCGCTTCGTCCCAGGCGATGCTCCGGAAGGCACGTCGAATCTGCACAAACCCAAGGTCCGCACCTTCCTGCTAAAAGGTGCAGTCCGCCCCGCCTCTCCATCGTGCCGTTCCCTCAGCAGCCCCCCCGCTATCTCACCCAGGACGAGGTCCAGCGCTTCTTCGGAGTAATCGACTCGCCGCGCGACCGCGCGCTCTTCGCGCTGGTTTACCTCTACGGGCTTAGAGTCGGAGAGGTCTCGCTCCTCAGCCGCGGTGACGTGGATCTCGAGCGCGGCCGGATCATCGTGCGCCGGCTAAAGGGCGGCGTCTGGAATGAGCGGCCCCTCTTTTCATCTGCCCTCGAGCTCCTGTACGGCTACCTCGGAGCAGATGACAGTTCGCCGGAGGGGCCCCTCTTTCCTGGGCGCTCGGGGCCGCTTCGCAAGCGCCAGATCCAGGATCTCTTCGCCCGCTACCGCGGCTGGGCCGGCCTTCCGAAGCGCTACACCTGCCACTGCCTGCGTCATTCGATCGCGACCCACCTGCTCGATGCCGGCATGTCCCTCGAGTTCGTGCAGGACCACCTGGGGCACCGGAGCATCCGGTCGACTTCAATCTACGCGCGGATCACGGACCGGCACCGAGCGGCGGTCTTCCTGCGCCTCGAGGAATCGCCGTGGATCGTTCAACCGTCCCTGACCAAGGCCGATCGGCGCGCGGATGCTGGCGCTTCGCCGGTGTGAGGCCGTTGGCTCCTCGGAGCCCATGCCAACGTCTGCCACAACGAAGTTTCAAGTAGTCCGACAGGAGGCCAACGATGTTCCGGCACGTATTGCGGTACAACCGGATTTGGGGAAGCTTCGTCCTCATGCTCTTGGTCGTTTCCTGCAGCAAAGGCGACGGGACGATCAAGCCCAATCCACCGCCCCCAACGACACCGACCCGCATTGTTTTCACCAGCCTACGCGGCGGAAATATGGAAATCTACGTGATGAACTCGGACGGCACCACCCAGGCCCGTCTTACCAATAATCCGGCTGAAGACGGAAATCCTGCCTGGTCCCCGGATGGCAAAAAGATCGCATTCAACTCCCTACGCGATGGGAGTGCCGAGATCTACGTGATGAATGCGGATGGAACTAGCCAAACGCGGCTAACGAATAACACCGCTCTGGATATTGGACCCTCGTGGTCTCCTGATGGCGCACAAATAGCGTTTACTTCGGTCCGTGACGGCAACAACGAGATCTACACCATGAATGCCGACGGAACGAACCAGACGCGACTCACGAATAACTCTGCCGCCCAGTCCTTTGATGCTTCCTGGTCTCCCGACGGCACCAAGATCGCTTTCGTGCGACGGATCAACAGGTTCTCTCTCTCGGATATCTGCGTTATAAACGCCGACGGGACCAACTTCACCAATCTCACAAACAACCCAGATTCCCTTGCTAATCTGCCCCTCAATCATCCCCGATGGTCACCGGACGGTACGAAAATTCTTTTCGAGCTGGCGTACAGGCTCAAGGCGATGAACGCTGACGGAACGAGTCAGGTCAATGTAAGTACTCCAATCGCGGCTGACTACTTCGATCCGGCGTGGTCCCCGGATGGGCTGAAGATCGTGTTCGATAACGATTCCGATATTTTCACGATGAATGCGGACGGAACCAACGGCGCTCGGCTAACGACAAGCCCATCCGCGGACGTGTTCCCTGACTGGGGGCCGAGAAAATAGCCAGCCTGTCACCGGGGTCGTACGCTTGTACGACCTCACCTCTTTCCTGCCCCAGGCCACCAATTGGTTGACCGGCAGTCCCACTTGGTCGCCGGACAGCAAGATGGTTGCTTGGCCCGTCGACGAGCTCAGCCCCGGCAGCGATGTCCTCTACCGGATGAGTTTTACCGACACATCCCCAACCACAGTATTCGGCGCGAACTTGACCGCGCCAGCTATCCGAATTGGGGCCCCTGACCGAAGCGCCGATCATTGCGATCGAGAGGGAGGTCGCGGTGGGGTAAGGTCGAACCGTCCGGCTGGCACTCCGTGGCGTGGGATGGGCGAGACAGTTCCGGTCGGCCGGTTGCATCCGGGATCTACTTTGTGCGGCTCGAGGGGGCGGGGAACACGCGGGTGCGGAAGATCGGGATCGCGAGGTGACCAAACCCCTCACCTCGACACTAGCTAATAATCTGGAGCCTTCCCGACGGGAACGGGCAGGTCTAGGTGATGAACGCGGATCGCTCGAGGCCCGCGGGGGAACGACATTCCGTGGAGCTGGCGGTAGGACCGGAATCTGCAATGCGGGCTGTGTGATCTCAGCAACGCGGTCTCGCCGTGAGACGACGGTATAGACGCTGGTGAGACGCTGAGGTTGTAGTCTGCTCTAATCGACGCTAAGTCGGCGACTGGATCAGCACCCTGCTCGGACAGGAAAAGCGGATCCTTCGCAGGCAAGATCGACGTGCAATTCCCGACCAGCAGCACTCGGATAGTCTCGGGAGACCTGAACGGAGACGGTTGGCCCGATCTCGCGACGGGCATGGTATGCCGGGGACAAGGTCACGGTGCTCTTTGATTCGACCCACTGGGGGTTGCCTTGAGGCGGGCCAATGAAGCTCCTCATCTTCGAGATGAACAACCAAACGGGAACCAGTGTCGAACCCCCGACAGTGTCGGAACTCCGACACGGAATGGCTGTCGGAACGACGAAATCCTCGGTTACAAGTTCAAGTCAATCATACGACTACAGATGGTCCCCATGATTTCTCCTTTCGGCAGAGAGTATGCAAGAGTAGGGTTTGAAATATCCTCCGAGGCATGCATACATGATCAGAATGGAAGTAAGGCAGTTGTCGCATGGCCGCCTCACACAGGGCTCTGCGTTGGCACCGTCTCGCTCAGCGTGCGACCAGGAGATTATCGAGGCGTCTACTGCGTCCCAACGTAAGATACAAGCAGAAAAGGGCGGGGCTAAGGGTGAGCAGCGCGTATACCTGCGGGAAGGTGAGGGTGCCTCTGAGAATCCGGACCTGATCAGCTCGAAGATACTCTAGGAGATACCGGGAATTTCGGGCGCCTGGAGCGCCGACATCACCTTCGCCGGTACGGTGCCAGGATTTTTGGTGGATACCCAACCGCACACCTAGCGCGGTTCCAAGGGAAGGGAGTTATCACGCGTCCAACCTTGTGCTTGAAGCCGCCTTGTGCGTGGTCCGAGGGATATTCTCGATGCCGCCTCTGAAGTCGAAGGGCGTCCTCCTTTCAGCAATAGCATCGATCTTCGTTGCTTATGCCTGCGCAGCGGCCCTCCACGATCCTCCGTCTAGCAAGAGCCTGCCGACCCAGGTTCCGGACCTCCGTCTTCGAGTAAGTGACTCGATAGATGCCGTCGATTTCGTTCCTCAGGGGAACATCTTGCATTTCGTATGGCTCGCTACTGCCGGAGACGGTACAAGTCCAGGAGCAAAGCAGGTGTGGTATCGGCGTTACGACGTTGTCAGAAAGGTATGGAACACCCCCCGGCTCCTCGCTTCAGAGCCGATGGAGTTCCTTACCACAGACCAGCCACCCCAGATCTTATTGGTTGCCAACGTGCTCCATGTTGTGGGGGGCGGGAAGTTGATGCATCGGTCCTCCAGAGATGGAGGCAATACCTGGGCGCAGGATCCAACAATGCTCGGTCCTGAAGAGGGAAACGCGGTCTCCTTCAGTTTATCCTCAGATAGGGGGTCTCTGATTGTAGCGTATCTGGCTGCCGAGAAATCGCGTCACTCCATTGCGGTCTTCCTCCTCACACAAACCGGAGGCCGATCTTCCAAGCCTGTCCGGGTGAGCTCGTTCGGCGGAACGACGTTCCTTCAGCCCCAGCCCAGAATTCTAGTAGAAAACCGTGACCTACAACTCTATTACGCGGTCAATCAGGACATCAGATATGAGGATCGCACAGGCGGTCACGTCGTCGAGCATGGTCTTTCTACCGGAACCGTATTCCGCTCGAGCAGCCGGGATCATGGTTCAACGTGGGGGACTTCGATCGAGGTCGCTCACACAGGGAGGAGCGATGACGAGGCGCGAAGGGTGCGGATTAGTGGCCCCATCGGCGACTTGGATGTTGTGCACATTAGAGGTACATATTTGGTTTTCTTCACTGCCTCATATCTATATTGCACAAGGTCGCCGAACAGCCATATATGGAGCCCGAGCACAATCGTCGCCCCGTTTGGAGCATCCTCGGTTACTTCCGCAATCTCAGGGGACAGAGGCCGGTTGTTATGGATTGATGCCCGGTATGCTCGAAGCGACCGGACACCAGACAATCCCTTGGGGGGAAGGCCGTGGTCAGATCAGCCTGACTGGGTAAATAATGATGTTTTCGCCTTGCCGATTACGGCGTTCTTTCAAGCCCAGTCTCCTGCTGGTCTCGCGCCGCCAGTGCGATTGACGAGCGACCTTTCCTACGCGCGTGACCTCCGAGCCCGCGTTGCTAATGGGGCGGTCTACGTAGTGTGGGCGGGACGAGCCAGAGTTGGGAAGAGTCTCGCGACGTCTGGCCAGCCGCCGGCAATCTTTCTCCAGTCGCTTCAATTGTAGGGAGGGGTGTACGAGAACTGGGCGCGCTGGACCTAATCTCGGGAAGGGTATGAATCTTTACCTCCGCACTGCCCTCACAGGGGTCATTTCGATTTCCATTAATGCCGTACTCTGCTCTGCACATGACGGTCAGGATCAACCGCAACGAGCACCGAGTCTAAGGGCGAGCAACGTCCCGCCGTCCCCTTACACCGCACCCAAAGCAGACGAGAACACTTTTGTTGTTGACACCGGACCAGGGCTGGACACCGATTGTACCTATCGGAGTGGAGGCCCACTCGTGATCACCCTGAGTGTGAACCGAGTCGTCGGTAATGTCGCGAGCCTCGTGCGCCAAACCCCACCTCTTCTAACGGCCTTTTTGGAAATGCCAGCTTATGATGTGGACTCCTCAGACACTACTAAAGTTGGCATCTATCCCGAGCGCGACAAAGTCTATTTCAATGGTTTCCTGGTTGAGTCCCCCGAGCAGTACCTAACGGGTATGAACGATACCTGGAAATTGAATGTATTCCAAATTCCAGCAGAATGGATCCATTTTCCCTCAGATCCCTACCCCAATGACACAGCGCCGGTGGCCGTGGACAACACTATCCGCATTGAAATAGACACGGCGAATGGGGCAGAACAGTGGTGTACGGCGATCGATTGGGTCTGCTTGAAAATAGTCGCACCGTCCCCGGCCGTCCTCGTGCATGGGATTTTCTCCGATCACACTACCTGGGAGAGGCCTGGCGGCATGGCAGAGCATCTTACGAATGAAGGTCTTCCCGTAAGTCACAAGCTCGATATGGGCGATCTGAACAGTATGGAGAGCAACGCAGGTAAGATCACTACTGAGGTCAATAACTCAAAAACCCGATGGGGCGTAAAGAGGGTAAATCTCATTTGCCATAGCAAGGGCGGTCTCGACGCGCGGGAATATCTTCGAGGAAGCGGCAAAGATGTTGACCAGTTGATTCAGCTCGGGTCTCCGAACGCTGGCGCGAAGCTGGCCGACGAGGCTCAGGTAGCGCTCGTCGAACTCGCCGACATACCTGGCGCCGCTGCTGTAAATGGGATAGTAGGTGTGGGCGGAATTCAACTTACAACCCCCTACATGGGCCTGTATAACCTTCTTCATCCGCAGCCCAACCCAAATGTTCGGTACATTGCCCTCGCTGGTGACTACACTCCGTGTAGCCTCTGTTGGGATGACTGGCTCATGGGCATCTCGGGGAGGCCAGGAGACACGATCGTTTCAGAGAGCTCTGTTCACGCGCTCGGCTACACAGCCAACCTTACGTTTAGTAGTTCTTTCCCAGACAGCCAAGCGAAACATACACAGCTGCCCACATCATCGGGGGTGTATTCAATGATTCGCGACCGGGTAGTGGGCCCTACTCGATCAGCTGCAGTGGTCGCCGACGCCACGCCGCCCCTGACGAGACTAAGCTCGATGGCGGGAGTCACTACCCAGGGCCAGACCCACACCTACTCTCTAGTAGTAGATCAATCCGCCCTAACCTATGTCGCTCTGTTCTATCGGTCGGGTGAACTTGACCTGTCCTTCACCTCTCCGTCCGGGCAGGTGTTCGATGCCGGGACAATTCTTGGGAACCCGGACGTCACTCGTGATGAACGTGATTTGTACGGAGGTAGGGTGGAACTGTTCGGGTTCCGAACGCCCGGAGTTGGCACATGGGCTATGCGAGTGACTGCCCGAAGCGTCGTTGACCCGTCGGGTAAGGTGTCATTTGCCGCGAGCACTTGGATCCAGGAGGCGCGCATTCAGTTTTACGGAAGCTTCCTAAACTCTACCGTACCTCTAGGGCAGCCGATCACCGTTCTGGGACACCTCACGCGCAGTGGTAGTCCGATCGCTAGTGCTTCAGTCACCGCCAGGGCCCTTCTTCCAAATGGGATGTTCCAGGACATCGTGTTGAATGATAACGGTCTCTATCCTGACATCTCTGTAGGCGATGGCGTCTACACTGGCCAGCTACAA
>Ga0137409_10005417_pt1 | contig 13304 bp, 14 predicted proteins | sample CZODoug1_16funga_FD_122059 | JGI IMG/M metagenome (GOLD analysis project Ga0137409, IMG submission 122059) | Vadose zone soil fungal communities from Angelo Coast Range Reserve, California, USA - CZODoug1_16fungal (Hybrid Assembly) | ecosystem: Environmental > Terrestrial > Soil > Vadose zone...
AGCAGGGCGAAGCCATCCCGGAAGGCTGGGCGCTCGACGCGGACGGGAAGCCGACAACGGACGCGAAGACGGCGCTCGGCGGCACGATGGTGCCATTGGGCGACGCCAAAGGCACCGCGCTCGCGCTGATGGTGGAGCTGCTCGCCGCCGGTCTCACCGGTTCGAATTTCGCCGCCGAGGCGTCGTCCTATTTCGACGCCGAGGGACCGCCGTCCATGACCGGACAATTCATCATCGCGATGGATCCGGCGGCGTTTGCGAGCGGCGTCGAGCGCTTCGCCGTGCTCGCCCAATCCATTCAGGAACAGGAGGGGACGCGGCTTCCCGGCGCCCGCCGCCTCGCCTTGCGCAAACGCGCGCGGGAACAAGGCCTAAGCGTAAGCGACGCGCTGCTGGCGGACATAAAGTCGCTGTAGCGACAGGTCGCACTGCCCTTTCCGGTCCGCCGTTATAGAGTGGTCCATTCATCAGGGAGGGCAATATGGTGAGCTTCGACCGGGCATTCGTATGCGTTGGATTGGCGTGGCTGATCATCGGAATGATTTTCGGCCTCTACATGGGCCTTGCTGGAGCCAACCAGTTCGTCGTCGTGCATGTGGCGATGCTGCTTCCCGGCGCCGTCGTGCTCACACTTTATGGTCTGATCTACCGGGCCTGGCCCGAGCTCAACGACAGCGGCCTGGCGCGGCTTCAGTTCTGGCTTGCGGTCATATCGGTGTTCGGCCTGGTGTTCGGCGGCTTTCAATTTGTTTTCAGCGGCCGCACCGATACGACAATCGTCGGATCGGCATCCGTGCTGGCGATCGTTGCCGCGCTGCTCATGGGCTGGATGTTCTTGAGGCAGGCCGAGCCGTAAGGGCCTGACCAAGCGAGGTTGTCCCTCAGCCTTTCACGCAGACGACTTGGCGCAGCGTGTGGACCACTTCGACAAGATCGGACTGCGCCGCCATCACGGCATCGATGTCCTTGTACGCCGAAGGGATCTCGTCGATCACGCCTTCGTCCTTGCGACATTCGACGCCGGCCGTCTCGAGCGCCAGGTCCTTGCGAGTGAAAGTCTTGCGGGCCTGAGTTCGGCTCATGCGCCGGCCCGCGCCGTGCGAGCACGAGGAGTACGACGACGCCTCGCCCTTGCCGCGCACGATAAAGCTCTTCGCGCCCATCGAGCCCGGAATGATGCCCAGTTCGCCGGTGCGGGCGCTCACCGCACCCTTGCGCGTCACCCAGATGCGCTCGCCGAAGTGCTCCTCGATACGCGCGTAGTTGTGATGACAGTTGGTCACTTCTCCTACGAAGCCAACGTCACGCCCCAGGCTCTTTGCAAGCGCCTTGTGCACGAGGTGCAGCATCAGATCGCGGTTGAGCGACGCGTACTCCTGCGCCCAACCGAGCCCTTCCACGTACGCCTCGAATTCCGGCGTCCCCTCGTCAAGCCACGCAAGGTCGCGATGCGGCAGGCTGCGATCGACCCGTTCGGCCACTTTCTTCGCCATGTGCATCGCGCGCTGGCCTATGGTGTTGCCGACATTGCGTGAGCCCGAGTGCAGCATGATCCACACCGCGCCTTCGGAATCGAGGCAGATCTCCACAAAGTGGTTTCCACCGCCGAGCGACCCGAGCTGGCGCCACATGCGCGGTTCGTCGAACCGGCCCATCTCGTCCAGGATGCGCAGCTTGGGGAAACGCCTTTCGAGCTTCTCCATGCGATTCCCGAGCGTGAGCGCTTCGCGGCTTCCCGCGGGAGCGAGCGGTTGCGTGTGGAAATTGACTCCCACGGGCACGTCACGCTCGATCTGCGCGCGCAAGCGGTTCAGATTCTCTGGAAGATCGGCTGCCGCCAAGTCCGTCTTCACGGCAAGCATTCCACAACCGATGTCCACACCCACTGCGGCCGGCACGATCGCCGCGCGCGTCGGAATTACCGTTCCGACGGCCGCACCTTTCCCCAGGTGCACGTCGGGCATCACAACCACCGGCCCCGCCAGGATCGGGAGCTGGGTGACGTTGCGGATCTGTTCGAGCGCATCCCGCTCCACTTCCATGTCGCCCGTCCAGAGACGGGCGCCGGGAAGCATTTTTTCGTAGGCATGTTTCTTCATGATTTCACCCTCTGCGGGCCGATGATATGCCGCAGTTGCGCCCGCGGCTATGCGCGGCGGAGATGAAAAGGTACAGCAGCCGGGATCGCGTTGCGCGGGATAGGATCGCTTGCTAGCCCAGTGACTGGAAATCAGGGATTGGAATGGGACGCCAGCTCCATCTTGCCGATCTGGTTGCGATGCACCTCGTCGGGGCCGTCCGCCAGCCGTAGTGCGCGAGCCCACGCGTATGCGCCAGCGAGAAACGGATCTGCGACACCTCCGCCGCCATACGCCTGAATCGCCCAGTCGATGACCCGCGTCGCCATGTTCGGCACGGCAACCTTGATCATGGCGATCTGCTTGGCGGCGACCTTGTTTCCCTCGCTGTCCATCGTGCGTGCCGCATGCAGCACCAGCAGCCGCGCCTGATCGATGAGGATGCGCGCTTCGGCGATGCGCTCCAAAGTCACGGTTTGCTCCGAGATCGGCTTGCCGAAGGTCACGCGCACGCGTGTGCGGCGGCACATCATCTGCAGCGCACGCTCCGCGAGCCCGATCAAGCGCATGCAGTGATGCACGCGGCCGGGCCCGAGCCGGCCTTGCGCGATCTCGAAACCGCGTCCCTCGCCCAGCAATAGGTTCGTGACGGGCACGCGCACTTGCTCGAAGACGATCTCGGCGTGACCGTGCGGCGCGTGGTCGAAGCCGAACACCGGCAGGTGACGCACGACGTTGACGCCGTGCGCATCGATCGGAACCAGGATCATCGACTGCTGGGTGTGGCGCGGCGCGTCCGGGTCGGTCTTGCCCATGAAGATGAGGAGCTTACAGCGGCGATCGATGGCGCCGGTCGCCCACCATTTATGGCCGTCCAGAATATAGTGAGCGCCATCGCGCCGGATCGAGCTGGCGATATTGGTCGCATCCGACGATGCGACGTCCGGCTCGGTCATCGCGAAAGCGGAGCGGATCTCTCCCGCGAGCAGCGGCTCGAGCCATGCCCGTTTCTGCTCTTCGGTCCCATAGCGCAGCAGCACTTCCATGTTGCCCGTGTCCGGCGCAGAGCAATTGAACGCCTCCGACGCCCACTCGACGCGTCCCATGATTTCCGCGAGCGGCGCGTACTCGTAGTTGCTCAGACCCGTGCCGTGCTCGTCGTGCGGCAGGAACAGGTTCCACAATCCCTGCGCCCGCGCATTGCCCTTGAGCTCTTCCATCAGCGCGAGCGGCTGCCAGCGGTCGCCTTGTGCTACCTCGTCCTCGAACCTTGCTTCGTTCGGATAGATGTGTTCGTCCATGAACGCGGACAGGCGCGCCATGAGCTGCTTGGTGCCGTTCGAATAGCCCAGATCCATTCTGCCGCCTCGTTCCGTAACTCGATTCAGCCAAACTAGCACGCCGGTCATCATCCACGAAATGAATTAAACTAATCATAGAACATGAAGACCGTTCATCTATCGAGAATCGACCTGAACCTGTTCGTCGTCTTCGATGCCATCTATACGGAGGGCGGCATCACGCGTGCGAGCAAGCGGCTGAGCCTGACCCAGCCGGCAATCAGTCATGCGCTCGGGCGGCTGCGCGAGCTGTTCGACGATCCGCTGTTCATACGGCAGAGCAAGGCGATGATCCCCACGCCCTTGGCGCGCGTGATGATCGATCCGGTGCGTCAGTCGCTGCGGGGCTTCGAGGCTACGTTGAAGCGCGTCGACCGCTTCGATCCCGCGACCGCGCGGAAGCACTTCACGGTCGGCATGCGCGACGTGCGCGAGCTGACCATGCTGCCGAATCTGCTGCGGTCCGTTACGCGCGCCGCACCGTTCATCGACATCGCGATCGTACGCGCCGAACGCAAACAGCTCGAGACTGAACTGGCGGCGGGCACGCTCGATGCGGCGATCGACGTTCGCCTGGCACTATCCGATGAAGTGCGGCGGCAGCCTATTCACGCGGAACGCCTCGTTGTCGTCGCGCGGCCGCGTCACCCCACGGTCAAGCGCGAGCTGGATCTGGAGACCTACTTGTCGCAGGAGCACATCCTGGTGAGCACCCGGCGGCGCGGCTTCGGTGTCGAGGACTACGAGTTGAGCCGGCACGGATTGAAGCGGCGTATTCGACTGCGATGTCAGCACTACTTCGCGGCGTGCCGTGTGGTGAGCGAGACCGACCTGATTCTGACTATGGCGGAGCGCTATGCGCGGATCGTCAATCGACTATTCCGCAATCGGGTGTTGCCTTTCCCGCTCGAGGTGCCCGATTACGACGCCTATCTGTATTGGCATGTGAACGCGGAGGCCGATCCCGCAAACCAGTGGTTGCGGGAGCAATTGATGGGGGCGTTTCGGGAGCGTGGAAAGGGAAAGTGAGCCAGGCCTCACCCCATTTTTAGCGGGCCAACGCGTGCCTTGCGACCGCTACTTGAATTCGTGCAGCGCGATGCGGTTTTTCGCGATGAAATCCCAGTCGTATTGAACGCCGAGGCCCGGCCCCGCCGGCACCGGCACGCAGCCATCCTTGCCGATTGCGTCCAACTGGTCCAGGTAGCCGCACTTGTATACCGGCGGCACCGCGTTCGGCGTGCCGGGCCCGACCAGCGCCATCTCGTAGTAGTTGCAGTTGCGTATCGCCGACATGCAATGGCGGTGTGCAGGGCCGGAGGCATGGATCTCGGCATCGATGCCGAAAGACTCGGCCAGATGCGCGATTTTCATGCAGCCGGTGATCCCCATGTCGTACTCGGGATCCACGCGAAGGTAATCGGTGCCGCCGGCCACGAGAAAGTCCGCCTTGGGCTCCACCCCGCGGATATGCTCGGTCTGCAGCAGCGGTGTCTTTATCATCTCGCGCAGCTTCTTGTGTGCGAAGGCCGAGGTACCGCTATCGCGGAACGGATCCTCGTACCAGAAGTAATCGGCTTCGTCGCAGGCCCGGCCGACGTAGAGCGCATCGGCGAAGGTGCGCAACTGGCAGGCCGGGTCGATCATCAGCTCCATCTTATCGCCCACACGGCTGCGCACATGGAGCAGATTGTCCGCCTCTTCGTGCTTGTTGCCTTCGTTCCAGCCGTGGATCTTGAACGCGCGGAATCCCATCTCGTAGCATTGCACGGCGAAATCGCCGTAGGCCTCCTTGGACGAAAGCACGCCGTTGCGGTCGCCCATGTAGGTGCTGGCGTAGGCCGGCAGGCGTTTGCGGTATCCGCCCAGCAACTCGCTCACGGATGCTCCGAGCTTTTTACCCGCAAGATCCCAGAGCGCGATATCGATGGGCCCGTGGCCCATGTGGTCGAACTGACGCGCCTCGCGCTTGAGATCGTCGTAGATGCCCTCGCGCTCCTCGGCTTCGCGCCCGATGAGATAAGGCGCCAGCATGATCGTCTGTCCGAGCGCCGAAGGCGATCCGACCCAGTGTGTGACGTACTCCCCGCGCAGGCCGTTGTCGGTCATGATCGCCACCGCGTATTTGGTCAGTCGCGTCGTCGCGCCTTTCTTGCAGCCCAGCGCGCCGATTCCACCCCCGCCTGACGCGCCGAGATTCTGCGCGTCGAACTGGAAGACGTGGAGTTCCACTTTGATTATCCTGCTCATTTCTCTCCCCCTTGTTTGCAGGTCAGTTTCAACTGCGGGCGGTATCCTATCAGCGCCGCGCTTCCGGTGCCATCCGTGAGGAAGGATATTGCGGACGGAAAAGACGAGCCCTCCCGATTGGATCTCGGAAAACGCCTCAAAGGTCATGCCGTCTGTGAACGATCCGGGGCTTGACGAGCATCGCAATCGGCGCGACGCTTGTGCTTAGGAGCGCGCTGACGGCCGCTACAAAATCAATAAGGAGAAGAACACCATGCTGCATCCCAACGCCTGGATCCATCGCACGTCACGCTGGCTCGGCATTACTCTTGCCGCGGCGAGCCTCGCCGTCTTCGCTGCAACTGCGACCGCGCGCCCGGCCGACGGTCCCTGCCAGGCGGAAAAACAGTTGAACGTAGCCGCCAAGATGCGCGATGGGGTCACGCTCTACGCCGACGTCTATCGCCCCAAGCTCGCCGGAAGCTATCCCGTCATCCTCATGCGCCTGCCCTACAACAAGGACGCGGCCCAAACCTACGTCTATGCCCCACCCGAGTTCTACGCCTCACACTGCTACATCGTCGTGATCCAGGACGTGCGCGGCCAGTACACCTCCGAGGGCTCGTTCTATGCGTTCCGCGACGAGGCCAAGGACGGCTACGACACCATCGAGTGGGCGGCCAAGCTGCCCGGCGCCAACGGCAAGGTCGGCATGTACGGCTTCTCATATGTCGGGGCCACGCAGTGGATGCCGGCGACGCTGAAGCCGCCATCCCTGGTTACGATCGTGCCGGCGATGACCTCGTCTGACTACTACGACGGCTGGAGTTATGAAGGGGGCGCGTGGTCGCTGGCCTTCGAAGAATCCTGGCCGCTGGTCACCATCGCCCTCACCGGCGCGCGGCGCCTGGGCGACCAGGCGGCCATCGACCGCATGAACGAGGCGGTCCGCGATCTCTGGGGCACCTACAAATTCCTGCCGATCAAGGACTATCCCTGGCTGTCGCCGGGTCGGCCCAAGGTCGCGCCCTACTTCTATGACTGGATCAAGCACGACACCTGGGACGACTACTGGAAGCAATGGTCGATTCGCACCCGCTACAACCAGGTGCAGGTGCCGGCCCTCAACTTCAGCGGCTGGTACGACGTGTTCATGAACGGCGCGATCGAGAATTTCACCGGCATGCGCGCCAGGGGCGGCAGCGATCTCGCGCGCAAGGGCCAGAAGCTGGTAGTCGGGCCGTGGATCCACCTGCCCTGGCAGCAGAAAGTCGGCGAGGTGGATTTCGGCCTGGAGGCAAGCAACCCGATCGACGAACTGCAGCTGCGCTGGTTCGACCATTGGCTCAAAGGCAAGAACAACGGGGTGAGCAACGACCCCGCCGTGCGCGTATTCGTGATGGGCGCGAACAAATGGCGGACGGCTGAGAACTGGCCGATTCCGGACACCCAATTCACCGAGTACTACTTGCACAGCGGTGGCGCCGCCAATACTCGCTACGGCAACGGCTGGCTCACCACCCAAAAGCCGACCGCGGACCAATTACCCGATCGCTACCGCTACGATCCCGCCAATCCGGTACCCAGCAAAGGTGGCCATTCCTGCTGCACCGCGGATACCGCTCCGGTCGGTCCGTTCGACCAGTCCGAGATTCAGAACCGGGCCGACGTGCTCGTCTACACCACTCCGCCACTGGAAAAGCCGGCCGAGGTCACCGGCCCTATCACCGTGACGCTCTACGCAGCGTCGAGCGCAAAGGACACCGACTTCACCGCCAAGCTGACCGATGTGCACCCGGACGGCAAGGCGATCCTGCTCAACAACGGCATTCTCCGCGCCAGCTTCCGCAAGTCGCTCGAGAAGCCGGAGCCGATCGAGCCCGGCAAGATCTACGCCTATGACATTTCGATCTGGCCGACCAGCAACCTGTTCAAGGCCGGCCATCGCATCCGGCTCGAGATCTCCAGCTCGAACTTTCCGCACTACGACCGCAATCCGAACACCGGCCGCCGGTTTGGCATGGACAGCGAGTTGGCAGTGGCGGAGCAGACCATCTATCACGACCCGGAGCATCCCTCGAAGGTCGTGCTGCCGATCATGGCTCAGCCGATCGAGCCATAGCCCGATTTCGGCCGGCAAGACTTCTGACGAACAGTCGACAAACCAGGCTCACCCGCGCCCGGTCTCGTTCAACCGCCCTAACACGACGTCCGTCATCTCGTTAACCGCCATTTCTTCGCGCGGGTCCAGGGAACGCGGATGGGGCTGTCCGCGTCGCTCCCGGGCCTCATACAGTCCGCAGTGCAACAACTCATGCACGAGAATCTTCGGCAGGCGCTGCGTGTCGTTTCTGATGCCCCGGCGCAACGCGATGATATTGTGCCCATCAATGGAGCGGATGTAGGCAGCGGGCCAAGGCAGTTCCTCAGCCGGGAAGTCGCGCAGCTCGGGATTGCTGCAGGGCAGGCCGAATGCGGCAACCGCCGCGATCAGTGTGGTGAGTTCCATCCGACTTCATATCCAGCATCGTTGTAGTGGCGACCGCGGTGCGATCAATTTTGTCCGGTAGTGCCAAAGGCGGCCGCCTTGGCGTCGCGGTTCCATAGCTCGTTGTAGTCGGCGATCTTTCCGTCTCTCACGGTAATGCGCGCGATGTGGCGCGACTCGTAGGTGCGCTGAGTCGCAGGCACGTAGGCCGTCGCCTTGTACTCGACGAAATAAATGTCCGGATACAGCGTCTGGAACAGCCTCAAGTCGGTGAACTTCCAATTGCTCGCCATCACGGGGAACTTGCGCAACGCCTGCCCGATCGCCTTCCGGCCTTCGACACGGCGGGACGCGTCGTCCGCATACGGGTACTCGAACACCGCATCTTCGGTCACGAACTGCTCGAACGCATAGCGGCTGGGGTCTTCAGCCGACCAAAGTCCAAGATATGCAGCCATCAGCGTCATGACCTCGTCTTGCCGCTGATTAGTCGCGATGCTGGAGATCCCGGGATCGGCCTGCAGCGTGTAGGGTCTGGGAGCTGATTGCGCTTGAGCGTTGCCGGAGCTGGCCAGGGCAACTGCGACGGCCAGTGAAGCGGCCATATTACGAATCGAGTTCACGGGAATTCTCCTTTCAATGGTGGTTGTTCCGCCGGTTATCAACGCCGATTTATCTTTCAGTTTGTTCATGTCAAGTCTCCTATATTGGAACGATCAGTCTGTCTTGGATAAAAAAATTTACGGATCCAGAGTGGCGAGCGCAACGTCCACGACGTCGTTCAGCACCTTTCTGTCGCGAGTAGCCTTGGCCGTCACCGCCAGTCCGTTCATTGTGTTCATAAGAAAACGGGCAAGCTTCAGCGGTGAGCGCTTAGCGGGGATCTCGCCTGCTTGCTGGGCACGAACCAGCAGCCCGGATAGCGTGGCCTCGAACTGCCGTGCGTTAGCCGAGCAGACTTGCGCCACCGCTTCGTCATGGCCGGCCAGCCCGGTAGCGGTGTTGGCCATGAAGCAGCCCCTGCAGTCTTCGCTCAAGAGCGCTTCCACGAAACTCCGGAAGAAGTCGCGCAGGATCTCGCGGGCCGGGCCATCCCGTTCGAGCAGCCGCCGCACGGGTGCGGCCTGGATCTCGCGGTAGCGCTCCAGGGCGGCCAAGAACAGTTGGTCCTTGCCGCCATAAGTGTCGTACAGGCTTTGCCGGTTCACTCCGAGGTGGTCGACCAGGTCCTGGATACTGGTGGCGTGATACCCTCTCTGCCAGAACAGCTCCATTGCCTCGTCGAGCGCCGTGTGCTTGTCGAATTGCTTGGTCCGTGCCATGGTTGGTATTAAAGCATATCTGGAACGATCAGTCAAGCCCTCTTCCCGGACCGACAGCGACACCCCTGAATAATTCAGCGGGCAGCCATTCAAATCAACGAGTTCGATGGGCCGTCGAATCTACCCAGTAACCTCTGCATAAGGAGATTTCAAATGCCGGTCGCAAAGATTCATGTCCTCGAAGGGCGATACGACGAGCGTCGCCTGACCAGCGTGTCGAAGGGCGTCCAGGAAGCACTGATCAAGGTCCTGAAGATTCCCCCGGACGACTTCTTCCAGATCATTCACGAACTTCCGCGCAACCGGTTCCTGCACACTCCGTCGTTTCTCGGACTGAAGTACTCGGACGACCTGATCTTGCTGGAGCTCACGTTCATCTCCGGCCGGCCGAAAGAAACCCGGCTCGCGCTGCTGAAGGAACTGAACGAGCGGATTGTCGCCGGTACGGGAATCTCGCCAGATGACCTTTTGATCAATCTCTACGAGATTGCGGGCGAGAACGCTTCGTTCGGACAGGGATTGGCGCAACGCGCGTTCATCTCGCAGGTAACCTGAACGGGGCAGACTCGGACAGGGGTGGTGTCTCCACGCGACCCCTGAGCCGAACTTCGGTTCGTTGCAATGCGGCCGTTGATCGCGTATCGGTTTGCGGTTAGCAAGCGGAAAAGCGAAGCACCTGGCGGCGAACTGCTTGCTCGCCGACGCCAATCATTGAAGGCTCTTCAACCTTCGCCGCGTACTCGCGCCTCTACAAGTGGCCGCTCGGGCGGGTCAGTCATTTTCTCGCGCAGTGCCGCCCATTTCAGCAAGGCGTCGAGCGACGGGCACAATGCCTGTCCCCACTTCGTCAGGCAATACTCGACCCTGGGTGGAACCTGATGATGGACGATTCTTCGGACGATCCCATCGGCTTCCATCCGGCGAAGTTGCTGGATGAGCATCTTCTGAGAAATCGCAGGAATCGCCCGTTCCAGGTCCGAGAAGCGAAGCACTTTGCCGCCGAAGAGGTGAAACAGGATCAATAGCTTCCAGCGTCCCTCCAGAATCTTGAAGGCGTCCTCGACACCTTGAGCCGCCGATGTCGGCGTTAATGCATTGGCCTTACCTTTAGGTAAGTAGCTAACTTTTTTGTCTGTTCTTGTCATTTTGGGAGTTTACTTCTAGGCTCGAAATCGATGCAACAAGAGCCCAGGATCAGCACCTGTTGCTCTGTGACTAACAGGAGCACTCCAGATGTCCATCGATCTTCCAGCACCCATCGCTATCTACATCGCGGCCGAGAATCGGGGCGATACGGAGGCCTTGGCCCAGTGTTTTGCCGAACATGCCGTCGTGCGGGACGAAGGCCAAACGATCGAAGGTTTGGCCGCCATCAGGCGATGGAAGGCTGAGACCAGGAAGAAATACCAGCACACGGTCGAGCCGCTTGCGTGCGCTCAGAAGGGCGACAAGACCATCGTCACCAACCGGCTCACCGGGAATTTCCCCGGCAGTCCCATCGATCTTCGATTCATCTTCGGGCTCGACGGCAACAAGATCGTGTCGTTGGAGATCCGCTCATGAGCGACGGTCTTGAATTGAATGGCCATCGGGCGCTCGTCACGGGTGGCACCCAGGGGATCGGCGAAGCGGTGGTCGCGCGGCTGCGCGAGGCTGGTGCGAAGGTCCTCACCACCGCTCGAACAATACCCGCCGAACTCCCCGACCCCGATCTGTTCGTCGCGGCTGATGTTGCCACCGCCGAAGGCTGCGCGATCGTGGCCGACGCGGTTCGTGATCGCCTCGGCGGCGTCGACATCATCGTCCATGTCGTCGGCGGCTCATCGGCGCCGGCGGGCGGCTTCGCGGTGCTCGACGACAATCAATGGCATCGCGCGCTCAACCAGAACCTGTTCCCGGCGGTCCGGCTGGATCGCGCGCTCTTGCCTGCGATGCTCGATCAGGGCGCCGGCGTGATCATCCATATCACTTCGATTCAGGGAAAGTTGCCGCTGCCCGACGCCACGATCGCGTATGCCGCGGCGAAGGCCGCGCTCTCGAATTACAGCAAAGGCCTGTCCAAGGAAGTGAGCCCGAAGGGCATTCGCGTCGTCAGGGTCTCCCCCGGCTGGGTCGAGACGGAAGCGGCCGTGCGTCTGGTCACGGAACTGGCGAAAAAGACGCGCACCGATTACGAGGGTGCGCGGCAGGGTTTGATGAATTCACTCGGCGGCATCCCGATCGGACGCCCGGCCCGGCCGAAAGAAGTGGCGGACCTCGTCGCCTTTCTCGCCTCGCCGCGCGCCGCCTCCATCACTGGCACGGAGTATGTCATTGACGGTGGCACCGTTCCTACCGTCTAGCACACCATTTTTGATTGCGTGCGACGCCAGCCGCGATGCCCTACGGCCTGCGCCGCGTTCTAGCACGCCTTGCATGCGGCGCAATACTTGCCTTGAGACGTTCAATCAGCCAGCGCCCGGCCGGGCCCGGCGGCCTGTCTGTCCGGAACACCGCGGACATAGGCATCACCATGCGCGTATCGGGTATGTCCTCGATCCGAATTTTTACCAAGGATCCATCTTCCAGATCGGTTTCGACCACCCCCAGCGGCATGCCGCCCCAGCCCAGACCGGCGCGCAAGAAGGCATGCTTCGCGCCAAGATCGGCGAGCCGCCAGGTGTTCGGCGAAAAAACGCCGAAATCTTTTCCTTGCGACAGCACAGAACGGTCCGTGAGGACAAGTTGCCTGTGTTGTGCAAGGACCCGCGCTGGAATCGGGCCCTTGAGTGACGCCAAAGGATGCGATGGAGACGCGACGAACGCCATTCCCACGCTGAGAAGGCGCTCGAGTGTGAGGTACGTAGGGGCGGTGGGCAGAGAGCCCATCACTCCAAAGGCGCAGCGCCTCTCCATCACCGGCTGCAAAACGGCCCCCAGTGCTTCGACATGCAGGGTAAGCGGCGTCGCCGGAAATTCCGCCTGAAAGGCCGCGACGGCGCTGGTGAGCTGGTCGAGCGGGAACATCACATCCACCACGACGCTCAACTCGGGCTCGAGGCCATCGGACATTCCCTTGGCGCGGGCCTTGAAGTCATCCATTCGGCTTACGACCGCGCGCGCTTCTGCAAGAAGCGCCAAGCCCTGACTGGTCAACACCGGGGAGCGGCTGGAGCGATCGAACAACTTGACGCCGAGCTGGGCCTCCAGATTCGCAAGCGTTTGGCTGATGACGGATTGCGCTCTGCGCAACCGGCGTCCGCCTGCCGAAAAGCTTCCTTCATCGGCTGCCGCGATGAACATGCGCAGGTGGTCGAGGGAAACGTTGTCGAGCATATATCGATGCGATCGATAGTTTGTATCGAAAAATATAGGCTACCACGATTGGAAGCACGGCGATATCGTGCACTCTACGAACACCAAGGATTAAAAGCATGACCATCATTTCCGTAATCGTCGGCAGCACCCGCGAGGGCCGTTTCTCGGAAAAGCCCGCGAAGTGGATTTTGCAGCACCTGAAGAAGCGCGAGGGGGTCGACGCTCGGCTGCTCGATCTGCGCGACTTTCCGATGCCGTTCTTCGATCAGCTATTACCGCCGGCCATGCCGGGTCGCCCGCCCTTCGGGCACGAGGTGGTTCAGAAATGGACCGCCGCGATCGCGCAGTCCGACGGCTTCGTCTTCGTCACCCCTGAATACAACTACGGACCCGCGGCAGTGCTCAAGAACGCCATCGACTGGGTTTATCCGGAGTGGCATCGCAAGGCGGCCGGCTTCGTGAGTTATGGCTCCGCCATGGGTGCGCGCAGCGTCCAGCAGCTTCGCGAAACGGCGATCGAGCTGCAACTCGCGCCCATTCGCTCATCGGT
>Ga0137409_10005418_pt1 | contig 13304 bp, 14 predicted proteins | sample CZODoug1_16funga_FD_122059 | JGI IMG/M metagenome (GOLD analysis project Ga0137409, IMG submission 122059) | Vadose zone soil fungal communities from Angelo Coast Range Reserve, California, USA - CZODoug1_16fungal (Hybrid Assembly) | ecosystem: Environmental > Terrestrial > Soil > Vadose zone...
CGCGGACGACCGATGACGGCGCAGAACCGGTCTGGACGCAGGTGGCGTCCGCGACTGCGCGCCAAGCCGTTCCGGCCGATGGCCGCTGCGGGGGCGCTCGCGCTGATCGTCGCCGCGTGCTCCGGCGCCGCGGGTGGCGCGCCGAGCTTCACCTACGCGCCCGTGCCGTCCGCATCGTCGGTGCCCGGGATGGACATGAGCCCGCCGGCGAGTGCCGCTCCACCGGCGAGCGCACCGGCGACGGCGACCGATCCGGCGGCGTCCGAGCCGGCCTCGGCGGCACCCCCACCCCGCAGTCCCGTGGCGAACGGCGCCACCGTGCACATCGCCGCCCAGAACATCGAATTCGATACCAACCATCTGGACGCGCCTGCCGGCCAGGCCTTCACGCTCGAGTTCGATAACAACGATCCGGGCATCCCGCACAACGTCGAGATCAAGGACGCCTCCGGTGCCAGCCGCTTCAAGGGCCAGATCATCACCGGGCCCATGAAGGTCCTGTATCAGATTCCGGCGCTCGAAGCCGGGAACTACATGTTCACGTGCGACGTGCACCCCAACATGACCGGAACCCTCACGGTCAAGTAGGCGCCGAGCAAGCAAAGAAAAAGAGATCGAGGAGACCCACCAATGGAACGCGAAGACTTCTCACACGCCGCCGGCTTGCAGCTCCTGCGGCCCGAATTCCGCGACATCGCGACCGCGGCACCTGCGCCCACCTCCGCTCTTCCGACGGCGATCCTGCGAATCATCCTCGGACTGGCCTGGACCGCCAACGCCGCCCTGAAATGGTTCCCGGCGTTTGGCGCCGCCCTCCTGCCGATGCTGACAGGGGCATCCCAGGACCAGCCGGGATTCCTGAAGCCGTGGTTCAACCTCGTAACGGCGGTTGCGTCGGACGGACGGGCACCGTTCCTTGCCCTCGGATCCGCCGTGATGGAGACCTACCTGGCAATGGCCCTGCTCAGCGGCTTCGCCCGGAAGACGACATATGCCGTGGGAGCGATCTACACGGCGCTGATCTGGACAACCGCCGAGGGGTTCGGCGGACCGTACGTTCCGGGCATCAGCACCGACGTCGGCGCCGCCGTCATCTCCAGCCTGCTCTTCCTGATGCTCCTCATCAACGATGCCGGGGCTGGGTTCAGTCGATTCAGCCTGGACAGCGTCCTGGAGCGCAGGCTGCCTGGTTGGCGCCGGGTTGCGGAGCTCGACTGGCGGGGTCCACGGGTCAGCCGAGTGACGGACCGATGAACCTTCTGCGCCGTTTCATGGCGCTCGCCGGGCGCCATCGTGCGCTTGCACTGTTACTGGTCGCTGTCCTGCCGCTCATCGTCGCGGCCTGTACGAACGGTGGCGGCAGCGGATCGGGCTACTGACCTCGAGACGGATGCGAGAGCCCACGGTGGTACGTTCGGTGAACGGAATCCGTGGGAGGTGGCGCAAGCGGGGAGGTGTGGATGGCCGACGTCCATGAGACAGACCCTGAGCATGATTGCGCACCAAGGCTGCGTGTCATCCGCGAGGCGGCACGCCGCATCACCGAAGGGGGAACCACATGGCCCGACCGATTGCCCTACGCGCCGTCTTCGCGGCGCTGATCGTCGCACTCGCTCTTCCAGGAGCAACGCTCGCCGCGAAGCCGATCGCGGCGTTCCACGACCATTTCACTGACAGCTTCCCGAGCGATATCTGCGGGATCCCGGTCCAGGTCGACCTCGTCGTCACCGACAACTTCTTCGAGTACGCGGACGGCAGTTTCAAGGACGCGGCCTCGAACATGTCGACGTTCACGAATCCGGATAACGGCAAGTCCGTCGTGGTGTCGTCGGCGGGGACCGTGACGGGAACGGCGATCATCGACGAGCAGGCGAACACGATCACGTTCGTCACGACCTTCAAGGGTCTGCCGGAGAAGATCCAAACGGCACGCGGTCGGATCCTGACCCGCGACGCTGGGATCATCACCTTCCGCGACACTTTTGACCTGACCACGGGCGACTTTCTCGGTACCTCGTTCACGGTCAATGGACCACATCCGGAAGCCGACGCCGACTTCGCGCTCTTCTGCGACGCCGTCACAGGAGCGCTGGACGGGACTGCGGCTCGGTCCGGACAGCACGGCCGTGCGGCTTTCCGGGATCGCGAAGGTGCTGCCGCTCGACTCGCTCGAAACCCGAGTCCGCGGCGGGCCCCAGCCGGTCTACACGCCGCATGAGCAACGCGGTACGGATGTGGTGCGTCCCAACGACCTGAGACCGATCGTGGACTCGATGCGAGCCGTGAAGGACGCCGACGAGATCGCGCGCCTGCGGCGCGCCGTGGACATCAGCGTCGCGGGGCACGTCGCCGCGATGCGCGCCGCCCGGCCGGGGATGTACGAGTACGAGCTCGAGGCCGCGCTCGAAGCCGGCTTCCGCCGCAACGGCGCCGACCGCCTGGGGTATCCGTCGATCGTCGGCAGCGGTCCCAATACCACGACGCTCCATTACGACGTCAATCGCAGGAAGACCGAGAACGGTGACCTGGTGGTGATCGACGCCGCGGCGGAGTGGGGCCAGTACACCGCCGACGTCACGCGCACGTTTCCGGTGAACGGGAAGTTCACGCCGCGGCAGAAGGCCATTTACGATCTCGTGCTCGGCGCGCAGCAGGCGGCGTTCGATGCGGTGCGGCCCGGAATCACCATGCGCGAGCTGGACGGCATCGCGCGGAAGTACATGCACGAACACTCCGGCTCGCTGTGCGGCGAGCGGACGTGCGACGACCGGGAGTACTTCAACCACGGTCTCGGCCATCCCATCGGAATGGACGTGCACGACGTCGGGATCAGCCGCCCGCTCGAGCCCGGCATGGTGATCACCCTCGAGCCGGGGATCTACCTCCAGGCCGAAAACCTGGGCGTGCGGATCGAGGACGACGTGCTGGTCACCGCCAGGGGCGGGGAATGGTTGTCGGCAGGAGCACCGCGCACGACTGATGCGATCGAACGTGTTATGACGGGGCGGGACCGGTAGGGGCGCAGCATGCGCGCCCCTGCATCATACTCGTTACGTCTCGTCCTTTTCGTTCTTGATGTCGGCGAGCAGGTCGGCTGCGTCACGTTTGTACTGCGGGTCGAGCACGTCCACGGGCGGCAGCGCGGCGATCGCCTGCAGCTGCACGCGCGCGAGCGAATACTTGCCCAGATCGACGTAGACCTCGGCCAGCTCGAGGCGGTGGTAGATGTGATCGGGCGCGAGCCGGACCGCGGTTTGGAGGTGCATGACCGCGTCGTCCCAGTTCGCCTTGTCCATGAAGCCGCCACCGAACAGCGCCTTCGCAAAGAAGCGCTGAATCCCCGACAGCCGCTTCACCTCGGCATTCCACGCGCCGAGCACGTGGTGCGCATTGTCGTAAGTGGAATCGATTTGGACGGCGCGGGTCGCCTCGTCGTAGATGATCTTCGCGTAGCGCACGCGTTCCTTGCTGCCTTTGGTCCGTGACAGACGGCCCAATGTCATGGCCAGGGCGTAGTGCCCGTCGGCACGCGTCGAATCCGCGCGAATCGCCCGCTCGGCATAGCCCCGGCCCACGGAATAAAGGCTATCTCGGCGCCGCTTGAGAGAATCGGCATTGCCCTGTATTTGTTTGGCAACGTCGGCGATCGCCCGCGCCGCCTTCCAGTTCGCGTCGTAGCTTAGCGAGTCGGCGGCCAGCGCCGCCTGGTAGTGGCGAAGCTGCACATCGGGATGCATCAAGCCGGCACTATCGCCCAAGGCGATGTGATTGACCGGGTTCTGCGCGACGAGCGCCAGAAGAATGGAGAGCATGCGAGAATGATCGTCCCCCCTCTGATCGAGCGCAAGCGCGACGGCGGGACACTGAGCCCGGAAGAGTGGTCCGCGCTCGTCGCAGAATACACGGCCGGGCGCATTCCCGACTATCAAATCGCGGCGCTGCTCATGGCGGTGTTCATGCGCGGCCTCGACCGGCAGGAGCTCGCCGCACTCACCGACGCGATGCTCGCATCGGGCGATCGGCTGTCGTTCGACGGCTGGGCGACGCCGCGCATCGACAAGCACTCGACGGGCGGCGTGGGCGACAAGGTCTCGCTCGTGCTGGGCCCGCTGGTCGCGGCGTGCGGGCTGGCCGTCCCGATGATGTCGGGACGGGGACTGGGGCACACCGGCGGGACGCTCGACAAGCTCGAAGCGATCCCGGGATTCCGCACCAACCTGTCGCTCGCCGAAGCGAAAGCGCAGGTGCAGAAACTCGGCTGCGCGCTCATCGGCCAGACCGCCGAGATCGCGCCCGCCGACCGCAAGCTGTACGCCCTGCGCGACGTCACCGCGACGGTCGAATCGATTCCGCTGATCTCCGCGAGCATCATGTCCAAGAAGCTCGCCGAAGGGTTGAACGGCCTCGTGCTCGACGTGAAGAACGGCAGCGGCGCGTTCTTGCCCGAAGTCGAGCGCGGCCTCGAGCTGGCCAAAACGATGATCGCGCTGGGCGAGGATCGCGGCTGCCCCACGGTCGCACTCATCACGGCGATGGACCGGCCGCTCGGCCGCGCCTGCGGCAACGTGCTCGAGACCGAAGAGGCGATTCTCGCGCTGCGGGGCGAAGGACCGCCGGATCTCCTGGAAGTGACCTACGCGCTCGGCGTGGAGATGTTGTTGCAGGGCGGCATCGAGAAGAACACGAAGAAGGCGCGCAAGAAACTGGAGACCGCGATCGAATCTGGGCTCGCGGCCGAGAAGTTCGAGCAGGTCATCGAGGCGCAGGGTGGGAATCCCAAGTCGGTCGAGGATCCGTCGGTGCTACCACAGGCGCTGGCGGTGGAGGTCTACGCTGCCCCGCGCACGGGAGTCGTGCAGCGCGTCGAGCCGCGCACCATCGGCCGCGCTATCATCGCGCTCGGGGGCGGCCGCCGCACGGTCGACGACATCATCGACCCGACGGTCGGATTCGTCATCACGGTGAAGCCCGGTGATAAAGTCCTGGAGGGTGAGCCGATCGCGTCGGTATTTGCCAAGGATGCCGATGGGATCCGCACCGGCTTCGAGGCCCTGGGGCAGGCCATCGTGGTCGGCGACAAGCTGACGCAGAAACCGCTACGGCTGGTGTCGCACCGCGTGACACGCGCGGGTGTCGAGGAGCTGGCCTAGGGGAGCGGTTTCTGGCCGGTGCCCGGGCCCCAATCGCGTACCGTCTCTTCATCGGCCGCCTCCTGCACGTCGCGCTCGGCGGCGTTCAGTTCGGCGTTCTCCGCGTCACGGTGCGGAGCATCCTTACTGGGCCAGAAGAACCACCCCAGAATGATCAGCAGCACCACGACACCCGCGACGAGGCCCATCAGACATCGAGGTTCTTCACGAACTTCGCGTTTTCTTCGATGAACTTGCGGCGCGGCTCGACTTCGTCGCCCATCAGTGTCTCGAACAGCTGCGACGCCTCGAGCGCGTCTTCCATCGTCACCTTGAGCAGCGTGCGCTTGGCGGGATCCATCGTGGTGTCGCGCAGCTGGTCCGGGTTCATTTCGCCGAGCCCTTTGTAGCGGCTGATGTTGACTGTCGACTTGCTCTCCGCCCCGTTGGTCAGACGCTTTACATACGTATCGCGCTCCTTCTCGTCGTAGGCGTAGAACTCCTCTTTGCCTTTGGAGACGCGGAAGAGCGGCGGCTGGGCGATGTAGATGTACCCCGCGTGGATCAGCTGCTGCATTTCTTTATAGAAGAACGTGAGCAGCAGCGTGCGAATGTGGGCGCCGTCCACGTCGGCGTCGGTCATGATGATGATTTTGTGGTAGCGCGCTTCGTCCACCTTGAAGTCCTCGCCCACGCCGGTGCCGATCGCCGTGATCATGGTGCGGATTTCTTCGTTGGACAGAATCTTGTCGATGCGCGCCTTCTGCACGTTCAGGATCTTGCCGCGCAGCGGCAGGATCGCCTGGAAGCTGCGGTCCCGGCCCATTTTGGCCGATCCGCCTGCCGAGTCGCCCTCGACGAGATAGATCTCGCACAGCTTGGGATCGGTGAGCGAGCAGTCGGCGAGCTTGCCGGGCAGCAGACCGGCATCGAGCCCGCTCTTCTTGCGCACCAGCTCGCGCGCCTTGCGGGCGGCCTCGCGGGCCCGTGCCGCGCTCACCGCCTTCGCGATGATCGAGCGGGCGACGCTCGGATTCTTGTCGAAAAACGCGCCCAACGCATCGTTGACGACGGTTTTGACGATGCCTTCGACTTCCGAGTTGCCCAGCTTGGTCTTGGTCTGACCTTCGAACTGCGGGTTTTTCACTTTGACGCTGAGGACGCAGTTGAGTCCCTCGCGCACGTCGTCACCCGAGAGCGTGAACTCTTCCTTCTTCAGGGCGCCGTCCTGCTTGGCCCACTCGTTGATGGTGCGCGTCAGTGCCGACTTGAAGCCGGTGAGGTGCGTGCCGCCTTCGTGCGTATTGATATTGTTGACGAAGGTGAACGTGTTCTCGCTGTACTGATCGTCGTACTGGATCGCGCCCTCGACCTCGACGTCTTCGCGTGCCGCCTCGAACGTGATCGGCTTGGGATGCAGAGGACGGCGGTTGCCGACCACCCATTTCACGAATTCAGACAGCCCGCCCTTATAGTAGAAAGTCTCTTCCTTGGTGCTGCCCTTGCGCTCGTCTTTGAGAACGATCGTGAGCGCCTTGTTCAGAAAGGCGAGCTCGCGGAGACGGTTAGCGATAGTGGCGTAATCGAAGCGCGTCTCGGTGAAAATCTGTGTGTCGGGTTTGAACCAGACCGTCGTGCCCGTGCCTTTGGCCTTGCCGACCACCTCGAGCTTCTTCTTGGTGTCGCCGCGTTCGAACGCCATGTGATGGCGCTTGCCGTCGCGGTCCACCCACACCTCGAGCTTCTCGGACAGTGCGTTCACGACCGAGACGCCGACGCCGTGCAATCCGCCCGACACCTTGTAGCTGCTCTTGTCGAACTTGCCGCCGGCATGCAGCACGGTGAGCGCGACCTCGACGCCCGGCTTCTTCTCCGTCTTGTGAATGTCGACGGGAATACCGCGGCCGTTGTCGACGACCGTGATGGCGTTGTCGGGATGAATCGTAACGGAGATGTCGGTCGCGAAGCCTGCGAGCGCCTCGTCCACCGAGTTGTCCACGACTTCGTAGACGAGATGGTGCAGACCCCGGGAGGAGACCGAGCCGATGTACATCGCCGGACGCCGCCGGACCGCTTCCAGACCCTTGAGGACCTGGATGGAGTCGGCCTGATAGCCGCCGTTGCCTTTTTCTTTGTTCGGAGCGGCGGGTTTCTTCTTTGGCATCAGTTTCCTAACGTGAAAGGAGCCAACGTATTGTCGTAATGCGCCCGGCACCGCGTCCCGCGTTCACGCGGGCCATGATGTCGGGGGTCATGAGCTGCAGCTCGTTCATCCACGAGCTGGTCGCCACGCGCACGAATAGCACCCCATCGGGTGTGATGCTCTCAGGTGTGGCCACGGCCGCGATCTGAGGACCCACCAGCTTCGGCCAATCGGGAATCATCTGCGCCTGACCCACCCGGCGCGCCAAACCGGCCCGTTTCAGGTAGCCTTCGAGCGCCTCGGCGACTGCGACAGGACGGCTTTTTGGGGGGCGTTTGGGACGGTCAGTCACAGCCTAAAAAATACACGGAAGTCATTGTCCTGTCAACAGTTAAAGCCTGTGGCGGAAGTCACGGTACAGCCACGACGTAGGTGTCGCGCTGGGCCTCAAAACCCGCTGCATCCCGTGCCCGAAGCGTCATCGGAATCTGCGTGCCCGGCTGGGTACCGGACGGGATGATCAGCCTGTAACGCGTGCTGATGACCTGGCTCAGGCCCCCGTCGTCGGCCCATTCCAGCGATCCCGCTGCTACCCACACCGAATCGATGCCGTCGGCGTCCTGGGCGCGAACGGTTCCGGCAATGGTGTCGGCACGGCTCGAAGTGACGGTGGTGTCGTCGATCGTGAATGAGAGCTGTGGAGGGCCGGGACGCTCCCGCTCACCGAGACATGCGGTGGCGAACAGCAGGGCTAGCGCCCCTGGAATTTTGCCGAGCGCTTTTCGAGAAATGCGGTCAGTCCCTCTTTCGTGTCCTGGGTGGCGGCCAGAAGTCCGAAGTGATTCGCCTCGAGCAGCAGCCCTTCGTCGAGTGTCATCTCCAGGCCTTGATCGACGGCTTCCATGGCGAGACGCACGGCCAGCGGGCCCATCGCGAGGATACCCCGCATCATCTTCTCGGATTCAGCGAGCAGATCGGCGGCCGGCACCACCTTGTTGACGAGCCCGATCCGGTAGGCTTCCTGAGCGTCGATCATTTCCCCGGTCAGAATCAGTTGGAGTGCCACGCCTTTGCCCACCAGCCGAGGGAGGCGCTGCGTGCCGCCGTAGCCGGGCGCGATTCCGAGTTTCACCTCGGGCTGTCCGAACTTCGCGTGCTCGCTGGCGATCCGGATGTGGCACGCCATCGCGAGCTCGCAGCCGCCGCCGAGTGCGAATCCGTTGACCGCGGCGATGACCGGCTTGCCGCAGGTCTCGAGTCGCCGCAACACGCCCTGCCCGCGCTGCGCGCGCGCCTTGCCGTCGAAGGGCCCCTGCCGCGCGAGATCGCCGATGTCCGCCCCGGCCACGAAGGCCTTGGGACCAGCGCCCGTGAGAATCGCTCCGCGGATCTCGGCTTCGGTCGCAATCTGCTCCGACGCCTTGCCCAGCTCCATCATCACCTGGTCGTTCAGCGCGTTGAGCTTGTCGGGACGGTTGATCGTGACGAATGCGATGCCGTCCCGCGTCTCGAAGAGGATGGTCTGGTAGGTCATGGCGTGAATGTAAGCCGCCACGAGCCTTGCCGGGACAGGGCGGGCGCGCCAATCTGTCACTAACCCGACAGCGAGGGCGATGTGCAGGTGGCTGAGACCGACGCACTTCCCGAACCGGTCGGCCGTTGGGTCAGGTCTTGGGCGGGGGCAGCGCTCCTCGCCGTTGGCGCCGCCGCGCTGTTCTGGGGGCTGTCGGGTTTCGTCGCCGGCGGGAAAGCACCCTGGTATCTGGCAGTGCTGGGGACCGGGTTCTTGAGCGCCACGTACGGACTGTTGGTGCTCGACCGGCTCCCCGATCGCGCGATGGCGTGGTGGTGGGCCGCGGCGGTTGTGACGGTCACCGCGGTGGCGCTGCAGGAAGTGGGTGCGCCCGTTGCAGGCTTGGGGCTGCGAGATCGCCCTCCGGGCGTGTCGAACCGGGCGGTGCTCGAATGGCTGATCGGGGCCGGTGCCATCCTGGCGTGTGTTGGCGTCGCCGGGTCGATCATGGTTGCCGCAGCGTCGACGCGGCCAGCCTCGCTGCGCCACACCGCCTTTCGCGTCGCGAGCGCGACGGCCGCCGCAGCCCTGGCACTGGTGTCGATGGTCGTCGGGGGCTTCGAGCAGGAGGCGGGATCGTTCTTCCTGTACGGCGCCGCGCTGTTGTGGCCCCTCCTCGGGGTCGCGGTCTGCCTCGTGCGGGTGGGTTCGAGCAGTCGCCAAGAGGCCCGGCTCCTCGGGCGGTGGATTCGAGTGTGGGCTTGGTGCGGCGTCGCCCTGGGCGTCCTCGCCTGTGTGTTCAGCCTCTTCATTTCCGTGGCGGCTGGCTACGCCGCGCCGGCACTGCTCGTCGTGTTGATGCCCTTCGCGCTTGCCGTGCTTGCTGGGTACGGCGCCGTGGCCAGGTTGGGGGGCCAACTGACCACGCTGAGCGAACCGCACGGGTCGGTGGGTGAGCCGGCCGCGCCGCAACCGAAGGTTCCGCCCCCGGCCGTCCCGGTTCGCCGGGAGAGCTATGCATTGCTCGTGCTCGCAGTGGTCTCGGCGGCGGGCTCCGGTCTGCAACAATACGCCTGGTATGAACGAGTAGCGGCCGGGACACAGCTCGCGCCGCACAACGTCCCGGTCCCGGCGATCCCGCGCGCGCAGCTCGATTCTCTCGCGGCCCGCGCCTGCGGGGAGGCGTTCACGCGCCGCGATCCGGTGGACCGCGTGATCTATCAGCAGGACTGCGACTACTACCGGTGGGCGCTCCGGCAGTCGGGGGAGGCGCTTGCACCCGGGGCGCGGGTCCGCGACGGCGCAGCCCATCGGTTCTTCACTCCCCTCCGCGCGCTCGCGCTGGTGCTCGGTCTGCTGGTGGTCGCCCTCAGCCCGTTGCCAACTCCTGCCGCCCAGACATCTACCAGCGCCGAGCCGCTGTGGGCTCGCGCCGGCATCGTCGCACTCGGCGCGGCTCTCGCAGTGGTGGGAGTTGGGCTGTGGGTCGCCGAGATCGCCCGCATCCTCAGGGGCGAGGCCGTCACCGTCCTTTCGGCCGCGACGTCCCAGCCGGGCCGTGGGCTGCTCGGAGTTGCCGCATATCTTGGCGGCATCGCGCTTGTGCGGCTCGGGCTTCCCGATCCCGTGCTGCGTCGCCGGCTGCTCGCCGGCATCGTGGTGTGTGGAGTGTTGTTACTGCTCGTGTAATGAACGGTTTGCTTGCTGCTGCAACCCGCCACCCCTACGTTCCCGCCCGTGCCCATCCAAGCCATCAGTTGGTCGCCCAGCGGTGCAGTGCGCATCATCGATCAGCGCGCGCTTCCGGAAGCCGAGATTACACGCGATCTCGAGAGCGCCGAGTCGATCGCTGAGGCGATCCGGCAGCTGCAGGTGCGCGGCGCGCCGTTGATCGGCATCGCCGCCGCCATGGGTCTCGTGGCCGGCACGCGCGACATCCGGACCGGCCCTCGAAGCACGTTCCTCGCGCGCGTCGCGCAGCTCTCCGATCTGCTCGCCAACACTCGGCCGACGGCGATCAATCTGCGGTGGGCGCTTCATCGGATGGCGGGTGTGGCGCAATCGACGCTCGGCGATGGTGCGGTGGTGTGGGAGCGTCTGCATGCGGAGGCGACAGCCATCTGGGAAGAGGATCGCGCAATGTGCCGCCGCATCGGTGAGCATGGTCTCACGATTCTCCCCGATGGGGCAAATGTCCTGACGCACTGCAATACCGGCGCTCTGGCAACGGGGGGGATTGGGACGGCTCTCGCCCCGATCTATCTCGCGCACGAGCAGGGCCGTAAGGTACATGTCTACGTAGACGAGACACGGCCTCTCCTCCAGGGCTCGCGCCTCACGATGTGGGAGTTGGTGCACGCCGGGATCCCGTGCACGTTGATCACTGACGCTGCTGCCGCAACGCTGATGCGACAGGCCAAGGTGGACGTCGTACTCGTCGGGGCCGACCGGATCTGCGCCAATGGCGATTTCGCGAACAAGATCGGTACCTATGGCCTGGCGGTGGTGGCACGCCACCATGGCGTGCCGTTCTATTGCGCCGCGCCCTGGTCCACCGTCGATTCCTCTCTGCCCGACGGCGATCTCATCCCGATCGAGCAGCGCGCGCCGGAAGAGGTGACGGTCATGGCGGGCCGTCCGATCGCACCCGTGGGAGCGGCGGCGTTGAATCCGGCTTTTGATGTCACACCGGCGCGCTACGTGACCGGATTCATCACCGATCGCGGCCTTGTCCAACCCCCGTTCTCGGAGTCTGCCCCATGACGGCTGTCCTCGCGCTCGATCAAGGAACCACCGGCTCAACCGCGCTTGTCCTGAGCGACGCAGGCCGCGTGCTCGGCCGCGGTTATCGCGAGTTCACGCAGCACTTCCCGTCGCCCGGGGAGGTCGAGCACGACGCCGAAGAGATCCTGCGCGTCACGGTCGAGGCGGCGCGGGAAGCGATCCGCCAGGCCGGCGTAACACCGGACGCCATTGGGATCACGAACCAGCGCGAGACGGTGTGCGCCTGGGAGCGCGAGAGCGGCCGCCCCGTCCACCGTGCGATCGTCTGGCAGGATCGCCGCACCGCGGCGCGCTGCGCGCAGCTCGAAAAGCAAAAGAAAGGCGCGCTCGTACGCTCGCGCACCGGTCTGGTGCTCGATCCCTATTTCTCCGCGACCAAGATCGAGTGGCTGCTCGAGCACGTGAAGGGATTGCGGAAGCGCGCCAAGGACGGCGACGTCGTGTTCGGCACGATCGACACGTGGCTGATCTACCGCCTTACGAACGGTCGGACATTCGCGACGGATCATACCAACGCGTCGCGCACCATGCTGTACGACATCGGCAAGCGTGCATGGGACAAAGACCTGCTGAAACTCTTCGGGGTGCCGCGCGACGCCCTGCCCGAAGTACGCAATTCGAGCGGCGACTTCGGAACGGCAGCGGCCGAGCATTTCGGCACCGAGCTGCCGATCAGCGGCGTAGCGGGAGATCAGCAGGCCGCGCTGTTCGGTCAGGGCTGCTGGCAACCCGGAAAGGCGAAGAACACCTACGGCACCGGCGCGTTTCTGCTGCTCAACACGGGGAAGCGCCGAGCCAACTCCAAGCGCGGTCTGCTCACGACGCTCGCCTGTGGTCCGCGCGGCGAACCGGTGTACGCGCTCGAGGGCAGCGTCTTCATCGCCGGCGCGGCGATGCAGTGGCTGCGCGACGGGCTGGGCATCATCGCCAAAGCCGCCGAGTCGGAGCCCCTGGCGCGGAGCGTCGACGATACCGGCGGCGTGTACTTCGTTCCCGCCTTCGTCGGCCTGGGCGCTCCGCACTGGGAGCCCAATGCGCGCGGCACGATCGTCGGACTCACGCGCGGCAGCAGCCGAGCGCACCTCGTCCGCGCCGCGCTCGAGGCGATGGCGTTCAGCACGAAAGACGTGCTCGACGCGATGACGGCAGACGCCAAGCTCAAACTCTCCAGCCTGCTCGTGGACGGCGGCGCTGCCGCCAACGACTGGCTCATGCAGTTCCAGGCCGACGTGCTGGGCGTGACGGTGGCGCGGCCGGATCTCGTCGAGACGACCGCGCTCGGCGCCGCGGGACTCGCCGGCCTCGGCGCTGGGCTCTGGAAAACGGCCGACGACTTTCTCGCCGGCCGTCTGTTCACGAAGTTCGCGCCAGGTGCGGGGCGGCGGGCCGTGCAGGCGCGCGCCGCCGAATGGCACCGGGCCGTCCAGACGGCGTTGCACTGGGCCGGATGAAGCCCGGACACACAACCGCAGCACGACGATCGGCATCTTACGTGTGGGTGCTACAACGGGCTTAACACGGAGTGGTATAATTCAGACATGAAGGCTGGCTCGAAGTTCGCCCTTGGCGCGGTCCTGATCGTCGGCTCGGTCGGGTACCTCATGGCGGCCGGGATCCGGCAGACCGGGCAGTATTTCCTCACGCCCAGCGAGCTGGCGCAGCGCGTTTCGGCCGATCCGTCGTTCTATGATCTCGGTCTGAAAGTCGGCGCGCGCGTCGTACCCGGTACGGTGTC
>Ga0137409_10005421_pt1 | contig 13301 bp, 8 predicted proteins | sample CZODoug1_16funga_FD_122059 | JGI IMG/M metagenome (GOLD analysis project Ga0137409, IMG submission 122059) | Vadose zone soil fungal communities from Angelo Coast Range Reserve, California, USA - CZODoug1_16fungal (Hybrid Assembly) | ecosystem: Environmental > Terrestrial > Soil > Vadose zone...
GATCCGGTTCGAGATCCCGGCGCGGGAGAGCGCCGCGGCGCTGGGCGTATCCATGGCGGGGAGAGCGACCCGGTCCGGCTTCAGGGCAAGCAGGTCGAGCGGCTCGGTGGAGTGGGGAATCTGGAGCACCTCGGCTATCTTGAGGGCGAGGGCCTCGGGATCGGGATGGCAGACAAGCACGATCTCCACCCCGGCCGTCTGTCGCGCGAGCGAAATCAGATCGACCCTGTCGTCAGGCAGGTCGAGAAACGCGAGCCTCATGGCACCCCTGCGTCGGCCGAGATAAATAACAGAAGATATGCAGAGTGATCCGCGGGGCGAAACGCAAGGATTGTACCATTTAGGGAGTGTGTTTCGAGGTGAGGCCGGAAGCGCGGCGGGCCAGCGAGTTAAGCGGGCCGCCGATATCGGATTCGGAGGGCCCCCTACGTCGAGACGGACCGGGATCGGTTCCCCCCGGCGCCGAACCGTGCAGGATGCACGGCTATCGCGTTACGGTCAAAACCTTCGCAGCCGCAACGTTTCGATCCAGGTCGGACGCGCGCACGGTGATTCGATGCTCGCCCGCCGCCAGATCCGCCACGTCGAACCGGAACGCCTCCCGGCGACCGTCGAAGATCCCGTCCTCCGGGAAGATGTCCGTCCACTCGCCCCCGTCGACGGAATACTCGATCGACGAGACACGGGTGTCGTCGTCCACCGCCGCGCCACTGACGGTGACGGAGGTCTTGCCTCCGCGGGACGCGCTGACCGAGGCGCGCAGCTCCTCGACGCGGGGCGCCACGTTGTCGATGCGGAACGCGGAGCTCACGCGCTCGGTCCGGAGCGCGAGGGCCGGCGGGTTGTCGGGCGTATCGGCCGCCTCGACCCGGATGCGGTACGTTCCGTTGGGGTACGACTCCGAATCGAAACTGTAGAGCCGCTCCGGGTGATCGGAGACCAGGCGCCGCCATTCCTTCTCGTCGTCCGCCTTGATGGAGAGGTTGTAGCGGAGCCCGTCCCCGTTGGGATCGAGCGCCTCCCACGTCACGGTCCGGATGCCGCGGGCCCACGCGGTGCTGGCATCCGAGACCTGCTTGGGACCCACCCGCGGCAGGTTGTACTCGACCTTGAGGCCGCCGGCAAAGCTCTGCGAGATCTGCGGCGGGCGGTACTCGGGACCTCCCTCCATGTACGGGTTGTCGGGCCCGAAGATCTGGATCGATCCGAGCTCCGGCGGGAGGTTTCGTTGGAGGTAGGCCACCTCGATCGAGGAGACGACGGGGCCCGCGCTTCCGCCCCGTTTGAGACGGAGGCGGTACTGGAGGAAGCGCGCCGGCGGGCTCTCCACGGCGACGCTCTCCTTCATCGGGACTTCCTTCGACCACGGGCTCCAGCCCCCGTCGGGCTCCTCGCTCAGGCCGCTCCGGGTCGACCACAGGACCTCGCCCCCACCCGTGATTCCGGCGATCACCTTCCCCCAGGACGCCACGGAGTGAAGGTCGTAGGCCTGCGATGTGTAGGTTCCCTCGCGGGCCGGTCCGGCCCCGAGCGCGTAGAGGATCGCGTCGTTCCCGGTGGCGACATAGATCTCCCCGCCGCCGCGCGCGATCGTGAGGATCTGCTTCTGCTCCGGGACGCCGAGAAGCGCGTACTTCTTGTCGGTGCCGATCCGGAACAGGGCCGCGGACTCGCCCGTCGCGGCCAGAACGGAGGTCGCGTCGTACGGCACCAAGGCGTAGATGAAATCGGTCGGAGGCGCGTAGAGAAGCCGGGCGCTCCCGTCGGGCTGGATCAGGAAGACCCCGCACTTACCCCCGTCCCGGGGCGTGACCTCGATTCCGAAGCCACCCCCACCTCCACCTCCGGCTCCGCCCCCGGCTCCGCCCGGCGATTCCCCTGTCTTGCTCGACTGTGCTCGGTTCGCCCCCACGGCGATGGAGCCGTCCTCCAGCACGGCGATCGCGCGGACCTCGTCCGCGTCGGCGTCGTAGATCACCCGCATCGAGCCGGCTCGCTCGACCCGCAGGAGGAGCCCCTTCGATGCGGTCCCGGCCAGGAGCGCGCCGTCCTTCGCCTCGGCGAGGGCGACGACGTTCACGTCCTTTGTCTCGACGTAGACGGACCCCTTCGCCGGCCCGGTGATCCGGTAGATCCTCCCGCGGCTCCCCGTGCCCGCGTAGAGCGCCCCGTCCTTCCCCTGGAGGAGCGACCAGATCGATTCCTCGCCCGTCTGGAAGTAGCGGGTGGTGTCTCCACGCGCTCCAACCCGGAAGACCGTGCCTCCTGGAGCGGAGCCCGCGTAGACGTTGTCGGCGGCGTCGATCGCCATGCAGGTGATCTCGGCGGCGCCTGTCTCCCAGAGGAGGCTCGCGCCGCGGTCGCGCGTCCAGCGATAGATGCGGCCGTTGTCGCCCGTGCCGAAATAGACGCGCCCCTTGGAATCGCGGGCCGCGCACCAGATGTAGGAAACCCCGTCCAACCGCGTCGCCACGGAATCCCAAGCGGAACCCAGGGAGAGCGACCCGTCGCTCTCGATCGAGACGCCCGCCACGTTCTCCCCTTCCAGGAACGACTGAATGTCGTCGATCTTCCAGAACGAGGTCTTCACGGCCGCTGCATCGGGAACGTGTCCCAGAAGTCCCGTGATCAAGATCGCGCCGAACAGCCGCTTGGCGTGCGTCAGCGTCAGGCTCCTTTCCGTGGAGAAACGGTCCGCATCAACGTAACCGGTCGGGCACGACGTCCAGCTTGGCCGTCTCGCATCCGCTCGCGACGGCGCCGAGGTCGACGGAGACTTCCTGCAGCGTGGCTCCCTTCGTCATCGCGGTCGCCCCGGATTTTCCCGCCTCCTCGAGGACGCCCAGCACCGAGGGCGGCGCCTGGGAGATCTCCCCTCCGCGGGCGGTCGCGCCGCCCTTCGCGCGATAGAGCTGCACGTACATCCGATCGAGCCGGCGCTCCTCCTCGATCAGGCGCACGAGATCGTCGAAGGTCTCGGGCTTGTAGCTGTCCGGCGCCCGCTCACGGTCCCACTTGTCCGACTCCACTCCGTCGCAGACGCGGACGGTCAGCTCGCCTTCCGGGGTCTGCGGCGGCACCCGCAGCCGGACGCGGCGGGACTCCGTCGCGCGGCCGCCCCGGCGGAGCGTGACCTCCACCTCCACCGAGTCGCCCGGCGCGACCGTGGCCGGGTGCACCCGCACCTCGCTGATTCGCGCCGCGTCGAGCCCGACCTTGGCGCTCACGTCGATCCGGACCGAGTCGAGCGTCGAAGGGCGAAAGTGATCGCTGAGCAGGAGCGTGAGCGACTGCGCGACCTCTTCCCCGACTCCCGAGACCGGCGACTGCGTGAGCAGTATGTTGGCCTTCCGAACCCGTGTGGCGCCGCCGTTCATGTGAAACGTGAGATCGTATCGGACGGTCGCGTATCCCGCCTCATTGAGCGCTTCCGAAATCGAATTCACGACCGTCATGCCCACCAGATTCGGGGTCAGGAGACGGCTCCGGGCGACCTCGAAGTGGTACCGCTTGTCGCGCTTCCCGGTGCCCTCGATCGAAACCGAGACCGGGATCATCGCCGGCTCCGCTCCGATCTGGCCCGCGATGCCCACGCTTCGGTCGGCGATGAGCGTCCCGCACGGGGTCGTCGCCGATCCGACCTTGGTCGAGATCTGCTGATTGGCGAAAACCGTATGGATCGTCGCGGCCGTGAGCGGGAATCGCACCCAGCCCATTCCCGAGAAGGGATGGCCGAAGGCGAGGATCCGATCGCCGTCGCGATAGGTGAGCGTGCCGATCGCCGCCGCCGACCAGTCCCCGCGAATCAGCTGCACGCCGACCGCGGAGCCCGGCACGAGCTGGTCGCAGGTGATTCCCGGAACGGTGCCGCCGCCGGGTCCGGCCACGAACCCGCGCTCCCGGAGCCAGGGATCCAAATACGCGATCGCGGCGGGGCTGAATCCCGAGAGGACGAGCGGCGTCGCGATCGGCAGCGCCCCGGACGGATCGGCGAGGGCGCTGCCGGTCTCCCCCTCGAGCGAGCCGAGCCGCCCCTCGGCCTCCTCGGAGGGAGGCGTCCCGCCGGTCGGGAACAGATCGAGCATCTCGTCGACCGGTGTGATCCCCCCCACCGGGTCCTTCGAGAAGGCCCAGGTGTAGGCGACCGCGCCCAGGAGCCGGCCGTTGATGTAGACCGGGCTCCCGCTCATCCCCGCGATGATTCCGGTCCGCTCGAGATAGGCTCCCTGGGCCCGCGCGAGGACCAGCGTGGCGCCCGGCCGCAGTCCCTTCAAGACCCCGAGGATCATGATCGGGAAGGAATCGATGCGCGTTCCCTCGAAGACGCTCAGCCCGACGCCGACCATGCCGGCGCGTACGGAATCGGCCGGAAAGACGCCGGGAATTGTCCGCTTGGGGGTCGCGGCACGCGCCGGAGCCGCGCCCGCCAGGCCTGCGAGGAGGAGAACGAGTGGAACGGTCCGCTCGAAGAAGGTCATTGGTCGCGGAGGAGCATAGGGACTCCGCGGGGGTCCGTCAACGTGCGCCCCCGCCGCGCGCCTTCGCGCGCAGACGCGCGAGCTCGTTCAAAGCGTCGATCGGCGTCATCGTCTCGACCGGGATCTCGGACAGCTCTCCGAGGAGGGCCGCGCGCTCGTCCGGCCCGACGCCGGCGGGAGCGGCAGACGGTGCGACGGCCTCGGGCGGCGCGCCCGAGGACTCGCGGCGGCCGAGCCGGGCGTGCTCCGCCTCGAGCCGCGTCAGAATCTCCCGCGCCCGCTCGAGCACGGGACCCGGCACGCCCGCGAGCTGCGCCACGTGGATCCCGTACGACCGGTCGGCCCGCCCAGGCGCGATCTGGTGAAGGAAGACGATCTCGCCCCGCTGCTCGGCGACCCGAACCGTCCGATTGCGAACCCGGCTCAAGGTGTCCTCCAGCTCCGTCAGCTCATGGTAGTGCGTGGCAAAGATCGTGCGCGGCTTGGCGCGCGCCCCCTCGTGCAGCGCCTCGGTGACCGCCCACGCCAGGCTCAGCCCGTCGTAGGTGCTCGTCCCGCGGCCCACCTCGTCCAGGAGCACCAGGCTTCGGTCGGTCGCCTGGCGGAGGATGGCGGCGGTCTCCTGCATCTCCACGAAGAACGTCGAGGCGCCGCGCGCGATCTGGTCCGAAGCGCCGACGCGGGTGAAGATCCGATCGACCAGACCGATCGACGCCGATTCGCACGGCACGAAGGAGCCGGCCTGCGCGAGGAAAACGCAGAGGCCGACCTGGCGAAGAAACGTCGACTTCCCGCCCATGTTGGGACCGGTGATGATCCAGATCTGGCTGGACTCCCCATCCATCTCGCAGTCGTTGGGCACGAAGCGCCCCGGATCCAGCGAGCGTTCGACCATCGGATGGCGGGAGCGCGTGAGGTGGAGCTCCCGGTGTTCCGAGAGCTTGGGCCGCACCCAGCGCTCCCGGGCCGCGGTGTCGCCGAGCGCCAAGTGAAGATCGAGCTCGGCCACCACGCGGGCCGCGGCGTGGAGCTCCCCCATCGCGGCGACCGCGCGATCGCGCAGGCGATGGAAATGCTCCGTCTCGAGGCGGTGGCTCTCGGTGCTGCCGGCCTCGATCCGCTCCTCCATGCGGCTCAGATCGGCGGTCACGAATCGCTCGGCCCCGGTCAGGGTCTGCCGCCGCACGTAGTCTTGCGGCACCCGCGAGAGCTGCGACCGGGTCACCTCGATCACATACCCAAAGACCCGGTTGTAGAGGACGCGGAGATTCGGGATCCCGGTCCGTTCCCGCTCCCGCATTTCGAGGGCGAGCACCATCTCGCGGACGTCCGACGTGTCGGCGCGGTGGCGATCGAGCTCGGCGTCGTACCCGGGGCGGACGATTCCCCCCTGGGTCGCGAGCAGGGGAAGCTCCTCGGCGAGCGCCGTCTCGAGGAGCCCCGAGAGGTCGGAGAGATCGGGAAGCCCGCTGCGCCAACCTTCCAGCACCGCGCCGGGCCGGGCCTCCAGCATCAGTCGAATCGCGGGGAGGCGGCGCAGGGCGTCACGGAGCGTCCCGAGATCGCGGGGGGTGGCGCGGCCCGATCCCAGGAGCCCGAGCGTCCGCTCCAGATCAGGAAACCGATGGAGACGATCGCGGGCCTCCGCTCGGAGCGCGGCGGCGGACGCGAAACAGGCGGTCCGGTCGAGGCGCGCCTCGATCACCGGGCGCTCGCGCGCCGGAGTTCGAAGCAGCGCCCGGAGCGCCCGCGCCCCCATCGCGGTCTCGGTCCGGTCGAGGAGGCTCAAGAGGGTCCCCGCGGCTCCCGCGGTCGACTCGAACACCTCGAGATTGCGAAGCGTGACCTCGTCCACGACGAGCGGGCTTCCCTCGCGGAGGGGGCGGAGCTCGCGGATCTGCGGCAGGTCCGATTTCTTGAGCGATTGCAGATAGCCGAGCAGCGCGCCCGCGGCGCCGAAGCCTTCATGCGCCGTTTCGAGGCCGAACGCATCCAGGTTCAGAACTTGAAATTTCCTCTGAAGCGCCTCGCGGCCACTCCGTGCGTCGAAGCGCGCCGGCTCCCATCGCGTGACCGGCGCGTTCCCGAACAGGGCCGTCGCCCCCGGCGGGTGATCCCCCGGAAGGCCGCGGCCGTCCCCGGGCCGGTCCGATTCGGCCGGCAGGAGCACCTCGCGCGGCGGATATTCCAAAAGCAAGGCCTCCACCTCATCGACCGGGACCTCGCCCACGCGGAACTCCCCGGTCGAAACCTCGGCGACGGCCACGCCCGCGCGCGATGGTCCGAGGAGAATCGCGACGATGTAGTTGCTCTCCCTCGACTCGAGGAGGCCGAGCCGGGTCACGGTCCCGGGCGTGACGACCTCGACGACCTGCCGATCGACGATTCCCTTGGCGGTCTCCGCGGGCTCCATTTGCTCGGCGATGGCGACCGAGTAGCCCTGCTCCACGAGCTTCTTCAAGTAGCCTTCGACGGCGTGGTGCGGCACCCCGGCGAGCGGAAGCGGATCGCCCTTCTTGTCGCGCGAGGTGAGCGCGATCCCCAAGACGCGGGAGGCGAGGAGGGCGTCCTCGCCGAAGGTTTCGTAGAAGTCCCCCATCCGGAAGAGGAGGATGCTCCCCGGGTGCTCCGCCTTGAGCCGGCGGTACTGCTCGAGCATCGGGGTGGCTTCCACCGGGCGCCGCGCTATCGCGGTGCGATGGTGTAGGAGAAGCCTCGCTCGCGCCGGAGCCGCTCGCCGAGGGCGCGGGCTTCATCGCGCGTGGAGAACGCGCCCGCGCGCACGCGGTAGATGATGGGAGCTTCCGCCCCCTGCTTGACCGAGACGTCCTCCACGCCCGCCAGCTTGAGATCGCGGGCGAGCGCTTCGGCGAGCTCGCGACGGCTGAATGCGCCGACCTGGACCACAAAGCCGCCTCCCAGCGGAAACGCGGGAGCTGAAGAGGAGGCGACCCGGATTCCCCGATCCCGCGCCCGGGTGGCCTCGTAGGAGTTCGGATACCGGACCATCACCTGCCGGAAAACGCCTGCCGCGTCGCCGGAGCGCCCGACCGCTTCCAGGCTCAACGCCATCGCGTAGAGCGCCTGCGGGGCGTATTCCCCCTTGGCGTGGCGCTCGAGCAGGCGCCGGAGCGCCTCGATCGCCTCGGCCGGCTTGCTCGCGCGGATCGCGGCCTGCGAGACCGCGAAGAAGTAGGCCTCTTCCTGCGGCGAGCCCGCGAGATCCGCTTGGGCCGACCGGAGAAATGCGAGGGCGCCGGCGGCGTCGCCCCGCGCGAGCTGGGCCAGGCCCCGCTGGACGAGGGCTTGCCGTCCGACATAGTCCTTCTCCACGCCGGGCGAGAAGACGCTGAGCACGTTCTCCGCCTCGGAGTACTCCCCGCGAACGTAGCGGGCGCGCCCGAGCGCCAGGATCGCCTGCCGGCGATTCGGTCCCCGCGGGTAGACCTTCAGGTACTCCTCGAGCATCGCGACGTGGGCGGCCCCGTCATCGGAGAGCATCGCCTTGAGGAAGGCGTAGTCGTCCTCTTTCCCCTTCGGAATCCGCCCCACCGGGATCGACTGAACCAGCGCGCGGGCCTCTTCGCCCCGCCCGTCCGCGAACGCTTCGGAAGCCTCCACGAGCCGGCGTTCCTCCGCCGAGACCCGGGCGCCCTTTTCACCGGGCGCGCGGGTCTGAGCGCCGGCCCCGGCGATCGAGAGCGCGGCAAGACCCAGCGCGACGGCGGTCGGGAGGACGCGCCTCATCCGCGCCGGGCCCACGCGAAGCAATGAGGGCAGCGCGACCAGTACTCCTCCGAGTGTTGGCCGCACGTCGCGCAGACGTACACCTCGCCCGTGCCCACGCCTCGCATCAGGGATTCCATCTCGTCGAGCGCGCGGGCGAGATCGCCTCGCCTGCGGTAGAGATCCGCGAGTAGGAGGCGCGCCGGGACCGAGTCGGGCTCCAGCTCCAGCGCCTCGTTCAGGACCCGGCCCGCGTCCGCCAGGTCGCCCTTCTTCAAGTGCATCCTCGCGAGGGCGAGATGGATCCGCACGTCCCGCGGGTTCCGCGCCAGCATCTCCTCGTACGCGTGATCGACCTCGCCGAACTTCCCCTTCTCGAAGTACGAGGCCTCGAGCCTCTCCAGAACCATGTGGGAGAAGGAGGGGTGCGCCTCGGCCAGGGCCTTCCAGAGCACGCCGGCGCGCTCCGGCCGGTTGCTCTCGTAGTACAGATCGCCGAGGCGGAGGAGCGCGGCCGGGTCGTCGTGTCGAAGGCGGAGCGCCGCCTTGAACTGGCGCTTCGCATCGTCCAGCTTTCCGTCGCGCAGGTAGATCTCCCCGATCGCCGACCGATAGCGGGCGAGCCCCTCTCCGTTCCGCTCGCCCGCGGTCCGGGCGATCTCGGCCCGCGTCTCGTACGCCTGATCCCATTCGTGCGCCGCCTCGTGCGCCTTCAGGAGCAGCTTGAGCGCGCTCCCGCTCTTCCGATCGAGGTCGTAAAGCTCTTCGGCCTGCTCCACGGCCTCCGCCGCCCTGCCGACGGCGATCAGATCGAGCACCAGCCCCTCCCGGATCGCGCGGTTCTGGCTGGGCGTCTGCCCGGCCCGCACGGTGAGCTCGCGGTGCAGGTGGAGCGCCCGCTGAAGCTCGCCTTGCTCACGAAGCAAATTCGCCAAATGGATGTAAGCATCGGTGTTATCGCTGTCGAGGCGGACACTTTCCGTGAACGCCTGGAGGGCCTCCTCCCGATCGCCCGCCAGGAGCGCGTTGAGGCCCTGCTGGTAGGGGGTCTCCACCTTGTGCGGCTTCACCGCCGCGTCGCGGGAGAGAACCCACGCCGCGTAACCGACCCCGGCGAGGAGCCCACCCACAAGGAATACGGTGAAGAACTCGCTCATCCCCGGGCCGCCCCGCTCCGCTCGCCCAGGTTGAGGTCCTCGAGGGGAAGATTTCGAAGCTGTCTCAGCTCACGCTTCAGGTCCTGGTTCTGGCGGCTCATTCGATTCATGGACGAGCGGACCTTCAATTGGTGGAAGAGGGTGAGCACGAACCCCGTCATCATCCCCAGAACGAAGGCCACGAACAACGCCACGTTCGCGGGCACCAGGCGATAGGCGCTTCCCGGGAAGATGACCGCGGTGACGGTCTCATGGACGTTCAGGATCGCGAAGCCGACCACAAGGACCATGATGACGAGCCATACCACGTTCCTCAAAAACCACATGAACGTTCCCTCCTGAGACTGGAAAACTCGTGCAACGCTCGGCGCGAGAATAGCCAACGCCTTCCGGAAGGGTCAACCGGATGTGGAGACATCGGCATGATCCGGGCCGCCCGTCCGGACTCCGAGGAGCGCATCCCCTTCGACACCCGTGATCTGCGCCTCCACGATCCCGCGCCACGGACGCTCGCGTCGCAAGAGTACCGGCGCATACAGGTCGCTGCGGGCGAGCACGCCGTCCTCGACCGCGCGCGACTCCGGAAGCACCGGCAGGCGGCTGCCTACCAGCGATCGCAGAAACGCGCGCCGCTTCGCGTCGCCCAGCTCGCGCAACCGCTCCGAGCGTTCGCGTGCAGTCGGGCCGCCCACCTGCGCGGGAAACCGGGCGGCCACGGTGCCGGGCCTGGTCGAGTAGCGGAAGACGTGAAGATACGCGAGCGGGAGATCCTCGACGACCGCCATTGTTTCTTCGAACTCGCGCTCTCCCTCTCCCGGAAATCCGACGATCACGTCGGCGCCGATCCCGACCCGGCCGCGCGCCGAGATCCGACCGAGGAGCGCCGCGTAGTCGGTCGCGCGGTACGCGCGCTTCATGGCCCGAAGCACGGTGTCGGATCCGCTCTGGAGCGGCAGATGGAGATGACGACACAACCGAGCTTCCGAGCCGAGCATCGTCACGATCTCCGGATCGATCTTATTCGGCTCGATCGACGAGAGCCGCACCCGGTGCGTCCGCCCCAACCCCAAAAGGCTCTTCACCAATCGCGGAAGGAGGCCCCGCTGGCCGAGATCCTCGCCGTAGCTTCCGAGGTCGGCGCCGGTCACGACGATCTCATCGAATCCGGCGTCCAGGAGGCGGTGCCCCTGCTCCAGCGCGTCGCCGAGCGGGAGACTCCTCGCCCGTCCGCGCACATAGGGAACGACGCAGTAGGTGCAGAACGAATCGCAGCCGTCCTGCACCTTGAGAAGGGCGCGGGTTCTCCCGAAATGGAGCGGAATCGAGGGGGCGAGCGGCCGCTTCGCGCGGGCGGGGCCGACCGCGACGCCTTCCTGGCCGCCGCGCAGTCGCTCGCCGATCTCCTCCCGTTCGGCGATGCCCAGTACCGCCGAGACGCCGGGAAGCGACCGCAGCTCCTCCGGCGCCCGCTGCGCGTAGCAGCCCGTCACCACGATCTTCGCGGCCGGGGACTCGCGGGCGAGGCGACGGATCAGCTGGCGGGCTTCCTGATCCGCCCGACTCGTCACCGTGCAGGTGTTGACGACGATGACGTCACCCGCCGACCCCGGCGGGGCCGGCCTCATGCCGGCAGCCTCCAGGTCGGCCCGCATCGCCATCGTGTCGTGCTGGTTCAGCCGGCAGCCCAGGGTCCAAAACGAAACCCGAGGAGCTTCGTTCCGCCCCTCGGGTTCGCCTGAGTCGATTCGAATCAACGCGCGATCACGCGGTTGTGCCCGCGTCGGTTGCCTCCTCGGCGCCCACCACCGGCTCCGCCGCCGGCTCTTCCGTCGCCGAGGGCTGCGGCTTGAAGCGCTCCTGGAACGCCGCCTGCGAGGCAGCGTCCTGATCGCTCAACCACGCCTTGACGCTCAAGATGATCCGGTGCGCCTGCGTATCGACGCGCGTCACTTTCAGCTCCAGCACGTCCTCCGGCTTGAAGCTGTCCGAGGGTTTCTTCAATCCTTCGATCCCGAGCTGCGAAAGCGGGATGAATCCCTCGAGTCCGTCCTCGAGATCGACGATGACCCCGCGATCCAGGAGCCGGACGACCTTGCCCTTCACGATCATGTCGGGGAGATACCGCTCGGCCAGCGTCGGCCAGGGATCCTCGCTCACCTGCTTCAGGCCGAGCGAGATCCGCCGTGCGTCCTTGTCGATCGAGAGGACCACGACGTCGACCTTGTCGCCCTTCTTCAATACCTCGCTGGGGTGGACGACCCGGCGCGTCCAGGACATATCGCTGATGTGCACGAGCCCGTCGATCCCCTCTTCGATTTCCACGAACGCGCCGAAGTTCGTCAGATTTCGCACCTTCCCCGTCAGCCTCGTGCCGATCGGGAAGCGCTCATCCAGCGAGAGCCACGGGTCGGGCTCGATCTGCTTCAAGCCGAGGGAGATCTTCTCGTTCTCCTTGTCGATCTTGAGGATCATGGCCTCGATCTGGTCCCCGATCGCGACGACCTTGGATGGATGGCGTACGTGGCGCGTCCACGACATCTCGGAGATATGGATCAGCCCCTCGATCCCCTTCTCCAGCTCCACGAAGGCGCCGTAGTCCGTGATCGAGACGACCTTCCCCTTCACCCGCTGGGTGACGGTATACCGCTTGTCGACGTCCTCCCACGGGTAGGGGGTGAGCTGCTTCATGCCGAGCGAGATCCGCTCCTTCTCGGGATCGAACGAGAGGACCTTGACCCGGACCTTGTCGCCGATCGACACCAGCTCCGAGGGGTGGCTCACGCGGCCCCAGGACATGTCGGTGATATGGAGGAGGCCGTCGATTCCGCCGAGGTCGACGAACGCGCCGAAATCGGTGATGTTCTTGACGACGCCCTCGCGAATCTGATCCTTGGCGAGCTCCTGGATGATCTCGCTCTTCTGTTTGGCGCGATGCTCTTCGAGAACCGAGCGGCGTGAGACGACGATGTTCCGCCGGCGCTTGTTGAGCTTGATGATCTTGAACTCCATCAGCTGGCCGATCAGGGAATCGACGTTCTGCACCTGCCGCAGCGCGATTTGCGATCCGGGGAGGAACGCCTCGACCCCGTAGAGGTCGACCACCACGCCACCCTTGATCTTCCGGACCAGCTTCCCTTCCACCAGCTCGCCGTTGTCCGCGGCCGTCTTGACCCGGTCCCAGACCTTGACGAAATCGGCGCGCTGCTTCGACAGGACGACCAAGCCGTCCTGGTTCTCCGTCTTCTCGAGAAAGACCTCGATCTCATCGCCGACCTTTACGCCTTCGAGGTCGGGAAATTCCTCGACAGGGATGACGCCTTCCGACTTGAAGCCGACGTCGACGGTGACCTCCTTGTCGTCGATCTTGAGGACGCGACCGCGGACGATCTCGCCCTCCTCGAGATCCTTGAGCGAGTCCTCGTACATCTGGAGCCACTGCCCCATCGAGCTCGACGTTTCATCGTCCGGATCGACCGGTTGGAGGCCCTCGCCGGTCCCGTTGGTCTCTTCCCCCACGTCCTCGTGCACCAGCCGCGTGACAGCCTTGCGCTTCCGCGGCTTGGCTTCGACCTCGGTTTCCTCGGTCGCTTCGTCCTTCAGATCCACATCGTCATCGTGCCGTCGAACCATGCTTTTGTGTTTCCCCCTGATTCTATGAATTTCGGCTCCCTGGGGAGCCGTTGGTGCCTGCGCTAGGCGCCCGCCGCTGCGGGCACGATCTGGGTGAGGCGCTCCACGACCTCGGCGATCACCTCGTCGGGCGTGGACGCTCCGGCCGAGACTCCGATCCGCCGGAGGCCCGCGAACCATTCCGCGCGGATCTCGTCGGCGGATTCCACCTGGTGGACCCGCGGGTTCACGCGACGGCAGACCTCGGCGAGCTGCGCCGTATTCGCGCTCTGCCGTCCGCCGACGACCACCATCGCTTCCACCTCCGGGG
>Ga0137409_10005422_pt1 | contig 13300 bp, 10 predicted proteins | sample CZODoug1_16funga_FD_122059 | JGI IMG/M metagenome (GOLD analysis project Ga0137409, IMG submission 122059) | Vadose zone soil fungal communities from Angelo Coast Range Reserve, California, USA - CZODoug1_16fungal (Hybrid Assembly) | ecosystem: Environmental > Terrestrial > Soil > Vadose zone...
GAAAACGAGTGCCGCCAACGACGCCAATGCTTTGCAAATCGGCCAAGTCTGAATCAGTCGGTAACCGGCGATAGATAACGGCGGCGTTTACACTGCTGTCGTCGGTCAGCCGATTAAGCATCACCGCCAACTCCGGATCGACGCTGCCGATTCCGCTTGGAATTTGCGCTAGAGCGTTGGCCAGGAGTCCGTCAGCGCCAGTCATCACAATGCCGGTAGCGCCGGTCATTGTTATTCCATCAGCGCCCGTCATCACGATGCCGGTGACGCCCGCGAATTTCAAGCCATCGGGAACAACTGAAAAAATTACGCCATCAGCGCCCACCGCGCGCACGGCATCAGCGCCGGTCATGACAATTCCATCGGCGCCGGTCATCACAATTCCATCCGCGCCGGTCATCACGATGCCATTGTTGGCATCTTGTCGCACGCCGTCAGCGCCGGTCATCACAATGCCGTCGGCTCCAGTCATGACGATACCGTTCGGCAAAGTTATGGTGACGGAATCGGCCCGATAGGTAGAACCGTCGGCGCCGGTCATGACGATGCCGTCGGCGCCGGTCATCACGATGCCATCGGCACCGGTCATCACAATTCCATCAGACCTGGCTGAACGAAAAGTGTTTGCGTAAGCCACGCTGTCGGCGCCGGTCATAACAATGCCGTCCGCGCCGGTCATCACGATGCCGTCAGCGCCGGTCATCACAATTCCGTTGGCGCTGGTATTTAGAAAGCCGTCGGCGCCGGTCATGACGATGCCGTCGGCGCCGGTCATGACGATGCCGTCGGCGCCGGTCATGACGATGCCATTGGTCGGAGTAATGCTTAGCCCGGCCATCACCGGCGACACGAAGGCCAGCACGACAAGGGTCATGGCTATTGACTGCTTCACTCGATTGCGAAACGGATTGAAACGAATCCTCATGCTTAGCACTATCACCTCAGTCGGGTTTGTTGGCGCAGTAGCTAACTATGGCGAGGTCACTGCCGTGATTCTCGTGGGGAACTCTGCAAGTATTATCAACGCTCGTAGTCTCAGCGTCCCAAACCTGCCGCTCACTGTTTCGGGCCGAGCAACCCGCCGAGTTTTCCCAAAAGCGTAGGGCATTCTAGATTGACCAATCCCCGGTTTTGTTGCGTTAATCTTGCAATTTACCACTGAAAGAGTAGTCCAAAGTCCAACGTCCAAAGTCCAATGTCCGGAGCAAAGCTCAAGTGGTTCAGAGTACAAGCTTCAGCTTGCGTCCTCGCAACAAACAACCTGAAGGTTGAACTCTGAACTTCTTGTTGAACATTCGACGTTGGACATTGGACATGGGACTAACTTATTAGCTGTTGATAGAGTTTCTTTGTTTCCGCGCTGGGTTCCACGCCTAACTCATTCGCCAGTAACCGTTTTAGTCCCTCAAACTGATCCTTGACCGCGCCTCTATTTCCCAGAGCGGCGTGTGCACGCATCACCATGCAGTGGATATCTTCCCGAAACTGATCGTCGCGAATGATGAGCTGCGCCAGTTGCATCACCTTCGGCCAATCAGCCGCCGTTTGTGCCACGCCAGCCAGAGATTCGAGCAGACGCAGATACTGCTCGCGATAATAAGTTCGTTGTTCCTCCACCCAGGGCTCGTAACTTCCCTGCATAAACTCGCCTCGATAGAGCTTGAGTGCGCTTTCATAAGCGCGAATGCAATCTTCAAACTGTCGGGCGCGCCGCGCGTTTTCGCCCTCGCTCAGCAAGCGATCGAAATCTTCCGTGTCAATGCGGTAGGAAAACTCAGGATTGAGCTGGTAGTCGCCGTCACGATAAAGCAGGAAGTTTTGCTTGAGCGGTTGATTGTTGTTTAGCGCTTTGCGGATGTGGGAAACCGTCGGATGGAAGTTTTTTTCAACCACCTCGAAATCTGTTTCGCCCCAAAATGTATCGATGATCGTATCTTTCGACGCCCGATGATGGCGTCGGGAAACCAGGAAACAGAGAATGTCGCGAGCGCGGCGCGTCGGCCACGCGTCAGCGGCAAGCGGACGAGTGGGATCGCGGATGATCTCAACCGGTCCCAGCATATTAACCATTAAATCGGTGACGGCTTTTGCTGTTAGTTCAATTTTGGATACCTGGGCCAGCGCTGCCGCGGGTGCCGGCGCGGGGGTGGCAGCAACGTGTTCCCGCAAATCCAAAGGCAACAATTCCAGCGCCTCTTCCGCCGAGAAGAGCTCCGGATGGCCGGCTATCTGGCGTTTCAGCCAATACTCGTAGTCGTACCTGACTGACAGATCGACAGCGCGCCGCAAGTGCTCAAGCATCTCGAGCTCCTTGCCAAGATGAAGGTCGCAAAGCGCGACCGCGATACTGGCCTGGGCCTCGTAGTAGTAAAGACCGTGGCTGTGAAAATATTCGAGCGCCTTGCCGAGGTCCGCGCGCGCGGGCTCAAACTCGCCGCGCGCAGTCATGATGCGACCACGCGTAAGTGAAGCGGTCAAGAATGCCAGCTCATCTTTTTCCGAAGGACGAGCACTAATGAGCCGATCGATCTGAGACTGTGCTGAGGCGAAGTCGCCGATTTGCAAACTCAGCAAAGCCCGCTCCTCCAGCAGTTCGGTCCGATTCAAACCGATTCCCGCTTCGTCGTAGGCACGCGCAGCGCGTCCGTAGTATTCAACCGCTCTCTCGATCTCACCTCGCTCGCGATAAAGATTTCCGTAAGTCTCAAACGTCTCCGCGCGCGCGGCCACCAGATTGAAAAGTTGACAGCTTTCCAGCGCGCTATCGAGGTGTTCTTCGCAGGCAACAAAGTCTCCGCGATAGAGGTAGCAGCGCGCCATATTCAAATGCGCGACGGCTTCCTGGGGCATTGGCGCGCTGGAGGTACCCTGGGCACCTTGCGGGCCCGGGCGATCCTTTCGCAACATGCGACTCAACCAGCGCAGGGCCTCGCCGAAATCGCCCCGCATACCCGCCGGCGTTCCCAGGTTGTGCGCAATCAGACGAACGTAGTGTTCGTCATTTCGTTCCTCAGCAGATTGCAGCGCAGCCCTGAACTCACGTTCGGCGGCAGTCCAATCACCCATGGCCACCAGGCACAAACCGCGCGTGTTGCCACACTTTATGCGGACCGCGGAATTCGGTTCACTAAGCACCAGGGCGCGATCAAGATAGGTAAACGCCAGATCGTAGTCGCCGTCGCGGCGCGCCAGGGTTGCCAACGAATGCAACGCGTCAGCCTCGCCTTCGTTGTCCTGCGCGTCGTGGAGCAACGACGCCGCCCGCCGCAAAACCGAATGAGCAAATTCATATTCACCGCGTAAGCGTGCGACTTCGGCGCGATGCGCCAGTGCCCGGGGATGAGCTTCGAGCGCGGCAGCGGGCAGCGAATCAGCCAACGACCCGAGCGAGCCGAGTGCTCCGGAAGAGATCCACTCGAAACCTCTTTCCGCGATTACCCGAGCGGCGCCGTCGAAGTCTTCGGCGGCCAACAAGTGTCTGACGGCTTGCTCCCACGACAACCGGCCCAGGAAGTAGGCGGCGCAACGCTGATGTTCCGCGGCGACGCCAGTGCGGCCAATTTCACTGCGCAGTCGCCGGCGCAGGAAACTCTGGAAGAGCGGATGCAGGCGATACTCTTCGCCGCGCCGATCGCTGGCCACCGTGATGAAGACGTTGCGGCGCACGAGTTTTGGCAGCAAGCGTGCGCAGTTTGAGCCGGCGTAAAGTGTGGCGCAGGTGTCAAGCTCAATGCGATCCAACAGCGAGACTTGCAATAGCAGCTTGCGGACGTCTTCCGCCTCGTCGGAGAAAACCTCTTCGGCGAAGTAGTCAAAGATGTCGCGCTCCGACTGCCGCAAGACCTCAACCAGATCGGGAACTTCCGCCTGGCCCTCGCGGCTGCTGATCACATTCCGGTGGGCCACTTGCCGCACCAGTTGCAAAGCCGTTATCCAACCGTGCGTGCGCTCGCGATACTCCGCCAGTTGCTCGGCGGTAAGTTCCAAATCGAAAACTTTACGAAAAAGCTCCTGAGTTTCTTCGTCAGTGAAAAGCAGGTCCGCGCGATCGACATTCGAAAACGGCGAGTGGGTGCGCAAGCGGCCCAAAGCCAGCGGCGGCATCTCGCGGGAAATTATGATGACGTGTAAGACGTCGGGAAGGTAAGCAAGCAGACGGTCGAGCACCGCATGGACCGCCGTCTCCTGGCCCAGGTGGTGATAATCGTCCAACACCATGATGAGTTGCTGCTCAACTCGCTCGAGAACCTCGTTCAGGAAAACATCCACCGCGCGCTCCGGATGCTGCGCGACTTCGCCGGTCGCCTCCTGCAAGTAAGAAAAGACTGCTTCGCCAAAGCCCGGCACATGTTGCTGGATGCCGAAAGCGAGATAACCCAGGAATACCGAAGGGTCAGTATCCGTGTGATCCAGTTGATACCAGACAAACTGTCTTTTGTGAGTTCGCAGAAAATCCGCCACCAACGTAGTCTTGCCGGAGCCGGCGTTGGCGGTGACGAGTGTCAGCGGAGAACTGAGATTCGCGAGCAGCCGATCTGTCAGTCGGGTGCGAGACAACAACTCCGGCGCCGGTCGTGGCGGCAACAACTTGGTGCGCAGAAAAAAGCTGGGACGCGTCTCCGGGATGTGCTCCGCGGATGCCGACGATGTTTGGGCGGGATTGTCGCGACGCTCCTGTCGATTCGCGGGCGCCATAAGTTTCTGCCTCTGCTCACTGTCCAGGTTGGCGGGCAGATTAGCATGGCCAAACAGGATCAAGCCACCAACTACCGGGCGGTTTGGAGAGTCAACTAAGGGTTGCTCGGTGGCCATAAGTCAGTGCTCGGTATCTTTCGAGACTGAGTCTCACAAATTTCTTAAGCTTGTCGAACCGCCGAACCGTTACCGCTCTCGGCTCGCCCAGGCTTCGCGTCGGACTTGCTTTCCGACCGCTGCAAAAACACCGCCGATTCATCCAGCGCGCCTGCTCGGCCATGCGTGTGATCAAGCGCGATGCTTGCCTGTTCCTGGGAGAGTCCATAACTTTCAAACAGAGCGACTGCCTCGGCCCGCGTAAACGCGAGCGCCGCCTCGTCGATGACGACCAGCGATTGTTTCGAACGCATTCGCCACAAAGGCGCAGGCGGCAAACTACGACTGGTGATCAGCGCATGCACTTCGGAAGGCAACAGCGGTAGCAGCCGGCTGAAGAAAGGCACCAGCCAGTCAGAATCAGAAACGAGGTGCAAATCTTCTATCACGATCAAAAGCGGTCCCGTAGTCTCGCCTTCCGCCAGTTCGTAAACAAATGCCTCCGCGAGCCGGTCGACCAGTTCGACCTCGCCTTCCTCAAGCAATGGCAGCAACAGCTTCGTCCCAAAGCCCGGCCGGCATTCCTGTATGCTGCTGATTAGATAACTAAAAAAAACCAGTGGGTCGGCGTCAGGCGCATCGATCTTGTACCAGGCCACGGGCCGGCCGCATTTCTGCGCAAAATCCGACGCCAGCGTGGTTTTGCCTGTCCCGGCACGGCCGCTGATTATCGTGGACGTGCCCGCGCCCATACTTCTTTCGAGCGTGCTCAACAGTCGCGACCGGGAAACACGCGGCGCGCGCGCCGGCGGTGCGATTTTGTCAGTGATGAGCTTTAGCCCGCGCCTTGCTACGTCGTGAGAAGAGTCGATTAAGAACATAGTTTTGCGGAGAGGATCCCTTCTGATCAGTTTTTTTACCGGCCGCAACCTCAGACTTTTCTTAACTGAAATCACAGACTTGAAGCCGAGCTTTTCCTGTTGAAACATTGGGAAAACTCCCGTTTCCTGGCAGCGTGACTCGCCCCTCAACTGCTACTGATTCTTTTATTGCGATCGGGTTGAGAAATTCTTGAGTTTTTAAACACGGTGGGGCACGAGGGTCTGTCAGAACCGGAAGCGTTAGCGACCGGCCTGGAGCGGCCGATCTCGCAACCAGGTGAGAGAAGTTCGATCCACGAATCACACGAACATGACACTGGCGACATTCCTTGATTAGTGTGAGTTCGTGGATCGTTTTAATTAGTTGACTTTCTGAAACCGCCGTCATATTGTCTCGCGCAGATTGAACAAGCGTTTGCAGTAAAAACTCTAACGGCTGATTTCCACCAGCTGCCTCAAAGCAACTAGCCCGACTCAGCCCAAACAGATTGGTTCTGCTAATTCCGTTGTCGATTTCCTCGCTGTATACCTTTTGATCGTGACGAAGGGCGTTTGCATTGTCCGGTAACCAGCAGGCCGACACGGATGTAAACCAGCAATGACTTTGTTTTCTTTGGCTTCAGTTTTCCGGGGCCTTACACCCATCAGCTGTGGCGGTAACCCGCCTGCGACTGACCGATATGTGTTAGCCCGGTTCAACCAACCACCAGAAGGAGGGTAACCATGAGCACTCGAATTGGCGAAACTATTTTTCAAATTGGAAGCGTCCCCGCCCGCAACTTTAGCGAGGACTGTCACGAAGGAGATTGGGAAGAGTTTGTTATTACTTTTCCGACCCCATTCCCCAAAGAGGTGAACGTGCGCGTCATCGTCACAGCCAACAATCTTGAGGTGGAACGAGGCGCGCAAAATGCTGCGGTCGTAGGTATTGTCCGAGACCTAACGCCGGGCGGATTTGTGCTTTTAGGTCGGAGTTCGGATTGCGCTCGGGGGGATGCCGGCTTCAATTGGATGGCTGTTGCCGAAACGCCCGGAAGAGATGAGCGGCCAATTGGTCTCCGTCTGGGAGTAGTTCAACCGATGGGTTTCAGTGCTGACTGCCACTCGGGAGATTGGCAGAACTGGGGCGCGATAAACTTCTCCGCGGCTTTCAATGAAGCGCCGGTTGTGCTGTTAACTGCGAGCAACCTCAATGTTGCGGGTCACAACGCGGCGGCGGTCGGCATCGCACGAGATTCCCAACCTGATCGTTTCACTCTCGTGGCGCGAAACTCAGATTGCGCGGACGGTAACTGCACCTTCTATTATGTCGCGCTCTCTCCCAGAGATGAAGGCAGATCTGATATTTGGGTGGACAGTGGTGAAGTCAGCTCTAGGTTTTTCCAGTCTGATTGCAAGACTGGAGACTGGTATAGCTGGAATATAATGTTTAATCAATCTTTCCTTACGCCTCCGGTCGTGCTGGTTACAGCCAACGATTTAGGCATCCGAGAAGGTCATAACGCAGCCGTCGTGGGAATCGCGCAGAATGTGACGACGCATGGATTTACCCTGGCCGGACGCAACTCGGATTGCGCTTCCGGACAGGCCGGATTTTATTGGGTCGCCATTGGCTGTGCTCTGGGCTGCGGATAAAACTCTAACGGCTGATTCCCACCAGCTGCTTCACCGCAACTAGCCCGAACCAGCCACACCGATCTTTTTCCTTGCTAACTTCCGGGAACTCAGTCTTTGGTTCTACCAAAGCCTCAGCTCTTAACTATCAATCTCAGTCTCACGAAGGAGAATCAATATGCCCACCGAAGCAGGAGACATGAAGCTCCTCGGCAACTTCCGCAAACTCATCGATCTACTTACCGCCGAACCAAATTACAATCCCGCAAACCCGACGATCATCAAGACGGCGTTGGGAAGCTCATCACACAGAGGCGCGCACCTCAGTCGATGGTGTGTCGGCCAAAATGGCCCCAAACAAACTGGCAATCAATGAACGCCAGACGGCTTATGACGAACTGCCATCTTTGGTCAGGCGTTCGCGCAACATGTTGAAGGCCTCGGGTGCTTCGAAGGAGACCCTCGCGGACGCTGAAACGCATGTGCGCAAACTGACGGGCGCGCGCAAGTCGCCGAAGATAAAGGACGATCCCAACACGCCCGCTAACGAGGCCTCGAAACAAAACTCCGCCTCGCAAATGAGCTTCGATAACCAACTCGGGAATTTCGGCGCGTATGTCTCGATCCTGGCCAACGTGCCTTCCTACGCTCCGAACGAAAACGATCTGAAGCTCACGTCGCTGCAAGCCGCGCATGCCAACCTTGAATCAAGGAACAATGCGGTCAGCGCCACCTTCGTGCCGTTAACCCAGGCGCGCGGTCTGCGCGACGGCCCGCTTTACCTGAACGAGGACAGCGTCGTTAACCGGGCCCAACTCGCGAAAGCTTACGTCAGCGCCGCACTGGGAACAGACAGCCAACTCTACAAACAGATCAAGGGGTTGAGTTTCAAACGCTCGCCCAGGTGAACTCTTAGGCTCACCGACATCCGACGCGTAGTTATCGGTATGAATGTAGCACCTAGTCCTTTAAGGCGTCGGGTCAAAACGGGATCGCAGCGCCAAGGCCGCGAAATGTAATAGCCTGGGCCATCGGCCCAGGTTGGGACCAATTGATTGCTTCTTAGCGCTGAAAGCGCGAAATGACTGTGGGGACGCGACACAATCACGCAATTTTCGGTCGACACTTTCTATTTCGCGCCTTCAGCGCTTCGAACGTTCACGGACGTTACCCAGGGCGTTGCCCTGGGCTATTACATTTCGCACGTTCGGCGCTGAGACCCAGGAGTTTTGGACACGCAGGAGACAGGTTGCACGAGGCAAGTCCTAGGTTTCACGCAGCAGGTCGCACCTGGCGCAAGGCAGGCGACACATCGCACAGGGCAGGCGGCAGGTTGCACGAGGCAGGCGACAGGTTGCGCGTGGCAGGCGACAGGTTGCGCGTGGCAGGCGGCAGGTTCGTGGAGGGAGTTGAAAAGGTGCATTGAGCCGGTGAAGGTTTGCGTGGTTCAGGTGGGATTCGTAACTGGGAACGATTTAAGCGGACCCTGATAATCCCACCAGATCCGTACTTGTGCCGCAGATGCGCGGTATAATACGTAGTTGGGGCGCTGTCGCTCGCAGTCAAGAGGTTAGAATCAATGAGATTCGCTCTTCCGATCGCATGCGTACTAACGTTTTCCATCGTTTGCTTCGGAAACAGCGACGCTATTATTCCCTTTGGCTATCTCTTAGCCGAGTTTCTGAAAGAGCAAACGATTCCACTGATGTTACGGGTTCTCTTGCTTGTACCGTTTGCAGGAACAGTGTTTCCGTCGTTTGTCAGGCGCACGGTTGCCAGAAGCGTCTTAACTATTATCGGTTTGTTCCTGTTAACGGTGCTCTGGCTGCTCGGCATAGTTGTATACGTCGTATACCCGATGCCTGGGAACCAAATCCCCAATTGGGTGCCCGCGGTCACATCAGTTCCGTTCCTCCTGACCGCGATCGGCACAATGGCATACTCCATAGGAACCATGCTGTCCGCGCGTCGAAATCCTGCTGTTTGACGAACGCGCCCCAACAAAGCCTTGCAGCTGACGGCGCGATAGCATGTTTCTCAAGTAGCCTTGTTCCTTCAGCGTGAATGCTGATCGCGCGCCGCAGCTGAAGGCAATCGTTATGTTGCTTTCGCGATTTCTAATTGTGATGTTTGGTGCCCTTGCCTTGATGGTCGGGTCTAATTCCGTTGCGTCTGCCCAATATCGTCTTTGGCAATCACTCCAGCGACAGCCAATTATCAAATTTTCATGGAATTGCGCGCAGACGTCATGGCATCCAAACTCACGGTTGAATACCCTTGTGCAGATTGCTTTACATCGAAACGACGACGGACCGCCGAGATATGGCGATCGTGCGTTCGCTTTTGACCTTAACGGCGACGGACAACCGGAACTCTTTGTCCCCTTGACTTGCGGCGCGACCGGAAATTGCTCCTGGGCCGTGTTGACGACCAAACATACGCGCCTCCTCGGCATACTGGGCGGCGAAAATATTTACGTGCATCGTCGTCACGGCCATTGGCCCGTTATCGTCACATATGAACACGTAACCGCTGTCGAGGGCTCGCTGCTGACCTACAGCTTTCGGCATCGTCGCTATGTCTCGCCCGCCAAGTCCTATGCGATCAATCATGGTGACTATGATCTTGATGTTCAAGGTGGGCGCGGTCACAAGTTGCCTTTGTTTCTGCAACGGGCCCGCGAAGCGTGCGAAAGTGTCGGCTACTAACGGGCAACATAACGGTATATGAAAGGGCACCCCTCGGGTGGTAGCTTGGAGTTGTTCTAAGGCTTCAAAGCAAACCACAAAGGAGCGCCCTGATGAGAAAGCATTATGTGGGGATGGATGTGCATCAGGCAAGCACTTCGATCGCGGTAATGAACGGCCAGGGGAAGCTGATCAGCGAATCGCTGATTGAAACCAAAGCCCAGACGATCGTGGATTTTCTTAAAGGTCTGAGCGGCGAGGTGCACGTTACCTTTGAAGAAGGAACACAAGCCGCCTGGCTGTACGACATCATTCGTCCTCACGTCACCGCCTTGATCGTTTGCAATCCGAAACACAACAAACTGCTGGCGTCGGGCAACAAGAGCGACCGGGTAGACGCGCGCAAGCTGGCGCAGTTGCTGCGCGCGGGAATGTTGCGGCCGGTCTATCACGGTGAACACGGCACACGCACGTTGAAAGAGCTAGTACGCAGTTATGAATGTCTGGTCTCAGATACCGCGCGCGTGTGAAGAATCGGATCAAAGCGATCTACCGTGGTCGCGGGGTGCGCACTAACGGGCGGGCAGTTTACCAGGCCAGTCAAAGAGAGTTGTGGCTCCGAAAGATCGAGAGCGCCGGGTTGCGACTGCGAGCTGAGTTTCTCTTCCGGCAACTGGAGCAACTGCAACTGCTGCGACGAGAAGCCAAGCGAGCGATGCTGCAGGAGAGTCGCCGCCACGCGGCCAGTCAGTTGCTGCTGCAGATTCCGGAGTTTGGTCCGGTGCGTATCGCCCAGATCATCGCGAGTGTGGGCAGCCCGCATCGCTTTCGCAGCCAGCGCCAGTTCTGGTCTTACATCGGTCTGGCAGTAGTCACGCGCAGCAGTTCGGACTATCGCTTCATTGATAATCGAGTGCAGAAGCACTGCCAGGCAGCGCAGAACCGGGGACTCAATGCCAATTACAATCACCGGCTCAAGTCAGTTTTCAAAGCGGCGGCCTTGGGTGCTGCTAAGAACGACGCTTACCGTGAATACTACCAACGATTGCTGGCGGCCGGCACGCGCGCCGCGCTGGCCCGCCTGACTTTGGCTCGTAAACTGGCGGCCACGGTGCTGGCAGTTTGGAAAAGTGGAGCAGACTTTAGGAGTGACCAAGTGATGAAGCAAGCAGCATAGCGTGACCTGGTCAGTTGACGATCACCTGTGCTGTGAACGACGACAGAGATGGAGGAGCTCGAGGGCCAGTAGCCAAACGATTTGTGTCCCAGGCCAATAAGATGAGATCAGCCAAGGACCACGCCTAACAATATGCTCCCTCGTCTAACCAGAGATAGCGATAGGCCATAGAGTCTCGGATAGAACCATGGTTGGCATCTCTCGGGATGACCATCATCAGCGCTGAAAAGTCTCTACTGGTTCGCAACGTCAGCAGAAAGTGACAACAAACCGGTCGCAGCAGTAGGCTATGCACGACGCGAGAGTTGAGCGGGGTTGGCTGTCAAACAAACCGTAGACAGTCAGTAAGAAGATCTTTTTCCCTTGACAGCCCTTTCATAGAACAACTCGTTGGACGCGAGCGGCGGGAGCGCCTCTCGCGACTTGCTTGGTGCGGCAGAGGCCGCTTTGATGCGCGCCGCCGCGTCAACTCAAGCGTTATGCCGCTACGTCGAGCTGGTTAAATTGGGGAGTAACCAATCATGCTTCGGGAACGGACCAGACTAACTCACATTTCTCTTGTTCTGGTTTGCACTTTACTTTTGACAGAACTCGCGATTTCAACGACCGGGCGGGCGAATAAACTCCAGGACGTAAAGGATGCCACAGGCTATAACGCGAAGGGCTTAGAGTCCTTCAAATCAGGTAAGTTTGAGGATGCCGTCAAATTCTACAAACAAGCCGTTAAGCTCAAAAAAGATTACGCGGAAGCACACTACAATCTTGGTGATGCCTATTTTCAGTTGAAACAATACAAGCAGGCAATTGAAGCATATAAGCAAGCCTTCCGATACCAATCAAATCTGCCCGCCGCCTATAACAACATGGGGACGGCCTACTACAAATTGGGTGAGCATCAGAAAGCAATCGAAGCTTACAAGGAAGCAATTCGACTTGATCCCAAGTCTGGTCCAACTTATTACAACCTGGCGGCGACTTACTCTGAGCGTGGTGATAAAAAGGCCGCGCTGGACCAATACAACATACTCAAGACGCTCAACCCAGAGATGGCACGCAAGCTTTACCTTTTGCTTTATCAGCCCATGGCTGAAGTGTTCGACGCTGTGAGCGGAATCAGATTAAATGTTGTGGTGACAGATTCTCAAGACAGTCTCGTCAGCGATCTTAATCAAGACGACTTTCAAGTTTTCGAGGACAGTGTTCCGCAAAGCATCACTTCCTTTTCCAAAGAACACTATCCCCTTCTTTACGGTCTTACGGTCGACACCTCTGGAAGTATGAGGATTGCCCTTCCCGAGGCAATCGATTTGGCCAAGGCTATTATCAAAAACAATCAGTCAGATGATGAGACCTTGCTGATACGTTTTATTTCCGGCGATAAGATCGAAACTGTGCGGGAGTTTACTTCCGACAAGACTGAGCTCAATGGCTGGCTTGATGACCTCTATGTAGAAGATGGACTGTCTGCGATTGTCGATGCGGTCTATCTTTCAGCCCAGCGTGTCGCTCAGTATAAGCCGGCAAACACTCCTTATCTGCACCGCGCTGTAGTTCTCATTACAGATGGCGATGAGCGTGTTAGCTATTACAACATCAAGGACCTGGTAAATTTCTTGCGTCAGATTGATGTTCAGGTTTTTGCCATTTGTCTCAACAAAGGCTCTGCCAAGAGTTCTGAGCTAAACAAGAATTTGGTAAAGGGTGCGGTGGGACTCCTGACCACACTTACTAACGAAACTGGCGGCAAGGCGTTCTTCCCGAAGTCTGTGTCTGAACTAGGTTCAGTGGTAAAAGAATTGTCGGCGTTGACTCATACACAGTATCTGATTGGATACAAACCCACTAAGGCGGGCGAACCTGCCACATATCATCGTCTGAACGTCAATATAGTGGACAAGGCGGGGCAAGCCAAACTTAATGCTGTGGCTCGGACGGGTTATACCGTTCCTGAAGCCAAACCACTCCCCTGAAAGAGTCTGACTCTTTGGTATCGCGGCATAACAAAGCCTTGCAGCTGACGGCGCGATAGCATGTTTCTCAAGTAACTTTGTTCCTTCAGCTTGGATGCTGATCGCGCGCCGCAGCTGAGATACTGTGTTGGAAGTCAAGCAGATTTCGCCAACTCAGGATCGAATGGTCGTCCAGATTTC
>Ga0137409_10005423_pt1 | contig 13295 bp, 6 predicted proteins | sample CZODoug1_16funga_FD_122059 | JGI IMG/M metagenome (GOLD analysis project Ga0137409, IMG submission 122059) | Vadose zone soil fungal communities from Angelo Coast Range Reserve, California, USA - CZODoug1_16fungal (Hybrid Assembly) | ecosystem: Environmental > Terrestrial > Soil > Vadose zone...
TTGCCGCTGGGAAAAGGTACGGCGAAGCTTGTGTCTGTGAAATATCCTGCGGAGGTTGGCGGCTACACGCCGGGAGATACTTGGGATCTTTTCGTCGGGTCTGACGGTCGAGTCAAGGAATTCATCTATCATCGGGGCGGACCCAAGAAGCCGAGTAACGTCACAGCAACTTGGGCGGGCTACAAGAAAGCTGGCCCTCTGCTTGTCTCGACGGACCATCGTGGGACGGCGGACGGCAAGCCGCTGCACCTCTTCTTTTCGAATGTGTCCGTTAAGCTGGCGGGGTCGGATACTTGGGTGGACGCGCAATAAACAACGGACCACAATTGCTGTGGTTTTTCACTGGGGGATCCAGGGCATGACGGAAGATTCCGCTCCTCCGATCCTAGGTCATACGCTGGATCAACCGTCCGCATTCACCCCTGAGAACTTGATCGACGATGTGAGACGAAGCCGGCACATACCGGTCGGAACCGTTCCCCCGGTGTGCATCCTGGAGTTCGACGGAGATATCACCGACTGGTTGGTTCGAGATGGCATAGCCAAGCCCTTCGGGCCCTGGGCGTGCTTTCACACCTCGATGTTCACGATGGATCTCGAAAATGTCACGTGTGGAATCATCGCGCGAACCATCGGTGGACCCTATGCGGTACTGATTGCCGAGCAGCTCCGAGCCGCGGGAGCCAAACTCATCATCGGACTGACCTCCGCCGGCCGCGTGTCTCCCGATTTACCGCTCCCATGTCTCGTGGTGGCAACCAGCGCGATTCGCGACGAGGGCACTTCTTATCACTACCTGCCGCCAGACACCGAGGTCACGTGCAAGTCGCCTGTGGTCCCGCTTCTCGAGCGGGAGTTGATCGCCACCGGATGGGCCGTCCGCTCTGGTAAGGTGTGGACGACGGACGCACCTTACCGCGAAACCAAAACACAACTCAATAAATGGGCCCGGGAGGGCGCACTCGCGGTCGAGATGCAGGCCGCATCGCTTTTTGCCTTTGGCGTAGCAAGGCAAGCTTCCGTAGCCTCGGTTGCCATGGTCAGCAATGCCGTCGATCATGCGGGAGCGCAGTTCGATACCGGCTCACATGAGGATGGCCTGCGAGTTCTCAAGGGGATCGCCCGAGCTGCCCGATCTCTTTTCGCCACTGCGTGATCTGTCCAGTCTGATTCAGTGCCGACTCGGTTGGCATTACTAAGCCGCCGGGAGCAAACCAGTTGGTTGCAAAGTCGTCATAGCGGAGATGTCGAACCGCGGAGCCTAGATGATTCAGTCTGGATCACGGGCTACTCGGACACTACCGGATCGTGGAAGAGTAGCCGACCATCCACTCGGAATCCGTATGCAGCCCGGTGGCGTGTGACACAAGTCCAAATTGCGGACAAGATAGATGTCGGGTTCGAACTGCCGAACTCGACTTCGGCCTCAGTTGTACCGAATGTACCGAAAATGACGGTCGAACAAGCAGAGCAGGCTGTAGCGTAAGTGATTGCAATATGAGAAATTAGGGGGAGAGCGCCCGTAGCTCAGTTGGATAGAGCGTCTGCCTTCGAACAAGGCGATGCAAACTCACTAAGTGCCGCTGCTGGTGTCGCTTACGCGGAAACGCACGGTGCAATCAACCCTTGAATTGCACCGAAGTTGAACCGAAAATCTGCGCGGCAGATGGTTGATAAATGGTTAGGCAACGTGCTCCCGTTTTGACTACCGGACGGCTCAACTAACGCCAGCCTCATGTCTTTTCGTCGAACGAGCCATTCGCAGAGTGTATCGCAACGGTGGCTCGGGGAGCGATGAGTTTCGCCAATGCCAAGCGATGAATTTCGCCGCCATGCCGAGTCCAGGACTATGCCGGGCGACCTGCTGAACCGGATGCTAAGTGTCCCGTACCGAACGGACTCTATCCTGTCCTCCGTTGTCCACCCGGCATAGTCTTGGTGCGTCAGAGGCCGCTTAGGAAAGCCAAGAGTTCATCATCCGCCTTGTACCGACCTGGTTTTCCGTTTGGCGGAGTGGTCTTTGCCAACATTTCCTCCTTCAACGCCAGGTTTGCATCCAAGTAGATTTGCGTGGTTTCCACCGATTCATGTCCTAACCAAAGGGCGATGACCGCTCGATCAACGGCAAGACCGTCAGACGGAAGGTCGCGAAATGAAAAATCCGGCGGAGTTAACGAGAGAGGATGTAAAAGCCGCGGCTTGCTCAATATTTTCCTCCAAAAGGACCAAATGGACCGTGGACATAGAGGGAAAGGAGTTCCCTGTACGACCCGTCCAGGTCAAGTGAGGAGGGAAATGTCGGAGGGTAAGATGAAAACCTCCGAAATCTGAGTGGTTTTACTTAATTCGATATAAAGGATTTCGGACGTGAAGAGATGACGAGCCTTTGGCAGGACCTTCGTTATGGGCTGCGGATGCTGGGGAAGGGCCCCGGCTTTACCATCATTGCGATCCTGACGCTTGGCTTGGGCATTGGCGCAACCACTGCGACTTGGAGCGTAGCCGTCCGATGAGAAGCCTAAATCCGTCATTCGTACCTCAACGCTACCGCCGGGTCTACTGCAGCCGCGCGGCGGGCGGGCAGAAGTCCAGCGAAAATGGCGACACTCACGAGAATGAGCGCCGCGATTATAAACGAAAGTGCGTCCGCCGCGCCCACCCCATAAAGCTGTGACTTCACCAAGCGCGTCGCCGTAAGAGCCACGGGAATCCCAATGGCCAGACCCGCCACGAGAAGAGTTATTGTATTGCGCAGAACCATCCATAAAATGTCTCTGCCCCGGGCACCTAGCGCCATTCGCACGCCTATTTCGTTTGTGCGCCGCGAAACACCTTGCATGACAACTCCGTAAAGCCCCACGCAAGCGAGCAGCAGCGCGAGCCCGCCAAAAAAGCTAACCAGTTCCGCGGCGACACGCTCGACATCGAGAGTCGCGGCAATTTGATTAGTCAGGGTTCGCGTTCCCGTCACAGGCAGATTGGGAGCCACTTCCGCAACGGCCTGGCGCGCCGTGGCGGCTATCGATTCCGGGTCGCCTGCCGTGCGGATGGCGATGCCACCGGAGAGTGCGGTTTGAGTTGCGTCCTGCATCATGGCCGGAAAAACAATGGGCTTGATTTTCTCCTTTACATCGTGAAAGTGCGCGTCGCGTAGCACGCCCACGATCTCATACTCGCCCGTGTTTTTGGGTTTGCCAACGTCGAAGTGATGTCCTAGCGGGCTCTTTCCCGGAAAATACGCGCGCACGAAAGCTTCGTTGACCATGGCGGCTTTAGGTGCTCCAGGAGTGTCCTGCAGACCGATTTCACGGCCTTGCAGGAGCGTCATTCCCATCGTCTCCGCGTAGGATGGTCCTACAAGAATGTTTTCGGCAGACATGTCTTCGCCTGGCTTGTCAACGTGACCTTGGATACTGATATTGTTGGTGCTGGAAGAACCGCTCATGGGAGTGTATCGGGCTAGAGTCGCGGTGCGCGCACCGGGCAGCGTGTTCAATCGCTCGTAAAGCTTGCGATAAAGCTCGGCCACATTTTCGGGTTTATAGTTCGCCATCCGTGGACTAACCCCCACAAGCAGGACGTGACTTTGGTCGAAGCCCAATGGCTGCTTTTCCAAATTGAGCAGGCTCCGCGCGAATAGATTCGCACCTACCAAGAGAACAAGGGAGATGGCGATTTGCGCGACGATCAACGAATGTGCCGCGCTGACTTTTCCGTGGTCACCGGTCACACCTCGTACGCCAGCTTTGAGCGACGTAGCCAGATCCGCACGTCCGGCAGAAAACGCGGGCGCGAGGCCAAATAGGATTCCGGCAATCATGGTGATGACAATGGTGAACGAGAGGACTAGCGTGTTCAAATGCGGTTTTATTGGCGAATTTCCCGCCACCAGCGCAAAAAGCACGTTCACAGCCCAATGCGCAAGCAAAAGACCACAGGTCGCACCCAACGTTGCGAGCAGAATGCTCTCCGTCAACAACTGGCGGATCAGCCGAAGGCGGCTACCGCCGAGCGCAAGGCGGACGGAGATTTCCGTCTGACGCATAGCCGCACGGGAAAGCAGCAGATTGCCCACATTCGCGCACGCTATCAGCAACACCATGGCGACGACCGCGAGCAGGATGTGCAGTGGTTGGGAGTATTTGAACCGCAGCCAGGAAATCCCTCCCGCACCGCCAACGAGCTCGACATGCGACCGGGCGATGCCGCGCTTGCGGTCGTCAGTTAGCTTCGAGCCTTCTTTGTTCGTCAAAAATTGCTGCAACGCCGCGGTCGTGGCCGCCTGCGCTTGAGCCCGCGTTGCCGCAGGAGATAACCGGCCCATCAACACAAGCCAATATTCGTCGGTGCGTTCCAGGTACGAGGGCAGCAGTTCAATTTGCGGCTGAAAGACGAGAGGAATCCAGAAATCCGGCGACCGGCGGATGCGTTCGCCAAAGAATTCCGGCGGCGTGACGCCCACGATGGTAAACGCGGAGCCGTTGAGATAAGCAGTTTTCCCGAAGACAGTTGGGTCGCCATGTAATCGCTGCTTCCAGTAGCCGTAACTCGCCACGGCCACCGGCGGAGCGTTGGGCCGGTCATCCTCCGGACTGAGGGTTCGACCCATAACGCTATCCACGCCCATGGTGCTGAAATAGTTTCCGGAGACAAGATGCACCAGGGCTCGCTCTGCTGGACCATTTGCAGATGGTGAGTCGGCCAACCGCACAGTTACGGTATCTTCGCCACTGCGAAACGCCGCTAAAGATTCAAAGGGAAGCGGCTGTTTGCGAAGGTAATCGGAGACCTCGGTCGAAAAAGCATCCCAGCGGTTGCTTGGTGGATCGCCACTATATGATCCTTCGCTCAGGTCATCTGTGAACAAAACCAGCAGAGAGGGTTCGCGCACCGGGAGCGATTCGAGCAGCACGGCGTCAAATATAGTGAATATCGCGGTGTTGGCGCCTATGCCGAGAGCCAGTGTGAGTACGGCGACGGCCGTGAAGCCCGGATTCTTGCGGAGCATGCGGGTGGCGAAGCGCAAATCCTGCCAACACGTCTCCACAAAAGATTCCCAACCGGCACTTCGGACGACTTCCTTCGTAATTTCGACGCTCCCTTGCTCCAATCGCACGGCGCGAAGCGCATCCTTGCGGCTCATCCCCTGCTTAATCTTTTCTTCTGCTGCCATCTCCAAGAAGCCCCGTAGTTCTTCGTCCAACTCCCCTTCGACCCGTTCCTTTCGGAACAGCGACCGCAATCCGTCTGATAGGCTTCGCAGCAGTGACATGGGCTCTTACTCGTAACGCAAGGCCACCATTGGATCGACACGCATCGCGCGTTGCGCGGGCATATAGCAAGCGAGTACCACAACGGCGCACAGGAGTAACGCCACGCCTATGAACGTCGTTGGGTCGGTCGGGCCGATCCCGTAGAGCAAAGACGAAAGAAGTTGTGCTGCTCCGAACGAAATACTGAGCCCGACGACCAAGCCAATTACCGTCAGGAAAAGTCCATGCCTGACGACCAGCCTTAACACATCGCCTGGTCGGGCGCCTAGCGCCACGCGTACACCGATTTCGTGAGTGCGTTGCGAGACAATATAAGAAATGACCCCGAACAGTCCGATGGACGTTAGCGCCAGCGCCAGGAATCCGGATACCCCGAGCAAGACACCGGTCGTTCGTGCTGGGAAAAGAGGGAGGGTCATGTATTGCTGCATCGTTTCCAGATCGGTTGCGGCGATATGGGAGTCCACCGAGTGAATTTCACGCCGCACAGTGTCTAACAGAGCCGCTGGATCACCGGACGTGCGCACCACCAGTGTGCGCCTCGGCGGCAGTTGAGCCAGGTAGGCGACAGGTATCGGATCCTCACCCAGCGTTCGATATTTGCCGGTCTTCACGACTCCAATAATTTCCGTGCCGACTTTTTCCTCGTGAAAGCTAATTCGCCGGCCCAGAGGATCTTGGTTCTTCCAGAGCCGTTTTGCCAAGGCCTCGTTGATGATTGTCACACCGCTCCTTTCTTCGCCCTCGGAAAAAGCAAAGTCGCGGCCGCGCAGCAGCGGAATACCCATCGTCTGAAAATAGCCGGGGGCAACGCGCAGTACGTCGATGGGCACGGCGTCCTTCTTGTTTGGCCCTGGGCTCATCACATCGGTCACGGCGGTTTGCTCGCGTGCGGGTCCTAGCGGGAGATGGTTTACGAAGCTGGCCGCTGTTACGCCAGGCAGCGCTCGGATGTGCTGCGATAGCTGTTCATAAAAGGCGTGAACTTGCGCTTCGGAATATCCCAGGCTTGCGGGATCGAGAGTAGCGGCGATCACATGCTGGGTGTTGAAGCCGGGGTCGATCGAACTGGCGTTCCGCAGGCTCCTCACACACAAGCTAGAGCCAACAAGCAGTACGGCGCATGTAGCGATTTGGCCGGTCATAAGCATGCTGCGCAGTCGGGATTTCCGATAACCGGCTGGCGGCGTTTCGTCCTTGAGATTCGAAGCCACCTGGACTCTTGCGCTGCGGAGTGCTGGAGTCAGCCCGAACGCCACACCGCAAATCATCGAGACCACCATCGTGAAAACCAGCACTCGCCAGTCAACGGGGAGCCTCAGCGTAATAGGCAAACTCGCTGGTTTCAACGCCAGCAAGAGCGGGGCCGTCCAATACGCCAAAATCAGCCCCGCCAAACCTGCGAGGCCGGAGAGGAGTGTACTTTCGACCAGCATCTGCCGGATCAATCGTCCTCGCCCTGCGCCCAAGGCGGAACGAACGGCCATCTCCCGCGTTCGTGCGGTCGCGCGCGCGAGGAGGAAGCTGGCCACATTCGCACACGCAATAAGAAGTACCAGCCCAAAGACTGCCATAAGCAACGCCGTAAAGTCGCTGACGTAAATGCGGTAAGGACCAGGAATGAGAGTTGCAGGAAAAACGGTTGCGTCCAGGTTCCTCTTCAGGTCGGGATGCTCTAGTTCGATCTGGTGCTCGAGTACGCTCACCTCGGCACGCGCTCCGCTTACGCTGGCCTCCGGTTTCAGGCGTCCGACGGCGATGAGCCAGTGGCCATGCCAATTGCTGAGCCTGCCTCTATCCCGTGTGATCTGCTCAACCATCGTTGTGGGCGCCCAGAAGTCCGGCTCGATACCTACCAGCAGTCCGGCGAAGCCAGCCGGCGCCACTCCGATAACGCTGTAGTTCACACCATTCAGCATGAGCGCCTTCCCGACAATCATGGGATCAGAACCAAAGCTTTGCTGCCAGAAGGCATGGCCAAGGACCACCACGGGTTGAGAATTCGTCGGACGGTCATCCTCCGGAGAGATCGTACGCCCCAGAACAGCATTCACGCCGAGCAGCGAGAAGAAATTCCCTGAAACGAGTTGGCCCATCACAACCTGACCCTCGCCCGATTTGTTCCAGATGACGGATTCCGGGTCGCCATCAAACGCCAGCATCCCTCCGAAGGACTGATTATGGTCACGGTAATAAAGATAGTCGGGATAGGTCAGTGGCAAATAGCCCTCCGCGCCGGAGGAACGTGGATTGTGTATCCAGACCTCCAACAATCGGCCAGGCGCTTTCACACCTGCAGGTGGACGGAGTAGCAACGCATTGACAAAGGTGAATACCGTTGTGTTCAGGCCAATGCCCAGGGCCAGCGCGATCACCACGGCGGCAGTGGAACCCGGATTCTTGCGCAGCATGCGCGCGCCGTAGCGCAAGTCCTGCCAACACGTCTCCACCAAAGATTCCCAGCTGGCCGAGCGGACGACTTCCTTCGAAGTTTCGAGATTCCCTCGCTCCAAGCGCACGGCGCGAAGCGCATCTTTCCGGCTCATTCCCTGTTTCATCTTTTCTTCGGCTGCCATCTCGAGGAAGCCGTTTAGTTCCTCGTCCAATTCCTTGTTGACCTGCTCCTTTCGGAACAGCGATCGCATTCCCTGTAATAGGCTTGTTAGCAGCGACATGGGTTCACTCGAATCGCAAGGCCACTATCGGGTCGACGCGCGACGCGCGGCGCGCGGGGATGTAACAGGCTGCAATCGCGACAACCGTCAACACAAGTGCCACCGTCGCGAAGGTGAGCGGGTCAAATGGGCTTACACCGAAAAGCAGACTGCGCATTAGCCGAGTCACCAAGAATGCGGCCGCGGTTCCAACACCCACGCCCGTGGCTGTCAACTTTGCCCCGTGCGCCAGAACCAGGCCAAGAATTTTGCGGGAATGTGCGCCAAGGGCCACGCGGATTCCAATCTCGTGATTCTGTTGCGTCACCAGGTAGGCCATGACACCGTAGATTCCAACACACGCAAGCGTCATTGCGAGAGCAGCGAGCCCGCCGAGAAGCACCGCCTGAACGCCTCTCTGCCCCACTTCGCGATCAAGAACGCCGTCCATGGTAACGACTTTGGAGACCGGTTGGTCGGGGTCAACAGACCACACGGCCTCGCGCACAGCGCCGGCAAGACTTGTGGGGTCGCCTTTTGTATGAACAACGAGTGTGCTGGGGACCATGTAGTTTCCCTGCGCCTGCCAATACGGGAAATACATCTCTTCTTTCGGAGGCTCGTCGAGGCCCATCTCCTTCACATCGTCTACAATGCCGACGATCTGGAATAGGCGGAAGCTTCCGCCAACAAGGGTGAAGCGGAAACGCTTGCCGAGAGCATCTTCATTCGGCCAGAATTTTCTCGCCATCGTCCCGTTGATGATCGCCACTGACGGAGCATCCGGCCCATCGTGGTCATCAAAAAGCCTTCCGCGAAGCAACCGAATCCGCATGGCCTCGAAATAGCCTGGGGAAACTACACGATCAAGGGCTCCATACTGTAGGTCGGGCCGCACGACTTCGTCTGGTTGAAAGCCGGCCATCCCGAGAAAGCCCCCCATGCCGCTCTTCCAAGTAAAGGGAAGAACGCTGGTAAAGCCCGCGCTGGTTACGGTCGGCAGGGCCCTCACGCGGCCCAAAACCGCTTGGAAGAACTGCGTTCGTCGAGCGAAATCCGGATATTTTATATCGGGCACATCAATCTGAGCCGTGAGCACCTGATCGGACCGAAACCCTGGGTCAACTGCACGCAGATTCGCAAGGGTTTTCAGTAGCAGACCCGATCCCACGAGCAATACGACAGAAAGTGCAACCTCGCCAACTACAAGTAAATTACCCAAGCTCTTGTTGCGGGGGCCGCTACCTGCCCTTGCGCCCTCTTTCAAAGACTCGTTCACGTCAGTTCTTGAGATCCGAAGGGCGGGCGTTAGCCCGAACAGAAACGTGCTGACGAGTGAAATTAGAATCGCAAAACCAAGTAGCCGAAGATTGAACGTCAGAGAAACAGTGCGCGAGAGGTCCTCTGGGATCAAAACCTTAAGGAAGGTGAAGCTCGCCTTTGTCAGCAGGATGCCAAGCATACCCCCTGCTGTTGCTAGCACGGCACTCTCAGTCAACAACTGCCGGACAATGCGCGCACGACCTGCACCAAGGGCAGTGCGGAGAGCGATCTCGCGTTGTCTCACCGTGGCGCGCGAAAGCAAAAGGTTCGCGATATTGGCGCAGGCAATCAACAGAATACACGCGACGGCGACCAGGAGTATCGTGAGTCCTCCGCGCACGTCTTGCGTGTAGACCTCCTGTAACGGAACAGCGACGAAGCGGTCAACGAATCGCATGATGTCCATGTGCTGCTGCCTGAGGTTTTGAGACAATACCCGCAGTTGTGCGTTAGCTCGTGCAACGTCCACTCCTGGCTGCAATGCCGCGATAATCGTAAGGAAATGTGCGCCGCGATCAGCGAGTTGCTGAGGCGTAAAAGCCGTTGGTACCCAAAGGTCCGCGTCCTTGTTGGGAAAAGAAAACCAGGGAGGCATAACGCCAACAACCGAATATTTCTCGCCATCGAGAAGTACAGTTTGGCCGACCACGTTTCGGTCTCCACCGAATCTGCTCAACCACAACCTGTAGCTGAGAAGCACGACGTGTTCAGAACCCGCTGTATCCTCCTCGGGTAAGAAAACTCGACCCAGCGCCGGCTTGACCCCCAAAATCGAAAACAGATTGTGGGTCACGCCCTCGGCTGAGAGTCTTTCCGGCGTCCCTGCGTTTCCGGCCAGGTTGTAAAAGCGGTCCGCATCGATGGCGGCGATGTCTTCAAAGATGGCCGTTTGCGCTTTGCAATCCACGAAATTTGCCGGTGTGAACTGCCTGCGATGAAAACCGGTACTGCTTCTGTCCTCGTAAAGTGAAACAAGGCGGCTTGGGTTGCGATAGGGAAGACGTCGAACCAACACAGCATCAACTACGCTGAAAATACTCGCGGTCGCGCCAATGCCGAGTGTCAGCGTAAGGACTGCGACGGCAGTGAAGCCGGGATTCTTGCGAAGCATGCGAGCCGTGAAGCGCAAATCCTGCCACAACGTCTCGACAAAAGATTCCCAGCTGGCAGAGCGGACGATTTCCTTCGTAACTTCGAGGGTTCCTCGCTCCAAACGCACCGCTCGAAGCGCATCCTTGCGGTTCATCCCCTCTTTCATCTTTTCCTCGGCTGCCATCTCCAGGAAGCCGTTTAGTTCTTCGTCCAGCTCTTGGCTGACCCGTTCCTTTCGGAACAGCGATCGCAATCCGTCTGATAGGCTTCGCAGCAGTGACATGGACCCTCACTCGTAACGCAAGGCCACCATGGGATCGACGCGCATCGCCCGCCGCGCGGGGATGTAACAGGCTGCGAGCGCGACGAGCGCGAACAAAAGCGGAACGACGGCGAACGTCAACGGATCATTCGGACCCACGGCGTAAAGCAAGCTGCGCATGAACCGTGTAAGGGCGAATGAGGCACTGATGCCAAGAAAAACGCCGCTCGCCGCGATCTTGAGGCCGTCACCAAGGACCAGCTGCAACACGTCCTGGCGCTGCGCACCTAAAGCCATCCGCACACCAAACTCGTGGGTTCGCTGGCTGACGGCATAGGCAATCATTCCAAAGATGCCGATGGCAGATAACAGTAAGGCCAAACCTGCGAACGATCCGACTAGAACGAGGCTGAGCCGTCGCGGCGCGAGTGCTCGGAATAACGCGTCGTTCATTGTCTGCATAGCGTCAATCGGTTGGTCCGACCGAAGCGAGTGGACAAGTGCGCGAACTGTACCCGCGAGCGAGGTGGGTGGGCCAGTAGTTCTAACGAATAGATTAAAACCCGCAAAGGCATGGTTCGTTTCGTCCTGCAGATAAGGTGTGTAGAGAGCTGGTTCGGCCGGCCAGTCGAGCCCCTTCTGTTTTACATTTGCGACGACCCCGACTACCTCCCGAAAGCGTGGAGCACCTGCGATGTTTCGCCCTGCTCCGACATAATCCACTCCAATCTGAGCACCGATCGGATTGCGCCCCGGCCAGTAGGATTCCGCTAATGCTTGATTCACGATCACGACGGCAGGTGAGTTCGCATCATCGCGAATTGTGAAGAACCGTCCTTTCACAAGGCCGGAACCAATCGCTGTGAAGTAATCTGAGCTGATCCAGCAAGCCTCCGCACTCGGGACGTTCAAAGGGTCATTTGGCCGGTCATTGAAAACCAGCGTGGCCGTAGGCGCATATACGCCCGGCATGCACTTGCCTAGCGCTGCCGCGCTCACCCCCGGAATTTCGGATGTCCGCTCGACCAACTCAGGGAAGAAGACTCGACCGGCGCTCCAGTCGCTATTGCGCAAGTACGCTGCCAGGAGGTGGTCGGGACGGAAGCCAGGGTCGAGATGTTCTGCCTGCCGGAAGCTCCGCAGGAGCAAGCCGGCCCCAACGGATAGCAGAACTGCCAGGGAGATTTCTGAAACCAGCAACAAGCGGGAACGTGAACGCGACCCTCCAACACTTCCGGCTTCTCCCCGCCCTGTCTTCAGTCTGGCGATGAGATCAAGTTTCGAGAACGCCGTGCATGGTGCAAGGGCAACAAGCAAACCTGTGAGGACCGTAATGGACAAAGCGAAAAACAAGGCGTAGACGTCGACACCGATAGACGCACTCCGCGGAAGGCTGCTTACTCGGTCGGACACTCTCACACTACCCACCGCAAGTACAAGCCCGGCAATGCCGCCCAGAGTTGCAAGAACCAGATTTTCCGTGATGAATTGCCTCAGCAGGCGACCTTTCCCTGCGCCCAGGCTAACGCGCAACGCAATTTCCGATCGCCTCTTTGAACTCCTGGAAAGCAATAGGTATGCGACGTTTGCACACGTAATCAGCAGAACTAATGCGACCGCAACCATCACGATCTGAAGTTGCGATCGCACATTCCCCGTGAGTTCATCTTTAAGAGAAACAAGATGCACCGAAACTTCCGGCGATTCTCCCGGCCCTCGGTGCAAGATCGCAGTCAATTCCTGCTCGGCCCGTTCGCGTGTAACGTCAGGCTTGAGCCGTCCCACAATGTCCAAGAACTTGTTCCCTCGCATCCGCATCCATCGAAAGTCCGGAACGTCCTTTGCCCAAACGTCTGTCTCCGGAAAGAGGTCCAGGACAGGGGGCATTACACCGATAACTGTTTGGGCCGTACCGTCCAGGTTGAGGATGCGACCAATAACATGAGGATCGCTGCCAAGCTGCTCCTTCCAAAAGCGATGCGAAATGACCACTTGTAGGCCATCGATGTGATATTCCTCGGGCGCGTACAGGCGTCCCAAGTAGGGCTTCACTCCGAGCATCGGAAAGAAATCGTAGGATATGCCCGTGCAGTTCACGTTGCGGGGTTCGCCCTGCCCGGTCCATGTATAGGTCCAGCCTGATAGCATATTGGCGATGTATTCGAACGAGTGGCTTTGGTCTTTATAGTCTTCAAACTCCGGCATGGAAGCGCCAATTCTGGCTTGTTGGCGCTTCTGCGCCGCCCATATCGCAAACAGGCGCTCTGAATCCTGAAAGGGCAAGGGCCGCAACAGCACGCTTTCGACTACGCTAAAAACGGCAGTATTCGCGCCGATGCCAAGGGCAAGGGTCAGAACAGCAAGAACAGTGAAGCCGGGCGACTTGCGCAGCGTGCGGAACCCGAAGCGCATGTCCTGCCAGCACGTCTCCACGAAGGATTCCCAGCTGCCAGAGCGAACGACTTCCTTTGCAACTTCGAGACTGCCCCGCTCTAAGCGCACGGCGCGAAGCGCATCCTTGCGACTCATCCCCTGCTTCATCTTTTCTTCGGCTGCCATCTCCAGAAAGCCGTTTAGTTCTTCGTCCAGCTCCTGGCTGACCTGCTCCTTTCGGAACAGAGACCGGAGTCCGCCCGCTATGTTTCGCAGCAGTGACATGGTTCGCTTACGACGCCTCCAAGATTCTGGCGA
>Ga0137409_10005427_pt1 | contig 13288 bp, 12 predicted proteins | sample CZODoug1_16funga_FD_122059 | JGI IMG/M metagenome (GOLD analysis project Ga0137409, IMG submission 122059) | Vadose zone soil fungal communities from Angelo Coast Range Reserve, California, USA - CZODoug1_16fungal (Hybrid Assembly) | ecosystem: Environmental > Terrestrial > Soil > Vadose zone...
CACGATGACGGCCAGATCGTAATCAGCGACTTTTTGCTGGTGGTAAAGATTGGTGTCGGTGGTCAGCAGGACGTCAAAATCGCTCTGCGCAACATCGAGCAGTTCACCGTTTCCATATCGGTCCCACTGCATCCGCCTGGTGGTTGTCACTTCGTGCGGCTGCAACAACTCCCACAACCGCCAGTCGAGGTTGTGATCGAGCAGTATGCGCATCAGTAGTCAACTTTCTCAGCCAACAGATCGGTTAGCAATCCTTCGTCGAAGGGTTCGCGGATTTTATGAAGCGCGCCTATCACCTTATCGCGGTCTGTGCCAGGAAAAGACTCAATGAACTCATCCACTGAATAGCCTTCGATCAGGTAATCGAGCAGCGTCGTGACCGGCATTCGCTGAATTCCTATGACTGGCGTCCCCCCCATACGCTTGGGATTGGTCGTGATTGGCGCTGCCTCTTCATCCAGACGTTCAAGCTCGGCGCTGCGCGAATCGAGAACTATAACCCCTGGCTGCTCCGATGAACTTTGTTCGTGCGTATTGATTGACATAAGCATCGACCTCCATCGCAATTCTACCGCCGTTAGCAAACTTTCTCCATCAACCCTCACACGCCAAGGAACAGATCGGTCGAGACGTGGAAGAATTCGGCCAGCGCCTTCGCCTGTATCTTGCTGATTGGGCGCAGGCCGTTGATGGCTTCCGACGCCCTGCCGCTTGATCCGAATAGATGCACAATGTCCTTTTGCTTCCTGCCCCGCGCCTCCATCAAGTGTTGCAATATTTCATGTGGGGCCGCTGGCTCAATCGGATAATGTTCGTCCTCGTACTTCTCGACCAGCGTCGAGAGTAGATCGAGCAAATGCTCCTCTTCAGCCGAAATGCGGTCGCCTTTCTTGAGGAGTTTTTCGATCTGTTCAATTGCGCGGTCGTATTCAGCATTGATTGACATAAATAGTGACCTCTGACTCATCACGAAACAGCATCGGTGAATAGTGTGCAACCAGTCCGTGAAAAGCTCAAGCGAAGCCGCCTGGCAAACAAAGAGGTTGGCCGGGTTAATCAACTCGGCCAACCTCCACTTTTTGTCTAACTGTTTATGTCGCTCGCTCGACTGCGCCGGCTCACCTCCTGACGCAAGGAACGCCGTTCAGAGCGAAGTTGTTGGGCGCAGCATTGGCGCCGCTGTAACTTGCCTGGAAGCCGAACGAGGCGCTGCCTCCGCTGGGCAGGTTGCCGTTGAAGCTTGCATTGTTGACACTCACCGATTGGCCCGTCTGGCTTAGCGCTCCGTTCCACAGATTTGTGATCTGTTGATTGCCGGCGAACGACCAGGTCAATTGCCAGCCATTCAACGCGGCGCCAGCGGTGTTTACAACCGTGACCTCCGTGACGAAGCCTGTCTGCCATTGATCGCGCACGACATATGTCACGGCGCAACTCCCTCCGCCCGGAGTTGGAGTAGGAGTAGGAGTGGGTGTCGGTGTCGGCGTTGGCGTCGGCCCCGGCGTTGGCGTCGGCGTCGGTATGGGTGTTGGCGTCGGCGTCGGCGTCGGCGTCCCGCCTCCGCCGGTTAACGGAAAGAGAATGGGAACAAGCTTGTTATGCTTCGCGGTGTTCACCGTCATCCAGTCATCAGCGAGGATGCCGCCCGTATCGCCGGAGTTCGGATTCCATGACCAGAAAGTCCAATTGATGCGGTTGGCGCCGGCGCCTAGATAACTGACCATCGCGTCCAGCCACTGCTGATCCGACATGCTCTGCAACCTCGTGCCGAACTCGCCGAGCAGCACCGGGGCGACGTTGTTCTTATGCAGATAGCCCCAATGCGCGTCCCATACCGCGGGCAGGTTGTTCGGATAGTTGGGGGCGTTGAACCACGTCTGCGCAAAGACCGAAGACGGATAGTCGTGCGCGGAGTAGACGAGCCGGTTTGGAACGTTCAGTCTAACCGGCGCCGCTCCAGCGCCCATCAGATTGCCGCCCCACCAGTAGCCGTCGCCGTTGTAGACGTCTGTGCCTTCGACGATGATCAGCCAGTTCGGATTAACTGAAAGGATCGCGTTTCCGGCTCGCTCCGCCGCCAGTCTCCAATCGCGGTTCATATCGCCACAGCCCCAACAGGCCGCGCCATGCGGCTCGTTGTGCAGATCGGCGCCGACCACTGTCGGGGAGTCGCTGTAACGAACGGCCAGAAACATCCAATCGTTGATCCATCGCGTCTCGGAATATGCGGACGTATACCATAGTTCCGATTGCGCCGAAGCGTCGGGGCGATGGCGATCCAGGAACACGCGCAACCCGATCTGGCCGCAATAGGCGATGATCTTGTCCATGATCTGCAAGCCGCTCAGCCCCTGCAGATCTGGGTTAAGGTTGGCATCAATCCCGTTGGGCGCGCTGCTCGCGTCGAAGAGTTGATTGCAATAGGGCAGCCGCAGCGTGTTGTAGCCGAGGCCCTTGATCTGATCGAGCATGGATTTGTAGCCTCGCGTCCACAATCCATGCGGCGCGAAGTTCGAGGTCTCCAGGCCGAACCAGTTGATCCCAGCGATGCGCACCGGTTGATTGTTCGCGTCGAGAATCTGATTGCCGCTCGTATGCCAGTAGCCTTCTCCGGCGGCTTGCGAAACCGAAGCGCCTTGCCTCCAAACCATCCCCAACAGCAAAACCAGCGCGATCGTGATGAATGTTGCATGTCTGAATTTCTGCGGCGTGTTCATTCTATTACGTGTAGACACACATCCTCCTTGAAATATGTTGTTAATTGAAGGAGCGAGATGACAATTGATCGATTGGGAGCGGTTGGAACGGTTTGCGATTGTGTGTACGGGACTGTGGCGCAGGTAGAGACACAAGATTTTGCGTCTCTGCTCACTTATCGGACAAAGTCGCATACATGGCGATTAAACAAATCGCTTTACACCATACATGCAATCACAAACTGCTATACGTTAAATGAGGAACGATCGGTTTGGTTGGGAACGGTTAGTTAACCAGGGGACGGTTAGTTAACCGGGGAGTTGTGTGTATAGAATGGACGCAAGCTGATACTAACATGCGTCTGGCGCTTTAAACAACCACCCGCGCCCATACCATCTTCGCCAACTCACGGCTTCTGGCCGTAATCTCCGCCTCGTCGAGAAAGAGCAATCGCCGATCTTTCATCAACACTTTGCCCGCGCAGATGGTTGTCGTCACCATCGAATTCTCGAACCCGAAGAGGATGTGCCAGGGCAGGTTGTCAACGGTCATCGGCGTGGTCGGCTGATAGTCAACAAAGATGATGTCGGCGAACGCTCCCGGGGCCAGCGCGCCCATCGGCGCTTGTGGGAAAAACACGCCCGCGAGCGCGGCGTTGTTGGTCACGGCCATTTCGGCGACGGTCGCGCCGCCCATCCGGCGCGGATCGCGGCGCGCGGCCTTGTGGTAGAGATATGCGGCCTTCCATTCGTCCCACATCGCGTTTGAAAAACCGTCGTTGCCGAGGCCGACCTTCACGCCCATTCGCAGCAACCCTTCAATATCCGCCGCGCCCACGGCGTTGTTCATATTCGAGCGAGCTTGATGCGTTACCCACGCTCCGGTCTCGCGCAGCAATTCTGTCTCGCGCGGGTCGATGTGAACGGCATGCGCGACGATGGAGCGCGGGCCGAGAACGCCGAATTTATGCAGGCGGTCAATGACGCGCAAGCCGCTCTTCTTCAGGCTGTCGTACTGGTCGGCTTCGTGTTCGGCCGCGTGAACGTGAAATCCATAGTTTTGGGCATCGTGAGCGTCGCGGCATGCTTCGAGCGTCGCGTCAGAGAGCGTGAGCGACGAGTGCAAACCGAAACTGGCTGCAATTTGAGATAGGGGATTTGATATTCGAGATTTGATGAAGCGGAGATTTTCTTCAATTCCGGCCCTGGACTTTTCCGGGCCGTCGCGGTCGGTGACTTCGTAGCAGAGGCAGGCGCGCAGACCCGCTTCTTCAACTGCTCCGGCGATCACGTCCAGCGAGCCTTCGATCGCATTAGGCGAAGCGTGATGATCGATCAGCGTGGTCGTTCCATGCTTGATCGCGTCAATCAAACAAACGAGCGCCGAGTAGCGAACATCATCGAGCGTAAGAGCCTTGTCCAGCCTCCACCACAATCGCTCCAGGATTTCGGAGAAGTCTTTGGGCGCCTCGCCCGGCGCGGCCATTCCCCGAGCAAAAGCGCCGTAAAAATGCGTGTGCGCGCAGATGTTGCCAGGCGCCACGTATTGCCCGCGCGCGTCAAGCTCCGTGGCCTGCGGATACTTGGCCCGCAACTCGGATGACGGGCCGAGACCTGTGATCCGGTCGCCTTCGATATACAGAGCGTGGTTCTCAAGAATCCGCCTGGTCGCGCCCCACGTGATGAGCCTGGCGTTAGTGATCAGCATGAACGAATCAAAAATTTACCGCAAAGAATCAAAGGGTCAAAGGGTCAAAGCTCAACTTCGACTCTTTGACCCTTTGACCCTTTGCGATTTCTTGATGGCTATATCAGCGACTTACTTCGAAGTCCGCGCGGCAGCCTCGGTCCACCCAAAGGCCATTCTGGTCGCGCCCCCATGTGCGACCAAAAATGCAAGGCGAGCCGCTGCGCTGACGAAGCAAGCGAACCTGTCCGCGTCCGAGCGCGCCTTCAGCGCAATAATGGCGCTTCTCGTCGCCGGACTCGCAATAGAAGGTCTGAGAATAACCGCCACGGCCGCGGCCACGGTCGTCATCGCGGTCACGGCCACGGTCGTCATCGCGGTCGCGGCCACGGCCGTAATCGCGTTCGCCGCCGGTCACAAAATCGGCGCGACAGCCGCGATCAACCCAGATGCCGCGTCTGTCAAAGCCCCACGTGCGCCCCGCGATGCAAGCCGCGTCGCTGCGCTGGCGCACCAGCCGGACGCCGCCGCGAGTATCGGCGGAGCAATAATTACGTCGCCCGTCGTCCGAAGCGCAATATAGTCCATCGCCGCGCTGCGGAGTCGCGTGTGAAAGGCTCCCGCCAACAAAAAAGACCGCCAGCAAAGCCGCGAGTATGCGCGTTGCATAGCGGGCAAGTGTTCCAAGCTTAATCTTATTCAAGGTCATAGTTCTCCTTTTTCCGTCAGAATCAGATCTATCTGGGGGTGTGTTTGGTGGAGAATATGCTCTGGCGAAATATTCTTCAACTCAATCGAAGCCGGCTCGGAAGCCTGTCCAACTCCGCAATGTCGGGTTTGATCCTCAATGGTTCGCTCGATGCCTGTCGAGCCGTCTCGATATCCTTCAACCCGGCGCCCGTGAGCATCAGCAGCGCGCTTTCGTCCGATTTGATCGCGCCGTTCTCGCAATGCTTAATGAAGCCCGCGAACGCCGCGGCGCCGGCAGGCTCGACGAAGACACCCGTCGAGCGCGCGAGACGACCGATGGCTGCGATGATCTCCTTGTCTCTGACCTTGACGCCGCATCCATTCGACGAGCGCGGAGCTGACTCGCGGATCGCGCGAATCGCCCTGGTCGCGTCACGCGGCCGGCCCACGTTGATGCTGTCGGCGATGGTCTGAGCGGGGCCTGCGCGCAAAACGCCGTCGCCGTTCGCGGCGTCCACGATCGCCGAAGCGCCTTCGGCCTGAACGCCGATCATCTGCGGCAATCGATCAATCAGGCCGAGACGATGAAGTTCGTTGAAGCCTTTCCACAGCCCGCCGATGACGCACCCGTCGCCCACTCCGACGAATACTTTGTCCGGTACCTCCCAAATCAATTGCTCGCCGATCTCGAGCGCCGCCGTCTTCTTGCCCTCGGCCATGAACGGATTGTAGCCCGTGCTCCGCTGATACCAGCCGTATCGCCGCCCCGCCTCCAAACATAGATCGAAGGCTTCATCGTAACTGCCTTCGACCAGCGCGACCTTTGAGCCGTAGATTTGCAGTTGTGCAAGCTTCGCCGCCGGGGCGGTGGCCGGCGCGAAGATCACCGATTTCATTCCAACGCTCGCGCACATTCCGGCCAGCGCGCTTCCGGCGTTGCCCGACGAGGCGGTGGTGATGATCCGGGCGCCGGCTTCGCGCGCTTTGACGACGGCCAGCGCGCTGGGCCGGTCTTTGAATGAGGCCGTCGGATTGCGCCCGTCATCTTTGATGAGTAATCGCTTGACGCCGAACTCGGCGGCCAATCGCGGGCAGTCGTAGATCGGCGTCCAGCCTACGGCGAGCGGCGGCGCGAGCGATAAGTCTTCAACCGGCAGCAGCGCGCGATAGCGCCAGATGGTAAAGTCGCGATCGGCGGCGAGTGTGGCTTTACTCAATTGTTCGCCGACGCGCTCGTAGTCATAGAGCGCGTCGAGGTTGCCGCCGCAATCAGGGCAGAGGTATTCAATCTCGATCGCGCTGAATGAGCGCGCGCACTCGAGGCATATGAAACCAATTACGTTATTCATCTTGAAATTTCCTGGCGCTACCCCTGGAGTGGCGAAATGTATTTAGCCACGAATGAACACGAATGAACACGAATATTATTTCCGGTCTGGTTGGTTGTTCGGCTATCATTTTCTCGCTTCTATTCGTGAATATTCGTGTTCATTCGTGGCTAAAATTCTTTTTCTTGAATGACTCCTTGACCCTTTGACCCTTGTGTTTATTGGTCTTCCCGGCGAGCAGCCTCAATGCGCGCATCCATTTCCGGGATCAACTGCTGATGCCTGATCCACCACTCCGGGTCTTTCTGCGCGTCAAGCTCTTCGACGGTCTTGCCCTGCTGCTCGCACCAGGTGAAATACTTCAAGTTGTGCCACTGCCGGCGCGCGTCGGGCGTCCCGTCCTTGACCCAATCGGTCTTCGCGCCGTGAAAGATCGCTTCGACGTAACCGGCGGCCCGCGCATAGTCGATCTCGCCATAAACGTCGGCCATCTCCCCTATCACCGAATGGTAGCGGTCAATCGCGTCGGTGCAGATTGTGACGATCACGTCTCGTTTGCCGAACCCGTAATGCTTCGCCGTCTTGATCGCCCCGAGCGCGTTGCAGACGCCCGAAATGCCGAAGATGCTGGCGAGCCGCCGCGCCTTCGCTTCCGCGACTCCGTAGCGCCGAGCGAGCGTCTCCTGCCCGGCCTCGGCGCTGAGCAGTTGCAGTCCCTTTTTGCACTCGATGTCGTCCAGACACATGATCGCGTCCATGTTCATCACATTGTGAATCCAGGTCACGTGCTTGTCGCCGATGCCCTGAATGTCGTGGGCGCCGTAGCCGTTGTTATAAAGCGTCGGGCACTGGATCGGTTCGAGGCCGACGATGCGCAGATCAGGCCAGACTTGCTTGAGACGGTCGCCCGCCGCAATCGTCCCCGCGCTGCCCATCGCCGAACAGAAGGCCGCGATCGAACCGGCGCCGACGCCCTGTCGCTTCAACTCCGCGGCGAGTTCGACAATAGTGGCGCCCGTGACGTGATAGTGGAACCGGTAATTGCCCATCATCTCGAATTGATTCATGACGCGAATGTCCGGATCGTGGCGCAGTTCCCAGGTCTTGTCGTAAATCTCTTTGACGTTCGATTCGACGCCGGGAGTTTTGATCACCTGCGCGCCGTAGCTCTCGATGCGCTCGAATCGCTCGCGGCTCATTCCTTCCGGCAGGACGACGACGGATCGGGCGCCGACGCGCCCTCCCACCCACGCGCCGCCGATGCCGTAATTGCCGGTGCTGGGCCAGACGACTGTGTGCCGGTCAATGTCAACCTGACCGAAGAGCAGCGCCTCCGCCAACAACGAGTAAGCGGCGCCGACCTTGTGCGAGCCGGTGGGAAAATCGCGCCCGTACAGGACCACGATCGGCGCGTCAACGCCGGTCAGTTCATTCGGCAGGACTTCGTACCTGATCCGGTCGTCCGCGCCACGCCACGTGATGTTGTATAGGTTGATCGGATCGAGCGGCGATTCGGTTAACGCGTTGACAGCCCGTTGGCGTATCGCCGGATCAATCGCGCTCGGATGGAGCATCTCTTCAAAGGTGGGACCGAAAATGGCTCTGGTCATTTCGCTTTTATCCTTGCCATTTCAAGAGGCTTCCTCGTCATGCATCTCGGCTAACGGCGCAATCACTGGAGGCAACTCATTCGTTACAACCTGCCAGATGATGTCGAGGTTAACGCCGAAGTAGTGATGGATCAGCTTATCTCGAATGCCTGACATTCCCTTCCAGGGAATGTCAGGGCGCTTCGCTCGCAATTCTTCAGAAAGATTCTTCGCCGCTTCGCCGATGATCTCCAGATTACGAATAACCGCATCCTGGGTTTTCGTGTCCGCCAGGAATGTCTCATACCTCATCCCGGACGTGTAATCCCCGATCCGACGAATGGCCTCTTGAATGTCGCTCACAAAGTCTCGGTCTGTTCGTTCAGACATACACTATGCTCCCGGAGATGTCTTTGGCGACCCGGCTGATTCTGATCCCTTCGAGACCTGCCGGCGTCAATACATCCACTTTGCGACCGAACAGGCGCTCGAGATATTCGGTGAATTCGATAAACTTGAAGCCCATTGGACGGTCGAACTCGACAATGACGTCCACGTCGCTGGTCTCGTCAAACGTCCCTTTGGCGTAGGAGCCGAACAGACCGATCTTTTTGACGCCAAATTCAGACGCAAGATAATCGTAATTCTCCCGCAGCAATTCGATGACCTTTTCTGTCGTCAGCATAACCATCCTCTCCGATTGGTTTTCATTTGCCTTGCTTCTCCTCCAACGCAGTCTTCAACCACTTTTTATCAGCAGGCAAATTATAGCAGCGCACTCCCGTCGCATTGTAGATCGCGTTGATGATCGCGGGCGTCGTGGGAATGGAAGCAAGTTCGCCAACGCCTTTGGCCCCGTAGGGGCCGTCGTTGGTCTCGTGTTCAATGAAGAAGGAGATCACCTCCGGAGTCTGATCAATCGTTGGCAGGTGGCATTTATTGAGCGTGTCGGTCATCACGTAGCCGTCCTTCATCACGAAGTTCTCCTGAAGCGCCATTCCCAGACCCATCGAGATGCTGCCCTCGACCTGTCCCTGCAGCGCCAGCGGATTGATCACTCGCCCCACGTCACTGGCCGCGATCACCTTCAACACCTTCGTCTCGCCGGTTTTGACGTCCACCTCGACCAGCGCGGCCTGAGCGCCGAAGCCGAAGGCGAAATGATGATATTGCTCGCACATCGGCGCGACGTACTGGTAGCTCATCTTCGGCAATTGTCCCTGGCGTCGAACCATCTTCACGATCTCGCTGAGTTCGACGCTGTGGTCGTTATTTCGTATCTCGCCGCCGGCGAAGACCAGGCTGTCGGGCGGCGCGCCTAAAAACTCCGCCGCCGTCCGGCTGAGCAGTTTGCGAACTTCACGGCTGGCGTATCGCGCCGCGTTGCCCGTCACGTAAGTCTGCCGCGAGGCGGTCGTCGCCGCGCAATCGAGAGTCCGATCCGTATCGGCCACCAGCACGTCGACCTTTTCGTAAGGCACGCCGAGTTCTTCACTGACGACCTGCGCCAGCACGCCGACGATCCCCTGTCCGATCTCGGCCGCGCCTGCGCGCACGGCGGCGCGCCCATCGGCGAAGACTTCCACTTCAGCCCCGGCGGCGTCGTAAGCGCCGCTGCCGAAGCCGGTGTTCTTGTAAGCGCATGCGATTCCCCACGCGCGCCGTTTATCGCCATCCACTTCCACAAAGGGATGCTTCTGCATTTCGGCGGCGACGGTTTCCAGCGCGTCCGCCAGGCCGCAGCTTTCGGTCATCACCTGCCCGGCCAGAGTCTGCTTGCCGTAATTCAAAACGTTCTTGCGGCGAATCTCGACCGGCGAAACGCCAAGCGCCTCGGCCAGTTGGTCCATCTGGCTCTCCATCGCGAAGACGCTCTGCGTGACGCCGAAGCCGCGGAACGCGCCCGACGGCGCGTTATTGGTGTACATCGCGTAAGTGTCGACCTTCACGTTCTTGACTTCGTATGCGCCCGCGGCGTGCGTCGTGGCGCGCAGCATGACGTGGCTGCTCAAACTGGCGTAGGCCCCGCCGTCACCCCAGATTTCGGCTTCGTGCGCCGTGATCGCGCCGTCTTTCTTCGCGCCGGTCTTCATCCTGATGATGGTGGCATGGCGCTTGGGATGAACCATCAGAGACTCTTTGCGGCTCAGAACCATCTTCACCGGACGCTTCGTGATCATCGCGGCCAGCGCCACGTGAATCTGAACCGAAACATCCTCCTTGCCGCCGAAGGCGCCGCCGATCAGGCAGTTGATGACGCGAACGCGGTCTTCGGGGACGTTGAGCGTCGCGGCGATCTGGCTGCGGTCGCCGAACGGAATCTGGCCCCCGCAATAGACCGTGATGCGGCCGGCCAGATGGTTTGGATCGGGCACGGCCAGACCGGCCTCCGGTTCGATGAAGGCGTGCTCGACGGTCTGCGTGCGGTATTCGCGCTCGATAATCACGTCGGCTTCGGCAAAGCCTTTGGCGAGGTCGCCGTTCTCCAGATGATAATGCTTCAGACAATTGCCGTGTTCGCCGGCTGCCCCGGCTCCCCCGGCTGCCCCGGTCGGAGGATGCGCGATGCGCTCGTGCAGGATTGGCGCGTCGGGCAATGCGGCTTCTTTCGGGCCGGTAACGACGGGCAGCGGCTCGTAATCCACTTCGATCAGATTCAGCGCTTCGGCCGCAATCTCTTCGGACTCGGCGACGACGAGCGCGATCGCGTCTCCCACATAGCGAACCTTGTCGTAACACAGCACCGGCCAGTCGACTTCGTGTACACCGCAATCCTTGCGGCCCGGTATGTCGCCGGCGGTGAGCGCGGCGACGACGCCCGGATGCGCTCGGGCCTTGCTCACATCCACCCTCGACAAACGCGCGTGCGGATATCGACTGCGCAGCGCGCGGGCGTGAAGCATCCCTTCGACGTACAAGTCGTCGGCGTAGACGCCTTTGCCGTTGACTTTCTCCACCGCGTCGGGGCGGGGCAGCGGGCGGCTGATAGTGTTAAGCGGCTGTTTGACCGCGGGCAAAGAGGCCGCCGCCTGCCCTGCCGCTTGTTGGATGGCCCGGATGATCGCGTTGTGCCCGGTGCAGCGGCAGATGTTCCATTTGTGGCCGTCGTAAATCTCTTCGAGCGTGGGGCTGGGGGTCTTTTCGAGCAGCGCGATGGTGGAGATAATGAAACCGGGGGTGCAAAACCCGCACTGTGTGGCGCCCTGGTCAATATAAGCCTGTTGAATAGGATGGAGCGCGGCGTCGCCGTTCGCCACGCCTTCAATGGTGACGATATCAGCGCCGTCCACGCGCTTCATCGGCACGATGCAGGAGCGCACGGCCTCGCCGTCCTTGATCACCATGCAACTGCCGCAATGGCCCACTGCGCAACCGTCTTTTGTTCCCGTCAGCCGCAGTTGATCGCGGAGCGCATCCATCAACATCGTTTGCGGCGAGGCGATCACTTGACGCCGCTCGCCATTCACCGTCAAAGTAAAGGTTTGTTTCTCATTCATAGGGCGTCTCCTCATTAAAAACTATGTAGTGACGACTAAAGTCGTCACGTGACGACTAATGGTGTTTGAAAATTAAATACAAGCATGGGAGTAGGGGCGGGTTTTCCCCGCCCCCCTCCGTTAGCAGAGCGACTGGGCGCGGAATACGCGCCCCTACGCTGTTGTTGCATTTAATTCTCAATGACCATAAGTCGTCACTACATAGTTTTTCGATCGGTTTTTCGGGCCGCTCCAGCGGGTCTGGCCAAAAGGTCTGGAATGCCAGGCGCCGCTTACATATAATCACGACTTTCGTTTCAAAATACCACTCGGAAAGGGAATCCATCAAAGCGTCAATGAACGAAGAACAAGTTACAGTAATCGCCTACATTGAGATAAAACCCGGGACGGAAGAGGCTTTCAGGGCGGAGCTTGATAAAGTCATCGCCGCCACCAGAGCCGAATCGGCCTGCGTCAACTACGATTTTCATCAATCGGCCAAGGAGCCCACTCATTTCGCCGCCTACGAAAATTGGACGAGCATGGCGGGATTGGATCAGCATGCCAAATCGGCCCACATCCAAGCCTTCAGACAGAACTGCGCCGAGATATTCGCCAAGCCGGTAGAGATAACGATTTGGAAAAAGCTGGACTGAGCGTCTGCGCTCACTCGCAAGGAGTGAAATTTGACCTTCAAAGACCTGATCTCGATCAATGATCTGACAACGACGGAAATCCAGAAGATTTTCACCACGGCGGCCGACCTCAAAGCCAATCCGCGAAATTACAGCGACGCGTTGGCCGGACGCAGCGTCGCGCTGATCTTCGAAAAGCCCAGCCTGCGCACGCGCGTGACCTTCGACCTGGGCGCGACGCAGATGGGCGCTTCGTGCGTCTACCTCGATCATCAGAACGTGCGGCTCGGCGAGCGCGAATCGGTGAAGGACATGGCGCTCAATTTGGAGCGCTGGGTGGACGCCATTGTCGCGCGCACTTACAGCCACGAGACCGTGGTCGAGTTGGCGGCCCATTCGTCGGCGCCTGTGATCAACGGCCTCTCGGAATTTTCACACCCCTGCCAGGGGCTGACCGATTACTTCACGCTGACCGAGAAGGTCGGCCTCGACCTGAGAGGTTTTCACCTCGCGTATATCGGCGACGGAAACAACACTTGCCATTCGCTCATCTTCGCCGCGGCGAAGCTGGGCGCGCGCATCAGCGTCGGCTGCCCGAAAGGTTACGAGCCTGATGCCGGCGTCTTAAAAGAGGCGCGCAAGGACGCGCGCAAAACGGGCGCGAAAATCGAAGTCGTCGACGACCCGTTCGACGCCGTCAAAGGCGCGCAGGCCGTCTACACGGACGTCTGGGCCTCGATGGGATTCGAGGCCGAAACCGAACGCCGCCGCGAAATCTTCTCCCCGTTCCGCGTCACTAAAAAGCTGATGAAGAGCGCCCAGAAGGACGCTTTCTTTATGCACTGCCTGCCCGCCCACCGCGGCGACGAGGTTGACGCGGATGTGATCGATGGCAAAAGCTCCATCGTCTACGAGCAGGCTGAGAACCGACTGCACACTCAGAAGGCGATAATGTTTCTGCTGATCGAGGCGAACCGGTGAGATTGCGGATTCTCTGATTGCGGATTGCGGATTGCGGATTGCGGATTGGGGGAACCTCGGACAGCGAGTGGTAACGCAAAGTTGGAATTGGGAATGAGGCGTGGAGCCAAAAATGACAAATGAAAACGAAATAGCTGGGCAGGAAGATCAATCGACCGCCGATGAGCGACTGGACGCGTCTTCAAATCCGCAATCCGCAATCCGCA
>Ga0137409_10005428_pt1 | contig 13287 bp, 14 predicted proteins | sample CZODoug1_16funga_FD_122059 | JGI IMG/M metagenome (GOLD analysis project Ga0137409, IMG submission 122059) | Vadose zone soil fungal communities from Angelo Coast Range Reserve, California, USA - CZODoug1_16fungal (Hybrid Assembly) | ecosystem: Environmental > Terrestrial > Soil > Vadose zone...
CATGCAATGGAGAACCCAATAAGAACAACAACGCCCACGATGATAGTGGTATGCCGAATCTCGTCATGTCGAAGGTGGGGTAGAGGAGCCACCGGAGCCAAGCAAGTTTGGGCATACCACTATCATCGTGGGCGTTGTTGTTCTTATTGGGTTCTCCATTGCATGGGTAGGGTTGTGGCGCCTGCGGCCTTGGGCGCGAACAGTTTATTCAGCGATGTTGGCCATCGGCGTAGAGACCCTGCTTTTTTTCCGTCCGGTCATATCGCAGGGGCTGTCGCAACCCCTCGGTGGACTAACCATTCTCGCGGCCGCCGTTATATTGGCCCTCTTATGGCTCTCGCCCTTGGCCAGTAACTTCCGAAACAATACCCCGCCACAATCGCTATGGGCAGGTTTCTTGTTGGCTCCGCTTGCATCCCCTGCAGTACTCCTCATGTGGACGCTGGTCTCGGCACGCCCCAATAACGTAATGGCGTACGTGTTTCTAATAATTCTCCACGGGATACCCTATAGTTATGTCGGCTGCGTCGGGCTAGGATGGCCTCTTGTTGCAATTGTCCGTGCATTCGGGGTGCTGACGTTTTGGCGGATCATTCTGCTTTTCGCCTTTTTGGGAGCTGCGACGTATTGGTTTTCCCTCCTTTACACCTTTGGAAGCCAATGGCCTCTGTACGCCGATAGTCCCAGTTCTGTGACGAAGACCTTTGGAATAGGGGGCCTGCTCGGTGTCGTCGTTGGTTTGGTCTTTTTCTGGATTACTAGCAGAGCCGATAGACAGGGCAGCCGTGCGGAGCCTACTCAACGCGGCTAACAGCACACCCCACCCGGACGCGCAGGGAGCGTCGCGCCATGGTCGAACATCGCAGCCGCGCGCCGGTGGGCGTCGACGTTAGACCATCCCACTGCCATGACCTACCAGCAGCTATTTCCATATAGCGACCGTATTGCCGGCATTCCTTACCGGCACATTCCTGCTTGCGCGGCGAAAAGGCACCCGCTTCACAAGACTCTTGGCCGGATCTATCTCCCTTTGATGATTGCGACCGGGTTGACTACACTCTTCATGCCAGCTCAGGTTGGACCACGTTTCGGGGGACAACCGGGTCGCATGCTTCATGAATGGCTGTAGGGCCCGACAGTTCATCTCAGTGGACCGCCTTCGGCGTCTGCTGAATTCCGACGTTAGGCGTCGCCATGTACTCCCCATCACAAAGCAGGCGTCATGAGACATATTGAAAGACATAGGACACAACGGATCGGCTGGCTCCGCGCGGCCGTCCTCGGCGCAAACGACGGCATCGTCTCCACCGCGAGCCTCGTCCTGGGCGTGGCCGCCGCGGGGGCGAGCTCCCAGACGATCCTGGTCGCCGGCGTCGCAGGCCTGGTCGCCGGCGCCATGTCGATGGCGGCCGGCGAGTATGTATCGGTGAGCTCGCAGTCGGATACCGAACGCGCCGATCTGGCTCGGGAGAGCAAGGAGCTGGTCGAGAATCCCGAGCATGAGCACGCGGAGCTGGCGGCGATCTACGTCAAGCGCGGGCTGGATGCGGCGCTAGCCACCAACGTTGCCAGCCAATTGATGCAGCATGACGCGATCGGCGCTCATGCCCGAGACGAGCTGGGGATTTCAGAAATGCTGTCCGCGCGACCGGTGCAAGCCGCGCTCGCTTCGGCAGGCACGTTTGCCGTCGGCGCCGTGCTGCCTCTTCTGATCGTTCTCTTGTTTCCGGTTTCTGCGCTCATGTGGGCCGTCTCGGGCAGCTCGCTCCTGTTTCTCGCGCTGCTGGGTTCCCTGGCCGCGCGTGCCGGCGGCGCATCCCTGATTGCGGCTGCCGCGCGCGTCACGTTTTGGGGGGCCCTGGCAATGGCGTTGACGGCTGGAGTTGGGGCGCTCTTCGGGGTGGCCGCCTGAGGCCTGCGCCGCCTAGATGTCGGCCGGATCTTCGAGGTCAGGCCTTCCCGGTACTCCCGAACCCACCCGCGCCGCGCCCGGTCGCGGCGAACTCCTCGACCACGTTCAGCTTCACCTGCACGACCGGTACGACCACGAGCTGCGCGATGCGCTCCATCGGCTGGATGGTGAAAGCGGCCTTGCCGCGATTCCACACCGAAACCATGATCTGCCCCTGGTAGTCGGAATCGATCAGCCCGACAAGGTTGCCGAGAACGATACCGTGCTTGTGGCCGAGCCCGGACCGGGGCAGCACCACCGCCGCGAGGCCCGGATCGGCGAGATGGATGGCAATGCCGCTCGGAACGAGCTCGGCGGCGCCCGGCGCCAGGGTCAGGGGCTGGGGGATGCAGGCGCGCAGATCAAGGCCGGCCGCTCCCGCAGTGGCGTACTGCGGCAGGGAATCGCGCAGCCGCGGATCGAGAATCTTTACGTCTAGCGTCTTCAAGCGAAAGCCGGCTAGCGCCGCGGCAGCATCTTCGCGATGTGCTCGACCAGCTGGCGCGCAAGCACGATCTTGGACGCACGGGGCAACTCGTGCACGCCCCCGTCGTCGATGAGCGTGAGCGCATTCGTGTCCCTGCCGAAGGTCTCGTGCGCGAGATTCGCCGCGAGCAGGGGAACGCCCTTCTTCTTGCGCTTCGCCTGGGCATTGGCCATCAGGTCCTCGGTCTCGGCGGCGAAGCCGACGCAGAACGGCCCCCTGGGCAGCGCCGCGACCTCGGCGAGGATGTCCGGATTCGGCGCAAGCTCCAGGCTGACATGGCCGTTGCCGCGTTTGATTTTGCGCGATTTGGGATCGGTGGGACGATAATCGGCTACGGCGGCGACGGCGATGAACACGTCAGCTTGCTTGGCGCGCTTCATCACCGCATCGTGCATTTCAACTGCCGTGACCACGTCTACGCGCTCCACGCCTGCCGGAGCATTCAACGAAGTCGCACCAGAGACGAGCGTCACCTCCGCGCCTGCCTCGACCGCCGCCTGCGCCACCGCGTAGCCCATCTTCCCCGAGCTTTGATTCGTGATGCCCCGCACCGTATCGATGGGCTCATAAGTCGGGCCCGCCGTGATCAGGACTTTTTTTTTGCTAAGGCCCTTGGGGCCGAGGGCGGCGGCGACCGCGGCGAAGATCTCCTCGGGCTCGAGCATTCGACCCATGCCACCTTCGCGGTCCGCATGATCGCCTTCGATCGGCCCCAAAATCGCGACCCCGTCGGCGCGCAGGTGTTCGAGGTTGCGCTGCGTCGCCGCGTTCTGCCACATTTCCACGTTCATGGCCGGAGCGACCAGCAGAGGGCTGCGACGCGCGAGGCACAGGGTCGAGAGCAGGTCGTCGCCGAAGCCGTTTGCCAGCTTCGCGAGAAAATCGGTCGTTGCGGGGGCGACCACAATGACGTCGCGGTCCCGCGACAGCTCGATGTGGCCCATGCCGTCCGGGACTCGCGGGTCCCACATGTCCGTGAATACGGCCTTCCCCGAGAGGGCCTGCAGGGTCATGGGGGTGATGAACCGGCACGCCGCCTCGGTCATGGCCACGCGCACGTCGGCACCCGCCTTGACGAAGAGGCGCGTCAGCTCCGCCGCCTTGTAGGCGGCGATTCCGCCGGTGATGCCGAGCAGGACCTTTTTCCCGGAGAGGTCGGTCATCTCAATTCGAGACGGCGCGTTAAGCCGCAAAACGAGGATTCTAAGCGAATTCCATGGCGATCACCGATTGGCCTCAGCAGGAGCGACCGCGCGAACGCTTGCTGACATTGGGTCCGGCTTCGCTCGCGGATGCCGAGTTGCTCGCAATCCTCCTGCGCACCGGGGTGAAGGGGAAGAGCGCGGTGGACTTGGCGCGGCAGCTTCTCGGGCGTTTCGGTTCGATATCTGCGCTGCTCGAGGCGGGTCCCGCGAGCTTCGGAGAAACACCGGGCCTGGGCAGCGCCAAACTCGCGCAGCTGAAGGCCGCGTTTGAACTGGCGCGCCGTGCCCTCAGGGAAGAAATCTCCTCCCGTGACGCTCTAACCTCGCCGCGCGCGGTCCGCGACTACCTGCGGCTGGCGCTGTCCGGACGTGAGCAGGAGGTCTTCGTCATCCTGCTGCTCGATGCTCAGCATCGCGTCATCGCCTGCGAGGAGCTGTTTCAGGGAACGCTGACCCAGACCAGCGTCTACCCCAGGGAAGTCGTGAAGTGCGCGCTCAAGCGCAATGCCGCGGCGGTGATCTTCGCCCACAATCACCCTTCAGGAGTCGCCGAGCCCAGCCACGCCGACGAGATTCTCACGCGCTCCCTGAAGAGCGCTCTGGCTCTGGTCGATATCCAGGTGCTGGATCACTTCATCGTCGCCGGGACCCGCACGCTGTCGTTCGCCGAGCGCGGGCTCCTCTAGGGCACCGCGGTCCGAGAAGCATTTGGCTTGAATGCGCCCCCGGTTCCGCCTATAATTCGCCCTTTTTCGCGAGTGGGGTTTCCTATGGCACGGGTCTGCCAAGTCACGGGCAAAACGCCTCAGGTCGGGCACCACGTGTCCCATGCCAACAACAAGACCAAGCGCCGCTTCTACCCGAATCTGCAGTATCGCCGCTTCTGGGTGGAAAGCGAGAAGCGCTGGGTGAGGCTGCGCATCTCCAATGCGGGCGTGCGCATCATCGACAAGAAGGGTATCGACGTCGTGCTCAAAGACCTGCGCGAGCGCGGCGAAATCTGATCACGGGGTCCGATGATGAGGGAAAAGATCAAGCTGGAATCCACCGCCGGAACAGGTCACTTCTATACCACGACCAAGAACAAGCGCACCATGCCCGAGAAAATGGAGATCAAGAAATACGATCCCAGGGCGCGCAAGCACGTGGTCTACAAGGAAGCCAAGATCAAGTAGGCCACCTGCAAAACAAAAAAAGCCCGCGAATCGCGGGCTTTTTTCCGAGCGGACTCTTACTCGCCCCGCTTGTAGACGATCTTCTTCGATCCGCCCTCACACGTGCCGACGACCTTGCCGTCCTCGGCCGCGTCCTTGTCCACGATAGTCAGCGTGAAGACTTTCACGCCGTTGTTCTTGATCTTCGTCTCGATCTCGGTCTTGAGTTCCTCGCAGGGCTTGACCTGAGCGAAGACCGGTGACGCGATCAGCAACGATGCCGCGATTGCGATGAGACTTTTCATTGGGTATCCCTTTCTTTTTCCGGTTAAGGTGACCTCCCGGACCGCCAGCGCCGATATGCTACCGCGAAGCGCGTCCGGACGCTGCCCTCGGAGCCAACAAAAAACCCGCCAAGTGCGGGTTTTCAAAGAACCTCAAGCCGGAGGGGCAATCAGGCGTAGCAGCGCAGCCTGCGCGAAAACTCCTCGAGATGCCGGATACCGCTGGCCTCGGCGCGGTGGCACCAGTCCTGCAGCTGGCGCACGAGTTGCTCGCGGGAAACGCTCGAGCGCTCCCACAGCGAAACCAGCTCCGAGCGCATCGAGTAGACGGTGTGCAGGGCGCGCGACTTGGACAGCCCCATGTTGAGGTCCGCCCGCTCGGTCTCGCACAGCGACTTTTCGTCGCGGTGCAGCCAGCGCTGCAGGCTTTGCAGAACATGCGCGTCGTGCGGCGCGAAGCGACGCAGCTTGCCCAGCTCCTCGGCGTAGGTCCGCTTGAGCGACTTGGCGTAGGTTGCAAGCACGTCGTACCGGTGGGTGATGACCGCCTGCAGCGTTGCCAGGTCCACCGCCTTGGCCTCGGTGAAGCGCGGCGTGGGTGCGACTTTCTTCACTTGCGCAAGACCGAGAGCTTCGAGAATGCAGATGTACATCCAACCCATGTCGAACTCGTACCACTTGTTTGAGAGCTTGGCCGAGGTCGCATAGGCGTGGTGATTGTTGTGCAGTTCTTCACCGCCGATGATGATTCCCCAGGGAACGATGTTGGTGCTCGCGTCCTCGGTTCCCCAGCTGCGGTAGCCAAAAAAGTGGCCGATTCCGTTGATCACGCCGGCCGCCCAGAACGGGATCCACACGATTTGCGTCGCAAGCACCAGCACGCCGGGGACGACACCGAGCAGGACCACGTCGATCAGGCCCATCACCGTCAGGCCCAATACCGAGTAGCGGGAATACACATTCCGCTCGATCCAGTCGTCGGGCGTTCCGTGACCGTAGCGCTCCAGCGTCTCGCGGTTGTAGGCTTCCTTCACGTAAAGAAACACCCCGAGCCAGAGCACGCGATTGATGCCCAGGATCTGCGGGCTGTGCGGGTCTTCGGCGGTCTCGCACTTGGCGTGATGCTTACGGTGAATGGCGGCCCACTCCTTGGTCACCATTCCGGTTGTGAGCCAAAGCCAGAGGCGGAAAAAGTGGCTTGGCAGAGGATGCAGGTCAAGTGCGCGGTGCGCTTGGTGCCTGTGCAGGAACACCGTGACGCTCACGATGGTGACGTGGGTGAGCCCGAGGGCAACCAGGGCGACACCCCACCAGGGAAGATCAAAAACGCCTGAAAACAAGATGTTAGACCCCATTAAGATCCCCCGTTGAATCGACGGATTCTACGTGAATCCCTGCAAAGGGCAAGGGCATAGTGCCGAGGGTAAGACTACGCCGATTTCCCGCCCTGCTTCATGTACTTAACGCCCAGCATCGATGGCAGGAAGGCGCGGGTTCCGCTCAGGGCGGATTCGCACCCTAGCTAGCTGCCGCGTTCGAAGACAGCGGCAAAGAAGCCATCGGTACCGTGTATATGGGGCCAGACCTCGAAATATTCACCCGTCTCAAGCTCGATCCGCTCTTTGCCGAGCACCTCTACCGCCGGTACGAGCCGAAACTGAGCGTGGCTGGCCAAAAACGCTTCCGCGACCTCCCGGTTTTCGTCCTCGAGAATGCTGCATGTCGCATACACAATCCGCCCACCGGGTCTTACGAGTTTGGCGGCAGCAGCAAGCAGCGACGTTTGCTTGCCGGCCAGCTCGACGATGTCCTCCGGCTTCTGGCGCCATTTCATGTCCGGATTGCGGCGCAGCGTCCCCAATCCGCTGCAAGGCGCATCGACCAGTACGCGGTCGATCTTGCCGCCGAGTCGCTTTACGCGCGCATCGTTGACGCCTTCGATGCGCTGAGGATGAACGTTCGACAGCCCGGAGCGCGCAAGTCTCGGTTTCAGCCCCGCGAGGCGTTTGGGAGAAATGTCGAATGCGTACAGCCGCCCGGTCGAGCGCATCAGGGCCCCGAGTGCCAGTGTCTTGCCCCCCGCTCCCGCGCAGAAGTCGACGACCATCTCGCCGCGCTTTGGCGCAACCAGATGACACAGTAGTTGGCTGCCCTCGTCCTGCACTTCGACGCCGCCTTCGAGAAAAACCGGGTGCCGGTTGATCGCCGGCCGTCCAGCGAGTCGCAAGCCGTCGGGCGAGTACGGAGTGATCGCAGCAGATATCCCGTCATCCGCGAGCCTCCTTGCCGCGGCCTCGCGCGTCATTTTCATCGAATTGACCCGCAAGTCGAGCGGAGCAGTCTGCGCCAGACCTCTCGCCACCTGGAGCAGCGCGGGCTCATCGAAGCGCTGGCGAAGCTTCTCGATCACCCAGTCGGGAAGCTCGCACTGCACCTCGAAAGGCTGCGCTGCAGCAGCTGCTCGCTTGACTCCGGCTAACCACTGCGGCTCCTCGCCACGCAGCCAGGGTTCGATCTCGCGCAGGCTGGCGCCAAGCAGCAGGGTCCAGGTCGCGAGAGCCAGGCACCGCGGGCTCGTCGTCCCAGCGAGGCTCCCCAGCAGCCGCCTTCGACGCAGTGCGGCATAGACCGAGTCGGCGATGACGGCACGATCGCGCTGGCCGATTTTCGGATGGCCGCGAAAGAACGCGGAAAGCGCAGCATCGGCGGGCTCTTGGAGCGGCAGAACGGCCGCAAGCGCCGCCGTGCACGCATCGAGCAGCGGACGCGAGAAGTGCATCAATTGTCGATGCGCGTAACGACCTGGTCCACGCGCGAGCCGTCCTTGTCGACGACCAGCACGCGCACGGGGAGGAAATCCCGGTCAACGGCGAACCAGATATCGGTGGTCTTGTCTTCCGGTCCGTCCCGCACCTTCGCGATATGCAGGGTCTGTATCTCACCGATGGGCGTGGCGAGCTTTTCATTGCCGAGGACCGCGAAGCGGAACGGGGTCAGTCCCCTTCCGTCGGCCCGGATGATGTCGTACTCCTTGCCCGTGGGCGGCACGAACGCAAACGTGTAAGCGAGGCTCAAGGGATCCTGGGCAGCACCCTGCATCTGCAGCGTTTCCGACTTCCCTCTGCGCTCCTGAATCACCGAGTGCGATTCCCAGTCGAATTTCGCGGACGCCACCCAGCCAAATGGACGCTCGTCCCGGTACTCGTCGGGCCGAAGCCCCTGCGGGGAGATCCGCCCGCGGGCGGTCCGTTTGTTGCCGAACGCGGCCAAGATCCCCCGTCCCTTGGTCTCGGAGACGATCGAGTAGGTGCGGCCGTCGTGTTCGAGGGTCTCGACGATATCGCCATGCATTGTGCCGTAGCTGACTTCGTAGCTCAGCTTGACTCGCTCTGGCGGCCCCGCCTCAGCCGTGGTACAGATGAGGGCTGTGGCCAGCACAGCACGGCGGAGCCCTGAGCAAAAGGTGGTCATTCGTCGGCGAGAATCGATTGGCTGGCTTCCGTCCCGTTGACGCGAACGCGGCCGTTTTCGACGACCAGGTGGCCCTCGACGAACCAGCGTGCCGCGAGAGGATAGATGCGGTGCTCCTGCCGCAGCACCCGCGCGGCGAGCGTCGCTTCGGTGTCCCCGGTTCGCACCGGCACCGCGGCCTGGATGACGATAGGCCCGTGATCGACCTGAGGCGTCACGAAGTGCACCGTGCAGCCGTGGAGCTTCACGCCCTCCTGGAGCGCGCGCCGGTGCGTGTGCAACCCGGGAAATGCGGGCAGCAGCGACGGGTGAATGTTGATCATCCGGCCGGAATAGCGCCGCGCGAAATCGGCGCCGAGAACGCGCATGAACCCCGCGAGCGCGATCAGGTCGGGTGAATGCCGGTCGATCGCGTCCGCGAGCGCAGCTTCGAACGTCTCGCGCGCGGGAAACGCCCGGTCGTCGACGGTGTGAGTGGGAATGCCAGCTTGCGAGCTGAATTTCAATCCGGCGGCGTCGGCGCGATTGCTGATCACGGCCGCGACCTCCGCAGGGAGCCCAGCGCGGACGATGGCTTCCATGTTGCTGCCTCTGCCGGAAATTAGGATGACGATCTTCTTCATGCGCTCATTCTACCTTCCGCGCTCCGCGCGGAAGCGCGCCGGCCAAGGTCCTGAGCAGCTTGGACGCGCGCGGCATGTCTCTAGGTGTCCCGCCCCGCTGCGGCGGCAGGCTGCGGAAATCCCGGCGGCGGCTGCTGGCTGTCCGCCTCGAAAAGTTCCTGCAGCTGGGCCGCGGCCTCCTTGGTCGTCTGGATGAGCTGGGCCTCGTCGTGCTGCACCGCATACTGCGCGTCGAGCCGTTGCTCGTCGTGCTGCCTGAACAGCGACACGGCGCGGTCCGACACTGCGCCGTCGAACCCCAAGGAAAGCAGGGCTTGCCGCGCCATGTCGAGGCTCGCCGAAAACGTTTCGCGCCAAATGAGCTTCACGCCAAGATCGCGCAGGCGAAACAGGTGCACGCGGTTGCGTGCACGCGCCAGTATCGGCACGTGCGGATAGTGTTTGCGCACGACCTCCGCGGTCTTGACCGAAGCTTCGACGTCGTCGATCGCAAGAACGAAGAGTTTGGCTTCGCCGGTTTTTGCCGCTTCGAGCAGCTCGAGCCGCGACGCGTCACCGTAGTACACCTTGCTGCCGAAGCGCCTGACGAAATCCACCTGCTGGTAGCTTGCTTCGAGCGCGGTGAACGGAATGCCGCACATGCGCAGCACGCGCGACAGGATCTGTCCAACGCGCCCGTAGCCCGCGATGATCACCGGGTTGCCGGGGCCGGTGATCGTGTCGAAATCGGGCGCGGCATGCCGCTCGAGCCAGCGGCCGAGCAGCTTGTCCTGCACGGCGAAAGCCGGCGGCGAGAGCAGCATCGAGACCGTAACGACGACGATCAGCAACTGCGCGGTCCCGGGCTCGACTATGCCCAGCGCTCCCGCAGCCGCGAAGAGCACGAACGCGAACTCGCCGCCCTGCGACACCGCCAGCCCAAGGCGCTGCGCGGTCTCGTTCGACGCGCGGCTGGCTCTCGCGATACCGTACATCAGAGCGAACTTCACACCGGCAAGCCCCGCGGCCAGCCCGAAGACCGCCAGGGGCCGGTTCCAGACCAGCGCGAGATTGGCGCTCATGCCCACGGCAATGAAGAACAAGCCGAGCAGCAGACCCTTGAAGGGCTCGATATCCGCCTCGAGCTCGTGCCTGAATTCGGAGTCGGCGAGGAGCACGCCGGCGAGGAAGGCACCGAGCGACGGCGACAGGCCGATTTTCTGCATGATCAGCGCGGCGCCCACGACGAGCAGGAGGGCGGCCGCGGTGAATACCTCGCGTCCGCCGTAGCTCGCGACGATCTTCAGCACCGGGCGTATCACCAATCGGCTCGCGGCGACGACCACCGCAATGACCGCTGCGGCCTTCGCGGCCGCGGTCCATCCTCCCGCGGCCTGCACACCGGAGCCGCTGAGAAGCGGCAGCAAGGCGAGCAAGGGGATGACCGCGAGATCCTGGAACAGCAGCACTGCGAAGGCCTCGCGCCCGTGGCGCGTCGCCAGCTGCTTGCGCTCGGCGAGGGATGCGAGCACGAGTGCCGTGGAGGACATCGCCAGCCCGAAGCCGGCAACCAGGGCAGCCTGCCACGACAGGCCGAGCCAGAGAGCCAGCATCGCAAGCACCGCACCGGTGACGGCCACCTGGGCTCCACCGAGGCCGAACACGGGGCGCCGCAGCACCCACAGGCGGCTCGGCTGCAGTTCGAGACCGACGAGGAACAAGAGGAGCACGACGCCGAATTCCGCGAACTCCAGCGTGGACTCGACCTCCCCGATCATGCCGAGTCCCCAGGGACCGATGAGCATGCCCGCGCCCAGATAGCCGAGAACCGCGCCGAGCTTGAGGCGCTGGAAAAGCGGCACCAGCAGCACCGCTGTGAGGAGAAAAACGGCGGCTTGTTCTAGAAAATGCATGGCACGATCCACAGGAGGCGATGCCCCGCATTATGCGCGAGCGACACGGAGGGCGGAGGACCTCCGAAGGGCGCCCCTTATGTCCCCGGCAACCCCGCGACGGCAGTCAGCATGCTGATGGAGCCGAGGTCGTAGCCGTCGACGGGAAAACCCATCGGTTCGTCTGCGCCCTGGAGCCCGGCGATGTAGAGGAGCGGAAGGTAGTGCTCCGGGGTCGGAACCGACAGGCGCGCGTCCTCGCCAAGCTTTTCGAACTCGACCAAGGTGCGGTGATCGCGGGTGGCGAGCGCCTCGCGAATCCTTTCGTTGAACCGCACCGCCCAATCGAAGCCCTGCGCGCCCTCGCGCCGCATCAAGCGCAGGTTGTGCACGACGTTGCCGCTGCCCACCACTAGGATCCCTTCGTCGCGCAGCGGGGCGAGCCGCCGGCCCGTCTCGTAGTGAAATTGCGGCGGCTGCGTGCCGTCGATGCTCAACTGAACCACGGGGACGTCCGCCTTCGGATAGACGTGTTTCAGCACCGACCAGGTGCCGTGGTCAAGCCCCCACGATTCGTCCAGACCCACGTCGAGCGGCGCGAGCAGCTCGCGCACCCGCGACGCAAGCTTCGGTTCCCCGGGTGCCGGGTATTGAACCTCGAACAAGGCCTGAGGGAAGCCGTAGAAATCGTGGATCGTCTTCGGACGGCTCATCGCCGTCACGGCGGTGCCTTTCGTGAACCAGTGCGCGGACACGCACAGGACCGCCTTGGGTGTCGGAATCGATTCGCTGAGTCGCCGCCAGGCCTCCGTGTACTGGTTGCGGTCCAGCGTATTCATCGGGCTCCCGTGCCCGAAAAACACGACCGGCATCCTGGCTCCATCGCGCTGCATCGGTGTAAGGTTCAGGCGAGATCGAACAGCAGGACCTCGGCGTCCTTGGCTTCATCGAGCACGATCTCCGTGGTGTCGACCGCTTTCAGGGCGTCACCCGCTTCGAGCGCCTGGCCGTTCGCCGTTAGCTTTCCCCGCGCGACGTGCAAGTAAGCCCGCCGGCCGGGTTGCACCCGGTGAACCGCACGGTCCGCTCCGTCGAGAAGCGCCGCGTAAAGAAACGCGTCCTGGTGGATCGTAACGGTCGCGTCGCGGCCGTCGGGCGACGCGACAAGCCGGAGCTTCCCTCGCTTCGAAGCCGCATCGAAATGCTTCTGCTCGTAGCTCGGGGCGATTCCGGCGACGTTCGGCTCGATCCAGATCTGGAGAAAGTGCGTGACACCCTCCTTCGACTGGTTGAACTCGCTGTGCATCACGCCCTTTCCGGCGCTCATACGCTGCACGTCTCCCGGCACGATGGTCGAGCCGTTCCCCATGCTGTCCTTGTGGGCAAGCGCCCCTTCGAGCACATAGGAGATGATCTCCATGTCGCGGTGGCCATGGGTGCCGAACCCCGTGCCCGGCTGGATCCGGTCTTCGTTGATCACCCGTAAATGGCCGAACCCCATGTGCTCGGTATCGTGGTAATCGGCAAACGAGAAGCTGTGGTACGAGCGCAGCCAGCCGTGTTCGGCGAGGCCGCGGTCCTGGCTTTTTCGGATTTCCATCATCCTCGTAGTCCCCTCTAGAGCAGGCGATATGGGGCTGCCCGCGCCCTTCCTCAAGGGGTGATGATTTTCATGTTGAAGGCGCGCTCGACGAACCAGATGCCGGCGACAGTCGTAATGGCAAGCGAGCCGCCGATGAACACCAAGCGGCGGTAGAACCAGGTCGCGCGCAGCCAGTAAGCCACCGGCAGGAACGCGCTCACGATGGCGAGCTGCCCCCCTTCCACGCCCAGGTTGAAGCCCACCAAGGCGATGAGCAGCGCATTCTGGGGGAGGCCCAGATCCCTCAGCACGCTTGCAAAGCCGAAGCCGTGGACCAGGCCGAAGAAGAAGGCCACCATCCAGCGCCGCCCGTGGACGAGCGGAAACACGTTATTGAGCGCGGCCAGGACCACGGAGGTCGCGATGGCCGACTCGACCAGTCGCGAGGGAAGCGAGATGACGCCCAAGGCCGCCAGGCTCAACGTGATGGAGTGGGCCACCGTAAACGAGGTGACGATCTTAAAAACGTCCCAGAAGGCCGGAGGAAAGCGCTCGACCGCCTGCCAGCGCCCGCCCGCGAGCGCAAGCACCGCGGGCAGGAGCAGCGAGAGCAGGAACAGTATGTGGTCGAAACCTATCCAGATATGCCACACGCCCTC
>Ga0137409_10005430_pt1 | contig 13284 bp, 11 predicted proteins | sample CZODoug1_16funga_FD_122059 | JGI IMG/M metagenome (GOLD analysis project Ga0137409, IMG submission 122059) | Vadose zone soil fungal communities from Angelo Coast Range Reserve, California, USA - CZODoug1_16fungal (Hybrid Assembly) | ecosystem: Environmental > Terrestrial > Soil > Vadose zone...
TGCGTTGCGCAGCGGCCGATAGGCGACACGTTCGATCACCAGGCTCACGATGATGCAGGTCGGGATCGCGGTCGCCAGGCCACAGATCATAAGCAACCAGCCCGGCGCGTCCGGAAACTTGGACTGCAGCAGAACGATGGTCGACAGCGCGGTCAATGCACCGACCATTAGAACGTCGCCGTGGGCGAAATTGATCAGGTTCAGGATGCCGTAGACCATCGTGTAGCCGAGGGCGATCAGCGCGTAGACGCTGCCGATGACGAGCCCATTGATGATCTGCTGCAGCAAGGTATCCATTGCGCCTCTGCTTTCCAGCCTCATCCGCGGATAAGGCTCTCACGCCGCTGCTCTGGCGGCGCCTGTGTCGCCGCAGGCTCCGCGAAACTTCCTCCGATGAATCTTTGCGGTCGATACTAGCCCGGAACCCGCCGCAAAAGCGATCCGCCAGTGTCAATTGAAGACTCTGGGTGTAGCGCCAGCGACAGAGGCGGAGCGTCGATGCGACGCAGGCCCATCGACCGCAAGCGGGCAGACAAAAAAAGCGGCCTCCCAAAGAGGCCGCTGTATTCGTAAAGGTAGCTTGCAGCCGCGCTGGAGGTATCGCTTCAACCCTGCACGGTCTTGACCTACGAAAGAGGTTAACGCTGGGTCGACACGTATTCCAGCTTGCCGTCCTTGACCTGGAACATCGAGATGGCGCCGTTCTTGATGTCGCCCTTGTCGTCGAACGCGATCGTGCCCGTCAGTCCGGGAAGGTTGCTTGACGCCAACGCAGCTGTCACCGCGGCGCGGTCCGGCTTGCCGGCACGCTTGATGGCATCGGCAATCGCGTACACCGCGTCGTACGAATACGGGGAATAGATCTGAACGTCAGTGCCGAACTTGGCCTTGTACTTTTGCTTGAACTCGTCGCCCTTGGCGAGCTTGTCGACAGCTTCCCCGGCCTGCGAGCAGGACATGATTCCGGCCGCATCGCCTGCCAGCGTGATGAACTCAGGTGTGCACACGCCGTCGCCCGCCACCAGCGGCGCCTTGATGCCGAGCTGCTTCATCTGCTTGGCCATTGGCGCTGCCGTGTTGTCCATGCCGCCGTACATCACGACATCAGGCTTGACGGCGCGAATCTTGGTCAGGATCGCGTTGAAATCGGTCGCCTTGTCATTGGTGAATTCGCGCGCCACCACCTTGACCGTACCCTTGGCCTGGATCGCCTTTTCGAATTCGTCGGCGAGACCCTGGCCATAGGCGCTGCGGTCGTCGATGATCGCAACCTTCTTGGCCTTCAGTGCAGTGCTGGCGTAATCGGCCAGCGCACCGCCCTGCTTGTCGTCGCGCGCGACCACGCGGAACGTAGTCTTGAAACCTTGCTCGGTCAGTTTGACAGCGGTCGCCGACGGCGAAATATGCGACACGTTGTTGTCGGCATATATCTTCGAAGCCGGAATCGTCATTCCCGAATTCAGGTGGCCGACCACGGCGACCACGCCGGCGTCGACCAGGCGTTGGGCGACGATCGTCGCTTCCTTGGCGTCCTGCTTGTCGTCTTCGGCGAGCAATTCCAGCTTGAACGACTTTTCGCCGAGCTTGATCCCACCGGCAGCGTTGATCTCATCAACGGCCATGCGCGCGCCGTTTTCGTTGTCCTTGCCCAGATGCGCGATGCCGCCGGTCAGCGGTGCGACGTGGCCGATCTTGATGACGTCCTCCGCCTTCTTCATCTCGGCCTTGGCTGCTTCTTCCTTCTTGCCGCAAGCGGCAAGCGCGAAGACAGCGGCGGCCGTAATGATGGCGATTGGCGCCAGTTTTGAAATCTGCTTCATTGAGTTTTCTCCTCAGGGGGAAATCGTTGGCCCAGGATCGTTGCCTGGCTCGGCGGGACGCGATGAAAATTGGTCGGGCCCGGGTCCGAAGCGGCGGGATTGTACAGGGCAGGCACCCGCGACAATGGCCGCAGGCACCTGCGCTGCGCAAGACTTGCCCGACTGTTGCGCGCGCGCATCGAATACCTTGGGGGCGGAAGCAAATCGGGGCGGCCGAGCCGCCCCGATCGATGTAGCGCGCGAGTGCGTGATCCTGGTTCGAACCCCGCAATCAACTCGCAGTGAGTTCACTTGATCGTCAAGATCCAGCGCACCAGGGTTTGCGCCTCGGCATCTGAAACCTGCGGATTGGCCGGCATCGGAATTTGTCCCCACACGCCCACGCCGCCTTCGCGGACTTTTTTCGCGAGACGGGCTTCCGCCCCCTTGTCCTCAGCATATTTTGCGGCAACGTCCTTGTACGCGGGCCCCACGACCTTCTTGTCGGTCGCGTGGCAGGCCAGGCAATTCTTGGCCTTGGCCAGATCGGCGTTGGCCTGTGCGAAACCGCTGGCGAAAGAGAGTAATGACAGCGCGATCGCAGCGAGAATCACGGGCGATTTCATCTAGGACTCCGTCGGCGTGAATGAGTGTTGAGAGTAACGATGCGGCGAAACCGGAGACCGGAATTGCGTCGGGCGGCCCGCTTGCGACATCGCCGCCGCGTGGGGTCAGCGGCGAGCGCATTTCCGACCGGCAGCAAGTCATTCTAACGTCGGGTGTGCCGCGTTGATGACGGCGTATAGTCTTCTCGCGCCTGTGCGCGTCGGGCGAGGATCGGAACATGTGGCTGCTCTGGGCAGGCGTGATTTTGCTGGTGTTGAAGCTGCTCGCCGTGGAACCGGTCGGGTCATTGCATTGGGGCTGGATCGCGGGCGTTTTCGTGCTCGCCTTCATCTGGTTCGACGTGATCGAGGCGCGCCTGGGACTGAACAAGCGCAAGGCCTTCGACGATCTGGAAAAAGCAAAAAAAGAGCGGATCAGGAAGGCGCTGGAGCGCGACAAGAAAACCAGAATTCGGCGCTGACGGGCTGTTGAGAAGATAGGGCGCGAGCTAGCGGCTCCCCGGTGCTCGCCGTACCACTTGTGCCGGTCCGCTCCTCGGCGCCAACTCGACTCTGACTCTGCATGGTGCCGCAAGCCGTGCCCGCAGCACGCCGGCGGCAACCTCAACGGTGCGCGCGTTCAAGGCGCCCGCCTTTTCGCGCGTCATTGCAGTCAGGAAATCGGTGGGTCGATCGTGGCGGCGAGCCATCCGCGGAAGGCGTTGGCGCGCGCTCGAAGATCACTCCGGAAACAAATTCTCGTCGGTGATCGCGCCACGGCTCGCTGTGCTCGCAAGCTTCGCGAACTTGGCCAACACACCCCTGCGATAGCGCGGCGGTGGCGCACGCCATGCCGCTCGCCGGCGCGCGATTTCCGCCGCGTCGACATTCAGTTGCAGCAGCAACTGATGCGCGTCGATGGTGACCGAATCGCCTTCCTCGATCAGCGCGATGGTGCCGCCGACGAACGCCTCTGGCGCAACATGCCCCACCACCATGCCCCAGGTGCCGCCGGAGAATCGTCCATCGGTAATCAATCCCACGGACTCGCCTAGGCCTTTGCCGATGAGGGCCGACGTCGGGCTCAACATCTCACGCATGCCAGGCCCGCCGCGTGGACCTTCGTAGCGAATCACGACGATGTCGCCGGCGCCAATCCGATCAGCGAGGATCGCTTCCATCGCTGCATCTTCGGAATCAAACACGCGCGCCGGCCCGGTGATTACCAGTTTCTTCAAGCCCGTGATCTTGGCCACGCAACCTTCGGGTGCGAGATTGCCTTTCAGGATTGCGAGGTGACCCTGGGTGTAAAGCGGCTTGGCGATCGGACGAATCACGTCTTGATCGCCAGGCGGCGCGCTCGGCACTTCGGCCAACATATGTGCGATCGTGCGGCCGGTGATCGTCATGCAATCGCCATGCAGCAGGCCTTTTTCAAGCAGCATTTTCAGGACCTGAGGAATTCCGCCGGCGCGATGCAGATCGGTTGCAACGTATTTGCCCGAGGGCTTCAGATCGCACAGCACCGGCACGCGGCGCCGAATGCGCTCGAAGTCGTCGATGTTCCAGGCAACGCCGGCCGCGTGCGCGATCGCCAGGTAATGCAGCACGGCGTTGGTCGAGCCCCCGACCGCCATGATCAGACTGACGGCATTCTCAATCGCGGCGCGCGTGATGATGTCGCTCGGCCGCAGATTGTTCTGCACGGCTTCGATCAACACACGCGTTGAGGCGCGCGTGCTTTCCGTCTTTTCCTCGTCCGGATTGGCCATCGTCGACGACGACAGCAAGCTCATGCCGAGCGCTTCGAACGACGAACTCATCGTGTTGGCGGTGAACATGCCGCCGCACGAGCCCGACCCGGGAATGCAGCGCCGCTCGATCTCCTTGAAGTCGTTCGCTGACAGCCGCCCTGAGGTGAATTCGCCGACGGCTTCGAACGCCGAGACTATCGTCAGGTCGCGGCCCTGATACCGGCCCGGCTTGACAGTGCCGCCGTAGACGTAGATCGCCGGCACATTGCAACGCGCGATCGCCATCATGCCGCCGGGCATGTTTTTGTCGCAGCCGCCGAGCACGAGCACGCCGTCGAGCCATTGACCGTTGACGCAAGTCTCGATGCTGTCGGCAATGACTTCGCGCGACACGAGCGAGTACTTCATGCCCTCGGTGCCCATGCCGATGCCATCGGATACGGTCGGTGTCCCAAAGACCTGTGCGTTGGCGCCGCCGCGGCCGATTTCCTCGATCGCCGCGTCGGCCAGTTTCTGCAATCCGGAATTGCAGGGCGTGATCGTAGAGTGCCCGTTGGCCACGCCGATCATCGGCTTGTCGAAATCGGCGTCGCGATAACCCATCGCGTAATACATCGCACGATTGGCCGAGCGGGCGACGCCTTGCGTGACGTTGCGGGAGCGGCGATTGGCGGACATGGGTCGAGATATGGTGGCGGTAGGAAGTTGTGCCGAAGGCCGTAGCGAGAGACTTGAATAGCGAGGCAACGGGCTGGATGTCACGAGGCCACGACCGCTTGCCGTTAGGCGCTGCGAGGGTACCACCGTGATGCGCCCGCGGGCGACGCATAGAATGCGCGCGCGCCGGACTGCGAGCAACGACTATCGCTAACTCGAATCGTCCGCGACGGATCGCGCGCAGCGCCCGCGCCGCAAGGACCCATTTCAATCGGCAGCCAAATGCTGGTTCATCCTGATTTCAATCCAATCGCCATTTCGTTTGGCCCGGTGGCCGTGCGCTGGTATGGGCTGATGTATCTCGTCGGCTTCATCCTGTTTCTGGGGCTGGGCCGCTGGCGCGCGCGCGAGACCTGGCGCGGCATGAGTGCGCAGGACGTCGATGACCTGCTGTTCTTCGGCGTACTCGGCGTAATCGTGGGCGGCCGGCTCGGCTATGTGCTGTTCTACAAGCCCGCTTTCTATCTGAGCAATCCGCTTGAGGGGTTGATGCTTTGGCACGGCGGCATGGCCTCCCATGGCGGCATTCTCGGCGTGCTCGTGGCGATGTTTGTGTTTGCCCGCAGCCGTGGCAAGAATTTTTTCCAGATCGCCGATTTTGTCGTGCCGTTGGTGCCACTGGGACTCGCTGCGGGCCGACTCGGAAATTTCATCAATGGCGAACTCTGGGGTCGTCCGGCCGACCCCAACGTGTGGCCCTGGGCCATGATCTTTCCGCACGTTGACAACCAGCCGCGCCATCCATCGCAGCTTTATCAATTCCTGCTCGAGGGCGTGCTGTTGTTTGTGGTTCTCTGGCTCATGTCCCGGCGGCCACGGCCGCCGGCATTTTTGAGCGCGGCATTCCTGATCGGGTACGGCGCTCTGCGCGTGCTGGCCGAGTTTGCGCGCGAGCCCGACGATTTTCTCGGACTGCTGGCACTGCACCTTTCGCTCGGACAGTGGCTGTCGGTGCCGATGATCGTTGCTGGTGTGGTGCTGCTCGTGTGGGCCGTGCGCAATGCGCGCGCGACCCGCTGGCGCGAGCAGACGCCATTGTCTTCGCGGCGCTGAGCACCCTGCAACTTTCGCTGCGCGGCCGCCCCGAGCCAGCAGAAAAAAGCGGAGACTTTGCTTTTTTCCGCGCGAGCGATAAAAAGATCGCAAGGCGGCGTGGCGAGCGGGCGCGTCGCGTCGTTTGCACCTTGCCGAGGCCGGGCCGGAGCTGCGATCGAGGTGCCGAAATTTCCGCTGTGGTTCTGGGGCGACGCTTATTGCCAGCGCGCCCATGCAAGGACCCGCCAACGGCCGGCGCCGGACAATCGCGACGCTTAGTGATCACTTCGCAAGATGAACAACGACAACTTCTACGCGCTGGTTGAGAGCCGTTACCCGCGCGATCTTTCGGCGCCGTGTCTGGAACTGCCCGACGGCGTGCTCTACTCGTGGCGCGATCTGCATTTAGGCTCGGCGCGCATTGCCGGTTGGCTCGCCAGCCTCGCTCTGGGCGATGACGTTGCTGCGGCGCGGGGCGTGGCGCCACGCGTTGTCGTTTACATCGACAAGTCGCCCGAAGCGGTCATGCTCTATCTCGCGGTGCTGCGTGCGGGACTGGTGTATTTGCCGCTGAACACCGCGTACCAGCGCGGCGAAGTCGAATATTTCTTGCGGGACGCGCGGCCTGCGGTCCTGGTCTGCTCGCCCAGCCGGGAAGCGGAACTCCGGCCATTGGCGCAGGCAGCTGGCTGTCCACACATGGTCACGCTTGGCGGCGAGCGCGACGGCACGTTGTTGCCGGCGGCCGCACGTTTTGGTGATTCCTTTCGCACCGTCGCGCGCCGCGCCGAAGAAATCGCGGCGATCCTGTACACGTCGGGCACGACCGGCCGCAGCAAGGGCGCAATGCTGAGCCACGGCAATCTTGCCAGCAATGCAACGACTCTCGACGAGTTCTGGGGCTTCAAGGAAGAGCGCGAAGCGGGCGAACAGGATATCTTGCTGCACGCGTTGCCGCTGTTTCACGGACACGGTCTGTTTGTTGCCTTGCACGCCGCGCTGTTGTCGGGCAGCCGGATGATTTTCCTTCCGAAGTTCGAGCCCAAGCCAACGCTGCACGCATTGCGACGATCGACCGTGTTCATGGGCGTGCCGACGTTTTACGCGCGCCTGCTCGCGGAGCAGGGACTCGATCGCCATGCCTGTCGCAACATGCGGCTCTTTATTTCCGGCTCGGCGCCGCTGCTGCCCGAGACATTCAATGCATTTCGCGCGCGTACCGGACACACGATCGTCGAACGCTATGGCATGTCGGAGACGTTGATGCTCGCTTCCAATCCGTACTTCGGCACGCCGCGCGATCGCCTCGCGGGAACAGTCGGCACGGCTTTACCGGGGGTATCGGTGCGGGTCATGCGGGACTCAGGGGGCGCGTGCGTCCCGGGCGAGGTCGGCCAGGTGCAGGTGCAAGGGCCGAATGTGTTTTCCGGTTATTGGCGCATGCCGGAAAAGACGATCGAGGAATTCACCGCCGACGGCTGGTTTCGCACCGGTGACCTCGGCTGCTTGGGCGGTGCCGGCCGGCCCGATACGTTCTTGACGCTGGCCGGCCGCAGCAAGGACCTCATCATTTCCGGCGGCTACAACGTGTACCCGAAGGAGATCGAAAGCTACATCGATGAAATGCCGGGGGTCGCCGAGTCGGCCGTGATCGGCTTGCCGCATCCGGATTTCGGCGAAGCGGTGACTGCGGTGGTCGCTGCCGCGGGCGAGGTCGACACCGCGCTGATCATCACCAGGCTCACGGAACGCTTCGCCAATTACAAAGTGCCGAGGCGGGTCTGGGTGGTCGATGAACTGCCGCGCAATACGATGGGCAAGGTGCAGAAAAGCGCGTTACGCGATCGCTACCGGGATGCATTTGCGGCGTGATGCCGCACCGTCGATTGTGACCCGCACTGCGATTCGATCAATCGCCGGCACGTCGTAAACCACGCCAGCGCAATAAAAAATATGATTCACACCGTGACGCCGATTACGGACTTGATGAATTCCGACTTACCGGCCGTGTAGCCCAGGCGGCTGGTCGGGAATTGCGCGGCAAGCTTGCGCTTGAGTTGCTCGTATTCGGCCGCCAGCTGCGGATCGATGCGCAACACGTCGCGGAACAGCAGCAGCCGATGCCAGCTGTCATTCATGTGTTCCACCACGTGCACATGATGCGTGCGCACGCCGCGCACGGTGCGCACGAGGAAGCGCTGATCCCGTTCCGAGTATTCGGAACCGCCGATGGCGCGATAACCGAAATTGGCGAGGCGCCCGGTGTGCGCGTCGATGTCGGCCGGCCGTTCGATGCCAACGAGGATGTCAACGATGGGCTTGGCGGCCAGGCCCGGCACTGCCGTGCTGCCGACATGTTCGAGATGCGGCGTGCACGCCGCCAGCGCGACGCGAAGAACCTCGGCCTCGACGCGATAGCGGGCCGGCCACGACGGGTGATAGGGCGACAGGGCAATCACTTCGTCCGCGAAGACGGCGACCCCAGATCCTGGCTCGTAGGCGGAAGTGCCAGCGCCACCGCGGGCCGCCGAGCGCGACCCGGAGAGCGCATCGGCGAGCGCCTCTGCCCTCGATGCTTTGATAGCCTCGCGTTCGAGTACGGCGTGCTGCATGGTAATGCTCCTCGAGTTCGAAAGTTTCGGTCACGGCGCGGCGCCGTCACCCACTAGAGAGATCAAGTGTGATGGCCTGGCCACGCCGGCGCAGCCGACGAATCAGCGCGAAAAATGCAGAACAATCACGCGGCAGCATTCAGGTGAAGAAATCAGTGTCCGAGTTGTGTGTTAGCGACTGCTACCGATAGACCTGCGACGTTTTGCCGGTCGGGTGACAGCAATCGCATTGGTGCCAGTGAGGCGCGCCGGGTTCGATGTCAGAGTTCGTCGGCGTCGTTATCGCCGTCGATGTCCTGTTCGGGCACGCTGGCAGAGCTATCGACGCCCACAACGCGCGGGCTGGACAAGGGACTGAAGCGGCGCGCCGGCAAATCGAGCGCGGCCGCCCGGGCAGCGATCTGACGCGAGGCGTCAGCCGACATCAGCGCAAAAGGACCGCTTAAAGACAACTCACCGGAAAGATTTGCTTGTTCCATTCTTGGCTCCTGGCGAAAACGACGGGGATGAGCCATGATGGACCGGTTGATACCCACCTTGGCATCGGCTAAATGCGAAAGGTTTTGTCAGAAATTCACCGACGCGAGAGCGGCTGACGGCCTGACTGGCGGCGTTAATCCGCGTCAGGTGTGAGCGGTCGATTCGGGAATATCGCGAATGAATTCACGGTCGCCACACGACTTGGTTGTAGCAACCCAGCGTGACCAGTGAGTAACAGCCAGATCGGGTGCGCCGCTGCCGTTCGGAGTCAGACGGACTCAAGGGCGTTCTCTAGATCGCGCCAGAGCGGTTCGATCGGCTCGCAACCGACCGAGAAGCGGATAAAGCCCTCGGCGACCGCGTCGCCCCAGCGCGCGCGCCGTTCGGCCGAGGAATGGACGCCGCCAAAACTCGTCGACTGGCGCACGAGACGGCAAGACGAAAGAAAAGTTTCGGCCGCCGTCTTGTTGGCCAGAGTGATACCGAGCAAGTGACCAGAGCGGCGCATCTGCGTGCGCGCAAGTTCATGTGCCGGATGATCGCTCAGTCCCGGATACCGCACTGCGTGCACCTTGGGATGCGATTGCAGGCGCGTCGCCAGCGTGTGCGCGCTTGCGCACATGCGCTCAAAGCGAACTTCGAAGGTCTGCAACCCGCGCAGCACTTGCCAGGCCTCGAACGGACCGGCAATTGCGCCAGCCATCTTGCGCCAGTCTCGCACTCCCGCCGCGAGCTCGGCGCGCGCCGTGGCGACGTGCCCGAGCAGAACATCGGAATGGCCCGCGACACTCTTGGTGTCGGAGACGACGACCAGATCCGCACCGAGTGCGAGCGGTCGCTGGCCCAATGGCGAAGCAGTTGTGTTATCGACCGCCACCAGGGCGCCTTCGGCGTGCGCGCGCCGCGTCACGGCCGCGATGTCGGCGAGTTCCAGCATTGGATTGGAAGGCGACTCGATCCAGACCAACCGGTAACCAGAGAGCTCGGCGCGGCCCAGGTCGGCCGTCGCGCAACTTTCAACCCGCACCGCGAGTGGTGCGAGAAATTTCTCTGCCAGCGCGCGCGTGGTGTAGTAGCCATCGGCCGGCAGCAGCACGCGATCGCCCGCGCGCAAGGTCGAGAAAAAAACGGCAGCCACTGCCGCCATGCCCGACGGAAAAATCACCGCCTCGGCACTCTCCAGGCTGGTTAACGCATTCTCGAGCGCGTCCCAGGTCGGATTTGACCAGCGGCCGTATTGGTGCGAGCCCGCCGGATCGCCGGGCAGGTGATACATGCTGGTCGGGACGATCGGCGTGCCGAGCGGATCGTTCGGTGCCCGCGCGTGACCGTGCAACGTGTGCGCCCAGAGTAGGTCGAGATCGTGCGCGTCCATCGATTGCTTGTTGCTTGATGTTGGACTCAGCGTTCGCCTGCGTGTGAACGCTGCGGATTCGTCGCCCGGGCAGACAGCGCGCGCCGGCTGCTGTCAAGCGCACGCCGCGCCTTGCAACGCGCTTACCAGCGGGAGGGCGGCTTGCGATTGATCGTGATCACGCGCTCGGCGACCGTCACGTAACCACCGATCGTGAGGTCCTTGAAGATGCGGCTGATCATGTCGCGCGACGCGCCGACGCGATCGGCAATGTCCTGCTGCGTCATCTTGTCCGGCACGATCATCTTGCCGTCGGGCTGCTCCTTGGCGAGCGACAGCAGCAGCCGCGCCACGCGACCATAAACATCCATCAGCGCGAGGTTCTTGACGTTGTCAGTGGCGATGCGCGCGCGATCGATTAGCGTTGAAATGAGCGCCATCGTGACATCGGGGTTGCCGACGATTGCCTCGCGTAATGCGTCGCGCGTGACCACCGAACAGGCACTGGGTTCAAGTGTCATCACGGAGGCCGAACGCGGGCGGCCATCGAGCGCCATTTCGCCCACGTAATCGCCGGCGCCGTACAGATCCAGAATCATTTCGCGTCCGTCGTTGTCGGACACGTACACCTTGACCCGACCGGACAAAATCACAAACAGTGAATCGCCGCGATCGCCTTCGTTGATGATCACTGTGTTCTTGGGAAACATGCGCACCTGGCCTCGCGCCGCCAGTTCACGCACCATGGGATCGCCGATCGCTGCTATCAGTTGTTCGTTTGAAGTCACCCGATCCTCGTTGTCTTGTTGCCGGTCTTGGGCCGACGCGCCGCGCAAGCGCCGATTATGCGACTGCGGCCGCAGTCGGCTACTGCTTATTCGACGCGCACGCTCCGAATAATCGCGCGTACTCGCCGTCGCCGCTGTGACTGCCATTCGCCGTCCGACCCGCTACTGACCCGCCTCGGAATTTTCCCGCCACTTATTCCTGGACGACGGCTCGGTTGGGTTGGGTTGATGCTGCCGCTGGAACTCGTGCGGAGCCAAGTACCGCAGGCTCATTTGTGGACGTGCGGTGCGTAATGATGGCGCCAATTCTCGATCACGACGCGCGCTCCGGCGCCGGAGCCGAACCACGCCAGACCAAGCACAGGCGGCGCAGTTTGCCACTAGATAGAGTGCCTGGCGAATTCCGGCCATCGTCGGAGCGCAGGTGCTTGGGAGCGCCGTGCACGCTGATCAGCGGGGCCAGCGCGTCGTTCACCAGTCGAGACCGGATCCACCCTGGCGCGGCAATGCCCTCGGCACTCTCGGGTGAACCGGTCGATGATGGTCAGACAGTTGATCTGCCGCCCGTTGCCACAGGCACCGAAGACGAATTCACAAGCCCCGCGCGAAGTTGGTCGTGGTCGCCGGCATGAGGCGCCGCCATTCCACAAATTATCGGTACGAGAGAACCGGGTAGGTCAGGGACGGCGTTGACGGTGCATCGCGCGGCAATCGCCCAACGCGATTTCCCACTTTGTGCAGTGGCAGCAGCCTCAATGCAGGCCCCTTTTCATATAGTTCCGGGAGCGCGTTGCTTTTGTCTGACAATTGACTTGAGTCAAGGGACTTTTCGGTGAAGGGTCTCACATTGATATCCGCGGAAAAGCAGCGGCATCGTATCGAGGCATGGCGTTCGCCGTGACGCACAGTTGGTAATAAGAATATTTTTCATTTGGAGGATGACACACCATGATTTTTCAAAAACGATCGTTAGCACTTGTCTGTTCGCTCGCGCTTGCCGTCATGGGGAGTGCGCGCGCAGACCCGGCGTCCGACATGCAGGAAAAGCTGGATGCGTTGCAGAAGCAGATTCAGGAACTGCAGGCGCAAATGGCCGCGATGAAGAAAAGCCCGGAGCAGGCGGCGCCGCCGACCGCCAACCAGATGAAGCCCGGTAATGATCTGACCTTCCAGGTTGGCGGAGGCGAGGTCACGATCTACGGCCATGCCGATGTTTCGCTTGATTCCCAGACCAACGGGATGAGCGGTTTCTTGAATGGCGGGCTGCCCGTCACGGGCAACAATGGCTGGTTGGCTGACATATCCAGCAACCTGTCATTCTTCGGGATTCGCGGCGAACGCGCCGTCGACAAGGACTTGAAGGGCGTTTTCCAGTTTGAAACCGAAGTCGCGTACGCCGCAACGCCGGGTGCCTCCGACCAGGGAACCGACGGGACTGCGCAAAAATTCAGCCTGGGGTCGCGCAATAGTTATGTCGGCCTGCAAAGCAAGACCCTAGGCGCGATCAAGCTGGGCAAGACCGATACCCCGTACAAGACGTCGACCGGCCGCCTGGACCCCTTTGCCAATACACCGGGCGACTACAACGCCATCATGGGAAACAGTGGTGGCGATAACCGCACCGAATTTGATGCGCGCCTGCCGCACTCCATCTGGTACGAGTCGCCCAAGACGGGTGGCTTCAGTTTCGGCGCCCTTTTTTCACCCGGTCAGAACCGCAGTACGGATAGTGGACTTTACGCCCAGGGTGAACCCGATTGCGCGGGGGTCCGGGATTATTTTTAAAAATGGTGAAAAAATATTTACGGAGAAGAATGTTCATTATGCTGATTCCAATTTTTTCAAATTTTTTAGTTTCAAATTAATTGAAGGAGATAAAGAGACAGCCTTGAATGAACCCAACTCCGCAGTCATTACACAGGCTATTGCTAAGAAATATTTTGAGGGAGATGCTTTGGGGAAAACCTTAGTAATTGGAAATGACAAAAAAGCATTTAAAGTAACGGGTATTGCAGAAGAGGCACCCTCCAATTCGCATCTTCATTTTAATGCTATACTATCCTACAATACCATCATTCATGATTCAACGGAAGTTTATGCCGGCTGGACAGGCAATTCGATCTATACCTACGTTCGTAAA
>Ga0137409_10005432_pt1 | contig 13281 bp, 9 predicted proteins | sample CZODoug1_16funga_FD_122059 | JGI IMG/M metagenome (GOLD analysis project Ga0137409, IMG submission 122059) | Vadose zone soil fungal communities from Angelo Coast Range Reserve, California, USA - CZODoug1_16fungal (Hybrid Assembly) | ecosystem: Environmental > Terrestrial > Soil > Vadose zone...
GGCAATCCGTTCCTGGTCGTGCTCGATGAGCCCAATTCCAATCTCGACGGCGAGGGTGACGAGGCGCTCACGCGCGCCATCTTGAGCGTGCGGGCGCGCGGCGGGATCGTGATCGTGGTCGCGCATCGCCCGAGCGCGCTCGCGGGCGTCGATCTGATCATGGAGATGCGACAGGGGCGCGCCGCCGCGCCCGAGCGCAAGGATGAGTTCATCAAGAAGAGACAACGGCCCGCGCCTGTGGCACCGGTTATGGTCCCGGCAGCAGGTCTGCGCGTTGTGAACGAGCCTGGAGCGCCCGCGTCATGAGTGTCACGCTTTCACCCGAGCTGCGCGGCATGCTGCGGCGGCAAACCACGGCGATCGTCATCGCGGCGGTGCTCCTGGTCGCGGGCCTCGGCGGCTGGGCGATGACGACGGAGTTCACCGGCGCGGTGATCGCCGCTGGCCAGCTTGTCGTCGACTCCAATGTGAAGAAGGTACAGCACCCGACCGGCGGCGTGGTCGGCAAGCTCAATGTGCGCGAGGGTAAAGAGGTCAAGGCCGGCGATATTGTGGTTTCGCTTGATGATACGCAGATCCGCGCCAACCGGGATATCGTGGTGAAGGCGCTCAACGAGCTCGCGGCGCGGCAGGCGCGCGAGGAGGCTGAGCGCGACGGGCTGGACAAGGTGACGTTTCCCGCTGAGCTGCTCGCGCGCAAGAGCGATCCCGATGTCGCCAAGGCGGTCACCGGCGAGCAGCGTCAGTTCGAGATTCGCCGCACGTCGCGGGAAGGCCAGAAGGCACAGCTGCGCGAGCGCATGACCCAACTGCGTCAGGAGATCGGCGGCTACGAGGCGCAGATCACATCCAAGGACAAGCAGGTCGAATGGGTCGGCAAGGAGCTCGTCGGCGTCTACGAGCTGTGGGAGAAGAATCTCATCCCTTACACTCGCGTCACCAGTCTCGAGCGCGAGAAGGAGCGGCTCGTCGGCGAGCGCGGCCAGCTCATGGCCGCCGTTGCCCAATCGAAGGGAAAGATTGCCGAGATTGAGCTGCAGATCCTGCAGGTCGATCAGGATATGCGCACCGAGGTCGGCAAGGACCTGGCCGAGATCCGCGCGCGCACGGCGGAGCTGATCGAGCGCAAGGTCGCGGCCGAGGATCAGCTCAAGCGCGTCGATATCCGGGCGCCGATCGATGGCGTCGTGCTCCAGCTCACGGTCCACACCGTCGGCGGCGTGATCACGGCGGGCGAGGCGATCATGCTGATCGTGCCACAAACCGATACGCTGCAGGTAGAGGCGAAGATTCCGCCGCACGAGATCGACCAGGTGCGGATCGGGCAGCCTGCTGTGTTGCGTTTCGTGGCCTTCAGCCAGCGCACTACGCCGGAGCTTATCGGCACGGTGGTCCGGATATCGGCTGATGTCAGCGAGGATACCAAGAGCGGGACGCGCTTCTACACCATCAGGCTCGACGTGTCGCCGGAGGAAGTCGCGCGGCTGAGCGCCGTCAGGCTGGTGCCGGGCATGCCGGTGGAGGCCCTGATCCAAACCAGCCCACGCACTGTGATGTCCTATCTGATCAAGCCGCTACACGACCAGCTCGCGCGCGCCTTCCGCGAGAAATAAGGAACACAGAAAGCCTAGGTGAACAGCGCGATCAGCTCGTGCGCCGACAGCGTCCGCATCGCGGCGAGCGGGTCCGCGGGCTTGTCCGATCCGGGCGTGGGCGAGGTTCCTGGCAGCGGCAATGGAGCGAGCAGGAAGTCGCCGGTCTCGGCATCGTCTGGCGCTGCGGCGGGCGGCGGAGCGGGTGGCGGCTCGGGTGCTGCGGCTGCCATGGGCGCTCTGCGCGGCTGCAGCGCAATGGGATCGAGGTCAATCACGGGCTGCTCGCTGGCCGGCTCCGGCTCGGCCTCGACCGGCTCCGCTACAGCTGGAAAGGATAGGGCCGCTTCCGGCAGCGCGGCCGCCACGGCGGCGGCTTGTCCATTGGGTTCTACGGGTGGCGGCGCGGCCTCGGCCGGCAGTTCCACTGCGCTCAGCTGCGGCTGTTGCGGCGCCAGGCGATCGGCCGAGCCATCAGAGGGCGGCGGCTCGGCCGCGGCACGCAGCATGGCATCGATGCGCTGCTCGAGCGAGCTCAGCACCTCGGCAAGCTTCTGGGCGCGGCCGTCGTTGGGGTTGGCGCGCAGCGAGGAGGCCGACAGGATGGCGGTGGAGAGATCCGTGATCTGGTCGCACATCGCCATGTCGAGGCCGTGCTCGCGCATGGTCCAGGCGACTTCCTGCAGTCTGCCGGCGGCGGCAAAGACATCGGTTCCCGAAGCAGCGGACGGGCTGCCGGTCCGCTCGGGCTTGGCCTCGGCGACATCGGCGCGCGTCTGCGCGATCGTGCGGGCCATCTCGAGCAGCTCGATCCGTACGCCCTGGCTGGCCTGGTGGGCCTGCTCGCTCCGCACGACCGCCTCGACGCGCGCAATGGCGTCAAGCACAAGCCCGGTATCGGCATTGCGGTTGCGTTTGGCGTATTCTTCCAGGAACCAGCGCCCGCGCGCGCTCGCCATCAGCGCCTCGCACAGGGCATCATAGTCCGCATCCGGCGGCAGTGCCGGCGGCATCGTCGATATTGCTAAGGACCCTTCGGCCATGGCCTCACACGACCCGCAAAGTGTAGGATCAGCATGATCAGGGCCGGACCGCAATCGCGCTGATGGCTGCCCAACCCCAGAAATCCACAGGCGAGCAATTCTCGCTGCGGCTCAAGGCTTTCTACGCCGCCTTGTTCCTCACCTTGGGCGTGCAGCTGCCGTTTTTGCCGGTCTGGCTGACCGCCAAAGGCCTCGACGCGGGCGCCATTGGCATCGTGCTGGCGATTCCGGCGGTGATTCGCATCGTTGCGATTCCCGTGGCGACCCGGATGGCCGATCGGCGCGACGCGGTGCGCGGCGTGATTATCCTGGCTTCGGCGGGAGCGGCTGCCGGGTTCGCGGCGCTCGCCTTCGCGCAGGGCGCAGCCGCGATCATGCTGGTCTACGCGCTGGCGTCGGCGGCCTATGCGCCGGTGATGATGCTCGCCGACACCTATGCGCTGCGCGGCCTGGCGCAGCGCGGCCGCGCCTATGGCCCGGTGCGGGTCTGGGGCTCGGCTGCGTTCATCGCGGCAAGCTTTGGGGCCGGCGCGCTGCTTGATTGGATGGCGCCGGTTCACCTGATCTGGCTGATGGTAGGCGCCATGGCGATCGCGACGGGTGCGGCGCTGGCGCTCCTGTCGCTCAACAGCGAGCCGGCGGGCGGCGCGCCCGCGCGCGGCTCGGCGACCGGGCTTCTGCGCAATCCAGCGTTTCTGGTGGCGATTGCGGCCGCCAGCCTGGTGCAGGCGAGCCACGCGCTCTACTACGGCTTCTCGACCATCGACTGGCAGGCGGCGGGCTATGATGGCGGCGTGATCGGGGCGCTGTGGGCGCTCGGCGTCATGGCCGAGATCGCGCTGTTCGCGCTCTCGGCGCGTCTGCCGTCGACCATCACGCCGCTCGCCCTGCTGCTGGTCGGCGCCGCAGGCGCAGTCGTGCGCTGGAGCGCCATGGCGGCTGCGCCGCCGGCGATCCTGTTGCCCGCGTTGCAATGCTTGCACGCGCTCTCGTTCGGCGCGACCCATTTGGGAGCGCTAGCCCTGGTGGCCCGCATGGCGCCGCCTGGTTTGGGCGCCACCGCACAGGGTTATTTCGCGGTCGCTCTCGGTGTGACGATGGCTGTCGCCACGGCCCTTGCGGGCGTGCTGTATGGGCGTTTCGGAAGTGGCGCCTACGCCGCGATGGTGGTGCTGGCCGCGGCGGGCGGGCTCTGTGCGCTGGCTGCCAAACACTTGGGAAAATAAGCGCTACCGGCAGGTGCGATACATCGACGTGAGCTCGCGGCCGCTGAGATAGACCATGCGCTGCTTCAGACCGCCCTGCCGATTGATCCATTGCCGCACCTGCTGCGGATAGATCTCCATCAGAAGCTGCGTGCCGCCGGCACTGACGATTGGCGACCCATTGTCGCCAGGGTTCCAGGCGGCATGGAAACCGAGCCGGGCGCGCCGGGTGACGCAGATCCGGTCGCGCGGGATCACGCCGAGGATCATGGTGCAGGCCGAAAGGCACGGCCCGTCGATGACCACGCGTTCGCCCGAGTGGCGTAGCGCCGCCAATTGCTCGAGATATGGGCCAATCTGACCGCCATGGTCGCTGACGATGCGCACGGTCGCCGAAGCTGAAGATAACGAGAGCGCCGTCGCGATGGCGGCGCCAAGCAGAACCGAGCCAGATTTCATCGATCCCCCTCCGGTTTCTCTCTCCCTGCTAGTAGTCCTTTTAGGCAAATGGACGGCAGTGCGGGAAGACCCTTGGCTAATTTATCCCCTTTGCTCGTGTTTCTATTCCTTTCCTGCGACCTCGGTCCGCACGGGCTGCGAGTTCCCTGCGTCACTCCACCTTGATCGAAGCGGCCCGCGCGACATCGGACCATTTGCGCTGTTCCGCCAACATGAAAGCGGAGAACTCCGCGGGCGACATGATTTTGGTATCGGCACCGAGCTTGCGCAGGGTGGCCCGCATCTCTTCCGAGCGCAGGCCCTCGTTGACGGTGGCATTGAGCCTGGCGATGACGCTTGCGGGCGTGCCGGCGGGCGCCAGCACGCCGTTCCAGTAGGTGGCGACGAAACCGTTGAGGCCGCTCTCGGCGGCGGTTGGCCAATCGGGGTATTGCGGATCGCGCGCCTCGGTGGTGAGCGCGAGCGCGCGCAGCTGGCCCGCGCGGATGTATTGCAGCACGTTGGTCACGTTGTCGAAATAGCACTGCACCTGGCCTGCAATCAGGTCGGTGATAGCGGGGGTCGAGCCGCGATACGGAACATGCACGACCGGCGCGCCGGTCGCCGCCTTGAGCATTTCGCCAAGCAAATGAGGCTGCGTGCCATAGCCGGGCGATGCATAGTGCACGCCACCTGGATGAGCCTTGGCATAGGCGACGAGCTCGGCGACCGTCTTCACCGGCACCGCCGGGTTGGTCATCAGCACGATCGGACTGCTGGACGCGAGCGCCACCGCGGCAAAGCTCGTGATGTCATAGCCGGCGTTGCGGTTGATGGCCGGGCTGATGGTGGCGGGCCCGGGCGAACTGAACAGGAGCGTGTAGCCATCCGGCTCCGCCAATGCGACCGCCTTGGCGCCGACCGATCCGCCGGCTCCGCCTGGGCGGTTCTCGACCACGAATGGCTGCCCGAGCGTGGTGCTGAGCCGATCCGCGACGAGGCGGGCGACGACGTCAATCCCGCCGGGCGCGAACGGCACGATCATCTTGACCGGACGACTGGGATAGTTTTGCGCAACGGCCGAGGAAACCGTCAACGTGCCAAGCGCTGCGCCGACAAGCGTTGCGCCGACAAACGCTGTGCCATGAAGTAGCGCGTCTCGTCTGGTGATCATGTTGTGCTCCGGTCGTTGCCGTGATCGCGACGGCTCCGCGCCACGCAATCTATCGCATTGGCAGGCCATCCGGGAGTACGAAAGAAGAGAGCAAAAGAGACGAACGATAAGAGCGTCAGCCCCATAGCGCGGGCGTTGCCGGGTGCACCAGACTTTCCTCGTAGCGCAGCCCGTCGGGCCGGTCGCGCGCGAGCAGCAGCGCGCCATCGAGATCGACCACGCGGGCGCGCTGCCCAATCAGGATCGCGGGCGCGATCGCAAGCGAGGTCGCGACCATGGAGCCGGCCATGAGCGCAAAGCCAAGACGCTCGGCGTCCTTGACCATGGCGAGCGCGCCGGTCAGTCCGCCGGTCTTGTCGAGCTTGATATTGACGGCATCGTATTTTCCGACAAGCCCAGGCAGCGAGGTGCGCGCGTGCACGCTTTCGTCGGCGCAGACCGGCAGCGGCCGTGCGATGTGCGCGAGCACATCGTCGGCATCGGCCGGCAGCGGCTGCTCGACCAGCGTGACGCCGGCCTGCGCGCAGGCGGCGAGGTTGCCGGCCAGGTTGTCGGCGGTCCAACCTTCATTGGCATCGACGATCAGCTCGGCCTGTGGCGCCGCCTGTCGCACCGCCATGATGCGCGCCCGGTCGTCGGCGCTGCCGAGTTTGACTTTGAGCAAAGTGCGGCCCGCTGCTTTGGCAGCCTGTTGGGCCATGACATCGGGCTCGGCGAGCGAGATCGTGTAGGCGGTGACGAGCGGCTTCGGTGGCGGCAGGCCGACCAGCTCGTGCACGGGTTTGCCGGCGCGTTTGGCGGACAAATCCCAGAACGCACAATCGAGCGCATTGCGGGCTGCGCCCGGTCGCATCGCCTTCTGCAGGGCGCTGCGATCAAGCCCGCGTGCGATCTCGTCGGCCAGCGCCGTGATGGTTTCGGCGACGCCATCGACGGTCTCGCCATAGCGCGCATAGGGCACGCATTCGCCACGACCGCGGTGGTGCCCGTCGCTGAGCTCGGCGACTACAACCGCGGCCTGTGTCTTGGCGCCCCGGCTGATCGTGAAGCTGCCGGCGATCGGCCAGTGCTCGATGCGCACTGCGAGCGAGATGGGCAGGGGGCTGTTCATCAGCCTCCACTATGGCGAAGGAACGCCAACTCTCACAAGAGGTTAAGGATAAGTCAGACGCCGCAGGACACAGCGCTTTCGCCGCATTGCCCGGCGCGAGCGCCGTGCGCTACAAGCGGCGTCAATACGACAGGAGCAAGACGCATGGTCCGCTTCCTTATTGGAATAACAAAAGCAATGCTGATCAGTGTCGCGGTGGCGCTGGCGATCGCGCCGGCCGCGCTCGCGCAGCGAGTCGATCCCTCGACCGTCTACCTCTACAAGGGCGCCGACCGCGATCAGCGGCTTCTCGATGCCGCCAAGAAGGAAGGCACGCTCACCTTCTACACCTCGATGCAGACGCCGGAATCGGGGCCGCTGTCGGCCGCATTCGAGAAGAAGTATGGCATCAAGGTCAACCTCTGGCGTGCCACCAGCGATCAGGTGATTCAGCGCGCGATCACGGAAGCGCGCGGCAATCGCAACACCATGGACGTGGTCGAGACCAATGCGCCCGAGGTCGAGGCGCTCGGGCGCGAGGGCGTCGTCGCCGAATATTTCAGCCCACATTTCAAGGATTTCCCGGATTGGGCGCTGCCGGCGCACCACAAGTGGACCAGCGCGCGCGCCAATCTCTGGATTGTCGCCTTCAACACCAACAAGGTGAAGCGCGAGGACATCCCGAAGACCTATGATGGCTTTGCCGATCCGAAATGGCGCGGCCGCATCGGCATCGAGTCGACAGACCAGGACTGGATGTATGCGGTCATTCAGTTTCTCGGCGAAGAGCGCGGCATGGAGATATTCCGCAAGCTCTCAGCGCTCAAGCCCGACATGCGGCTTGGCCATGCGCTGCTTGCCGAGCTGATCGCAGCCGGGGAGGTTCCGGTTGGTCTCACTGTCTATAGCGGCAACGCGGACTCGCTGAAGAAGAAGGGCGCGCCGATCGATTGGATGCCAGTCGAGCCGATCGTGGGGCGTCCGCAGGCGGTGTCGGTCGCGAGCCGAGCGCCGCATCCGAACGCCGCGCTGCTGTTTGTCGATTTTGTGCTGTCGCCGGACGGCCAGAAGGTGCTCAACGATCTCGATCGCAACCCGGCGAGCAAGATGCAGGCGACACTGCTCACCAAGTACAAGTTCAGCATGGTCGATCCTATCAAGTGGCTCGATGAGGCGTCGAAGTGGGAGAAGCTCTGGAAGGAGCTGTTTCTGCCGGTGCGGTGATTTGATCGCTCGGTGCCGTAGGGTGGGCAAAGGCGCGGGCAAAACCTCAACCGAATGAGAGACTATTGTGCGCCGTGCCCACGTTGGTCTGCCGGCTCGGTCAGTGCTGCTGGTGGGCACGGCGCACGATAGGCTGTGTGAGACGGAGCCGCCGTGCCTTCGCCTTTGCCCACCCTACAAGCTACTGGACACTGTTGCCGTACGCGCGCCGCTACCGGATCGTGATGACGAGCCCGTTGAGGTCGGCGGCGACGATCAGTCCGGCCTGGCGGCCCGACAGCGTGAGCACCGCGCCGTTCTGATTGGTCAGCACGATCGCGCCCGCGCCCCGTCCGATCGCCACACCCGCGCCGGCCGCGCCATAGACCCCATTAACGTCAGACGGCGTTCGGATGTTGCTGACGGTGCCGACGAAATCGGTCGTCGAAGCGCCAAACGTAAAGCCATAGCTCACCCCGCCGATCGCGAGTGGAAAACGCCGTCCGTGAAATACTAGCGTCCCGCTGCCACCAGAGCCGCCAATGACAATGCCAGCCTTGATCACGTTGAAGCGGATAGAGCCGCTGTCCGCGGAGGCGGGTGTCGCGAGCCCCGCGCCGGTCACGGTCAAAGCAATCAGCGTGGCACGAATGGCGGATAACAGTCGCATGGGCAGTTCTCCTTGAATGAACGCGATGTGACGTTTGACGGCTCAAAACTACTGATCGAACCGGCCGGCTGCGTGCGCCAGCATGGTGTAGACCTTGCCGGTCTCCGAGGTGAGGTAGGTCCGTGCCACCATCTGGCTGCGATCGTCGCGCGAGACCTCGTCCAGGAGCCGCTCGAACTCGGCGACATAGCGGTCGACCGTCTGCATGAACTCGCGGTCGGAGCGATATTTGCGGCGGATCTCCTCGAACGCGCGCTGACCCTGCATGGTGTAGAGCTTGCGCGTGAACACATTGCGCTCGCCGCGCTTGTAGCGGTCCCAGAGCTCGGCCGCGGCGTCGTGGTCGATCATGCGGGCGATATCGACCGCCAGCGAATCGAGCGACTCGATGGTGTGACGCTCGGGCCGCCCCGCGTCCGGCGGCGGCTCGCGTCCGGTTGATTCACGTGGCGCCGGCTCATTGTCTTGCGAGGCGCGGGTGAGCAGGTCGGAGAGCCAGCCGCCGCGCGCCGGAGGCGTGGGCGCGGCCGGGCTGAGCGAGGGTGATTCCGCGCGACGGCCCGAAGCTGGCGGAGGTGCCGGCGGCATCGACGGCATTGAGGGCCCAAGTCCGGATGGCCCAAGCCCGCCGAGCGGGCGAGGCGGCTCGGCGCGCGAGCCGCCGTTCGCCAGGATGGCCTCGCGCCGCGGCGGCGTTGCATCAACCGGGTCGGCGCGCCGTGCGGTCGGCTCCACGGTGTCGAGGTTGCGGCCATGGCGCGCCACGATGCGGTTGAGCTCGGCCAGCGCCTCGATCTGGTCGACGATCACGCGGCGCATCTGGGCCGCGCTTTCGGCGGTCTCCTGCGGCAACTCGAGGATGCCCTTGCGCAGCTCGGTCCGTGTGCTGTCGAGCTCGTGCTGCATCTCGGACGTCATCTGCTTGAGCCCTTGCAGCACGTCGGCAAAGCGCTGGGCGGCCTGGTTGAACATCGACTGGGCGTCGCCGGTGCTCTGATCGTAGACCGAGCGCATGGCCTGCAGGGTGTGCTTGTACTCGTCTTCGTTGGCGGCGCGGATTGCTTCGAAATTGTCCGAGATCGCGCGCGTGCCAGTGGTCGTCGACTCGGCGACCATGCGGGCGATCTCGCGAGTGCGGTCGCCGGCGCTTTCCAGCGTCTGGTCGAGCACGCCAGAGAAGCGCGACAGACGCTGCTCGAGATCATCGGCCTTCATCTCGATGCCACGCGTAACCGCAGTCATCGACTGATCGAGCTGATGGGAGAAGCGCCCGAGCCGGTTGTCGAGCTCGCCCGCCCTGGTATCGAGCATTCCGGCGAGCGTCTCGAGCGATTCACGGCGCTCGTTGAGCGCGCCCTCGGTGCGCCGGTTGCTGCGGTCGATGAGCGAGACTGCCTCGGCGAGCGAGCGGCCATGGGTATCGAACTGGGCGGCGAGCTGGCCGAGATCGGAGAGGGTCTGCGCGCTCGCTTGCCGGAAGCTGTTGATGTGCTGCTCGACCTGCAGGTTGGTGGTGCCGGTCTGCTGCGAGACCTGGTTCATGGCGGCGACGAAATCGGCGACGCGGGTGACCAGCGTGCTTTCGATCTCGCTCATGTTGTCGTGCGCGCCGCTGAGCACTTCCTGCAGCAGGATGTTGGCTTCGCGCAGCCGCTCGAACAGCGCGGTCGTATCCGAGCGCAGCATGCTGTGAGTCTCGAGCATCTCGGAGACCGCGGCAGCGGCCGTCTGCTTCGAGGACTCGACGGCCGAATGGGTGTTCTCCTGCAGGTCGCGCAGCGTGCGCGTGATGGTCGAGGCCGCGCCCTTCGCGGCACCCTCGGAGGCGTCCTGCAGCTCGCGCAGCGCGCGGGTGATGGCGGCGGTCGAGCTCTCGGTCGCGACCTGGGCGCCCGCGTGCATCTCCTTGATCGAGCGGCTGAGCGAGCCGGTCGCCGCCTCGCTCGCCTCGTTGATCAGTCGCGCGATGGTCTCGCTGTTGTCCATCATGGTGCGCGTGAAGGTGAAGCCTTTGGCCTCGATCGCCTTCACGGCATGATCGGTGACGCGGCTGACCTCGTTGGCGAATTCCTGGCTCTTGCCGGTCAACGAGCTCAACAGCGTGCTCGACTTGTCGTCGAGAATGCGGGTCATCTCGGCAGCGCGGGCGCTGACCGCATCCGCGATCTCGTCGGCCTTGCCGACGAACTCGCGCGCCACCTCGGCGCTCACCCCGAGCAGCGTGCGCTCGACCTCCGACGCATTCTGCTTGAGCACGTTGCTCACTCCGGTCGACATCCCGGACAGGCTGCGCTCGGCGTCCTGGGCAGTCGTGCGGATCGAGTTGGTGGTGTTGGTGGCGAGCTGCACCAGCGAGCGCTCGGCTTCGCCGGCATTGCTCTTGATCGCCAGGTTGAGCTGCTCCAGCCGTGTCCCGATCACCTCGGTCGTCGAAGTGGCGAGCCCCGTCAACGAGCGCTCGGCTTCGCTGGTATGGGTCTTGATCGTCGTGCTCAGCTGGTCGACGCGGGCGGCGATCGTGTCGGCGGCGGCCTTGCTGCGAACCTCGATATCCCTGGTGACCGTCTCGGCGCGCCCGATGAGCAGCTCCTCGAAGCGGCTGATGCGGCTGTCGATGTTGGTGGCGAGATCCATCGCGCGCTGACCAAACGCCTTGTCGATCTCGTCGATCTTGGCGCCGAGCGCATCGGCCAGCTTGGCGCCACGCACGTTGATGACCGCGGTCACATCGCCGATGCGCTTGTCGAGCGCGCCGACGACCTCCTTGCCGCCATCGGCCAGCGTCTTGGCGATGTCGACAACACGGGCGCCGAGCGCGTCGTTGAGGGTCTGGGTGCGGCCGTCGAGCGCGTCGCGGAAGCGGCTGAACTGCTGATCGAGACTGGCGGTGACCTCGGCCGACCTGGTGGTGACGCGGCTGTCGAAGTTTTCGAGATAGTTGCGCATCGCCTCGGTGATTTCCTGCGTGCGCTCGCCCAGCCGCTCGACCATCTCGCCGCCGTAGGTTTTCACCGTGCGGTCGAACTCGCCGAGATGGCGGGTCACGAGGTTGCCGAGCGTGGTCGAGTCGCGCGCGATGCGCTCGGCAAGCTCGGAACCGCCGTGGTTGAACATGTCCTCGAACGACTGCAGGCGGGTGGCGAGCATCTCGCGCACGGCGTCGCCGCGGCTGCCGATGGTCTCGGCGAGCTGCTCGGCGCTTTCGCGGAAGGTGTCGCTGACCTTGTTGCCGCGCTGCACGATCGTCTCGGTGATGCGCTGGCCGGTCACTTCGAGCTTGTTGACCACGTCGCCGCCGCGCAGGCTCAAGTCGAGCACGAGCGAGTCGCCGGTCGCCTTGAGCGAGGAGTTGACCTCCTCGACGCGGCTCGAGATGGAGTCGGCGAGCTGGTTGCCGGTGTCGACCACGAGCTCGGTAAGCTGTTGGGTGCGGCCGGTCATCATATCGAGCACGGCGGCTGATTTTTGCGAGAAGCCGTCCGCGACGCGATCGAGCCTGACCGACATCATGTGTTGCAGGTTGGCGGCGATCTCGGTGAACTCATCGCCGATGTGGTCGGTCTTGAAGTTGAGCGTCTGGGTCAGCCGGTCGCTGGCTTGGGCGATCGCTTCGGCGGTGGACGAGCCGGTGCTTTCAAGCCGCTCGAGCAGGTCGCCGCCGCGCTCGCCGAGCTGCTCGATCATGGTGTCGCCGGCATTGCCGAGCGCGCGCGTGATGTGCTCGCCTTTCTCCGCGAGCGTGTGGGTGATGCGGCGCGCCGCCTCGTTGACCTGCTCGGCGACGAGCTGGCTGATCTGCGAGATGTCGTTGGAGAGATCAAGGTGCACACTGTTGATGGCGTCGCGCACCGCTTCGGCCTGCCCGACCAGAGTGTCGCGCTGGCTGCCGAGGTCCTGCAGCAGCGCGCGGATGCGCACTTCATTGTCGGTGTAGGCGTGCTCGAGCGCGGAGACCTCGTTGCCGACCAGCGTCTCGAGCTCGGCGGCACGCGCCAGCGCGCGCTCGATGCCGTCGCCCATGGCGGCGACCTCACGCCGGATCGCCTGCCCGACGGTGACGATCGACTCGCGCGCGGCCGTCTCGGGCTCCGCGAGACGCATCGCGACCTCAGCCATCGATTGCGCGATCAGCCGCATCTCCTGCGAGCGCACGGCCATGTGGGCCAGCACGTAGAACAGCACAACAGGCGCAAGGTAGATCGCGGCGAGCACTGCCAGGACGGGCCCGGTCAGGCCGGTCGGCCCAAGCGCGCGTTGAATCTCGGGAACATAGACGAGGCCGAGCCCGAAGCCGGCGATGATCCACACGGCCGCGAAGATGCTCGCGATCAAATAAGACGTCTTGGACGGCGTCTGCTGCAGCAGGCGCAGAATGCTGCCGATCGACTCGCGGTCATCGTTGGCCGCGGGCAGCCGCATCGGATCGCTCGCGCGCTCCTCTTCATACGGCGCGTGTTCAAAGGGCGCTGGGGCGGGCTTGGAGGATTCCCTGTTGGAGAGCTTGGAGCGCAGCCCCGGCCAGGGCTTGTCTTCCGAGGGCCCGGAAGCTGGCGCAGACGTCGAGGCGGTATTTGGCTGTGCCGGCTCATCCCGGATCTGAAGCGCATCTTGGATCGCCGACAGTGCCGCCTCTGTCGGATCCTTCATCTTCTTCGGGGTGTTCGCCATTTGTCGGTCGTCCGCCTCGCTATGACGCTGAACTACGGTCGCAGCCGGAATCCGGCTACGACCGCGCGCGCGCGTGAAACCTCGAGATCCCCTCCGGATCCCCCATCCGGCAGGCGGCCTGGAAAGTGCCGCAAAGTCATCCCACTGCCACCTGTTAATCTTATCGTTTTGGTCCCCCGAAAGGAACCGGCGGGTAAC
>Ga0137409_10005433_pt1 | contig 13281 bp, 9 predicted proteins | sample CZODoug1_16funga_FD_122059 | JGI IMG/M metagenome (GOLD analysis project Ga0137409, IMG submission 122059) | Vadose zone soil fungal communities from Angelo Coast Range Reserve, California, USA - CZODoug1_16fungal (Hybrid Assembly) | ecosystem: Environmental > Terrestrial > Soil > Vadose zone...
CCTGGCGGAGATCGTCCAGCGGCGCCGGGCCCGCGTCGAGGCGGCCGCGCCCGAGGCGGTGCCCGCCGCGCGCTCGGAGGTCGACCCCGTCTGCGGCATGACCGTCGCCGTGGCGAACGCGCGCCACCGCACCGAGCACGGCGGCCGCGCCTTCTACTTCTGCAATCCCCGTTGCCGGGAGAAGTTCATCGCCGACCCGCAGCGCTATCTCGCGCCCGCGGCGGCGGGAGCATGATCGATGGCCATCGAGATCACCAAGAGGTTCGTGGTCAAGGCGCCGCCCGCCGCCGTCTGGGGGTTCCTCACCGATCCGCAGCGCGTCGCCCACTGCATGCCCGGCGCCGCCATCACCGACCGGATCGACGAGAAGACGTTCGCCGGGACGATGGCGGTCAAGGTCGGCCCGGTCTCCACCAGCTACAAGGGCAAGGTGGTCTTCGAGCGCCTCGACGAGGGGACGCGCACCGCCGAGATCGTCGCCACCGGCCAGGACGTGCGCGGCCGCGGCGGCGCGGACCTGCGGCTGACCAGCTCCATCAAGGAGGTCTCGCCCGGCGAGACCGAGGTCACCGCGGCGTCCAAGGTGAACATCACCGGCATCCTCGCGCAGATGGGCCGCGGCATGGTGCAGGACGTCAGCGACCACCTGTTCCAGGTCTTCTCGCAGTGCATGCGCGCCGAGTTGGAGACCGCCGCTGCCGCGCCGGCTCCAGCTCCCGCCGCCGCTGCGCCCGCTCCCGCCGCCGCTGCGCCCGCGCCTTCCGCCGCCGGCGTCCGTGGAGCGGCGCCCGAGGCGCTCGACCTGGGCTCGCTCGGAGCGAAGGTCGCCGGCCTCGCCGCGGGCCGCGCCATCCAGCGTCCCGCGTTCTGGGTGGCCGTCGCCGCCGCCGCAGTCTTGCTCTATCTGCTGTTCCGCTGATCGCCGCAAAGGAGGGTCACATGATCCCCGCTGGCTTCGATTACCACGCGCCCGTCACGCTGTCGGAGGCGGTGGCGCTGCTCTCCCGGTACGGCGAAGGCGCCAAGGTCCTCTCCGGCGGCCAGAGCCTCCTGCCCCTGCTCAAGCTGCGCCTGGGACATGCGGAGCACCTGGTGGACATCGGGCGCATCCCCGGCCTCGAGTACGTCAAGGAAGAGGGCGGCATGCTCCGCATCGGCGGCCGCACGCGCGAGTCGGCGCTGGAGCAGTCCGAGCTGATCCGCGAGCGCTATCCGATCCTCTACGACACCGTGCGGGTCATCGCCGATCCGCTGGTGCGGAACCTGGCCACGGTGGGCGGGAACCTCGCGCACGGAGATCCCGGCAACGACCATCCGGCCACCATGCTCGCCCTCGGCGCTCAGGTCGTCGCGGTCGGTCCCTCGGGAGAGCGCGTCATTCCCATCGACAAGTTCTTCCTCGGCCTGTTCACCACCGCCCTGCAGCCGGACGAGATCCTCACCGAGATCCGCGTTCCCTCTCCGCCTCCGCGCAGCGGGGGCGCCTACGTGAAGCTCGAGCGCAAGGTCGGCGACTACGCCACCGCGGCGGCCGCCGTGCAGGTGACGCTCGGCGCGAACGGCGCGTTCGACAGGGTCGGCCTGGCGTTGACCAACGTCGGTCCCACGCCGGTCCGCTCGCAGGACGCGGAAGACGCGCTGATCGGGAAGAGGCCGACCGATGCGGCGATCGCGGAGGCGGCGCGGCGTGCCGCGGACGCAAGCTCGCCCACGCCCGACCGGCGGGGGTCGGTCGAGTACAAGCGCGAGATGGCGCGCGTGCTGGCGACGCGGGCCTTGAAGCAGGCAGTCCGGCGCGCGGGAGGTCAGTGACATGGCGACGCACAAGATCACGGTGACGGTGAACGGCGCGGCGCGCGAGGCGGACGTCGAGTCCCGCCTCCTCCTGGTGCACCTGTTGCGGGAGAGCTTCCGGCTCACGGGCACGCACATCGGCTGCGACACGACCCACTGCGGCGCGTGTACCGTGCTGCTCGACGGCCAGCCGGTGAAGTCCTGCACGGTGCTGGCGGTGCAGGCCGACGGCCGCGAGGTCTCGACCGTCGAGGGACTCGAGCGCGACGGCAAGCTGCACCCCGTCCAGGAAGGCTTCTGGGAGAAGCACGGCCTGCAGTGCGGCTACTGCACGCCGGGCATGCTGATGACCAGCTGCGCGCTCCTTTCGCGCACCAAGGAGCCCAGCGAGCAGGACATCCGCGAGGCGATCTCCGGCAACCTGTGCCGCTGCACCGGGTACGTGAACATCATCCAGGCCATCCAGTACGCAGCCGCGAAGCTGCGCGAGCGATAGGAGGGATCCCATGGAACCGAAGACCAGCGCGCAGATCTGCGGGATGGGCCACTCGATGAAGCGCAAGGAGGACCCGCGCTTCATCCGCGGCAGGGGCAACTACGTCGACGACATCCAGCTCCCCGGCATGCTGCACATGGACATCGTGCGCAGCCCGTTCGCGCACGCGAAGATCAAGTCCATCAACACCGACAAGGCGATGAAGGTCCCCGGGGTCCTGGCGGTGATCACCGGTGAGACCCTCGCCAAGTACAACCTGCACTGGATGCCGACCTTGATGTCGGACACCCAGATGGTGCTGCCCACCGAGAAGGTGATGTACCAGGCGCAGGAGGTCGCCGCCGTGATCGCCACCGACCGCTACACCGCGGCGGACGGGGTCGAGGCGGTGGAGGTCGACTACGATCCGCTGCCGGTGGTGGTCGATCCGTTCAAGGCGCTGCAGCCGGGGGCGCCGGTCCTGCGCACCGACAAGAAAGACAAGAAGGACAACCGCGTCTTCCACTGGGAGGCGGGCGACCGCGCCGCAACCGACCAGGCTTTCGCGCAGGCCGACGTGGTGGTGAAGCAGGACATGTACATCCCGCGCATCCACGTCGCCTCGATCGAGACCTGCGGCTGCGTGGCCGACTTCGACCGCGTGACCGGGAAGCTCACCGTCTACATGACCACCCAGGCGCCCCACGCCATCCGCACGGTGTTCGCGCTGGTGGCCGGCCACGTCGGCCTCTCCGAGGAGAAGATCCGCATCGTCTCGCCGGACATCGGCGGCGGGTTTGGTGGCAAGGTGCCCATCTATCCCGGATACGTCATCGCGGTGGCCGCCTCGGTCGTCATCGGCAAGCCGGTGAAGTGGGTCGAGGACCGGATGGAAAATCTGCAGGCCGACTCGTTCGCGCGCGACTACCACATCCACGCGGAGCTGGCGGCGAAGAAGGACGGCACGATGACGGCGCTGAAGATCAAGACCGTCGCCGACCACGGCTACACCGACGCCGCGGCCAACCCGTCCAAGTTCCCCGCCGGCCTGTTCTCGATCTGCACCGGGTCGTACGACCTGAAGCGCGCCTTCGCCGAGGTGGACGGGGTCTACACCAACAAGCCGCCCGGCGGCATCGCCTACCGCTGCTCGTTCCGCGTCACCGAGGCGGCCCACTGCATCGAGCGCATCACCGACGTGCTCGCGCAGGAATTGAAGATGGATCCCGCCGAGCTGCGCATGAAGAACTTCATCCCCAAGGAGAAGTTCCCCTACAAGTCGGCGCTGGGCTGGGAATACGACAGCGGCGACTACCCCGCGGCGCTGCAGAAGGCGATGGACAAGATCGGCTATGCCGAGCTGCGCAAGGAGCAGGTGGAGAAGCGCGCGCGCGGCGAGCTGATGGGCATCGGGATCTCCAGCTTCACGGAGATCGTCGGGGCGGGCCCGAGCAAGCAGTTCGACATCCTCGGGATCAAGATGTTCGACTCCGCGGAGATCCGCGTGCACCCGACCGGCAAGGCCATCGCGCGCTTCGGCACCAAATCGCAGGGCCAGGGGCACGAAACGACGTACGCGCAGATCGTCGCCGAGGAGCTGGGCATCCCGGCGGCGCACGTGCAGGTGGAGGAAGGCGACACCGACACGGCGCCCTACGGACTCGGGACGTACGCGAGCCGCTCCACGCCGACGGCGGGAGCGGCGGGAGCGATGGCGGCCCGGAAGATCCGCGAGAAGGCGAAGAAGATCGCCGCGCACCTGCTCGAGTGCTCCGAGGACGACCTGGTCTGGGAGCCGGGCAAGTTCTCGGTGAAGGGGTCACCGCAGCGCTCGAAGACGATCCAGGACATCGCGCTCGCCGCCTATACCAACCACCCGCAGGGGATGGAGGCGGGCCTCGAGGCCACCTCGTACTACGATCCGCCCAACCTCACCTTCCCGTTCGGCAGCTACATCTGCGTGGTGGACATCGATCGCGGCACGGGGATGGTCAAGATCCGCCGCTTCGTGGCCGTCGACGACTGCGGAAACATCATCAATCCGATGATCGTGGACGGGCAGATCCACGGCGGGCTCGCCATGGGCATGGCTCCCGCGCTGCTGGAGGAGATCAGCTACGACGAGGACGGGAACGTGCAGGGCGGGAGCTTCATGGACTACCTCGTTCCCACCTCGATGGAGACGCCGGCGTGGGAGCTGGACAAGACGGTGACCCCGTCGCCGCACCACCCCTTCGGCGCGAAAGGGGTCGGCGAGTCGGCCACGGTGGGAGCGCCGCCGGCCATCGCCAACGCGGTGGTCGACGCGCTCGCGCACCTGGGCGTCAGGCACGTGGACATCCCCATCACGCCCGAGAAGGTGTGGAACATCCTGAAGGAGAAAGGCGTGGCGGAGTAGGCGATGCGCGCGCCTGCCCTCCAGGCGCTGGGGCTGCGGCGCAGGCGCGTCGCGGTCCCGCTCGCGCTCGCCGGGCTCGTGGCGGCCGGCTGGGCGGGAACGCTGCGCCTCGGCGCGGCCATGGAGGGTCACGCCGCGCACCACGCCGGGCTCGCCGCGCTGTTCGCGATGTGGGCGGCGATGGCCATCGCCATGATGGTGCCCGTCGAGGCGGCATCCCTCTTGCGGCTCGCGCGCGGCCTCCGCGACACGGGGGCATTCCTGGCGGGATATCTCCTGCCCTGGCTGGCCTTCGGCCTGGGCGCGGCGGGTCTTCAGCAAAGGCTGCACGCCGCCGGCTGGATGGACGCGGGCATGGCGACGAGCAGCCGCTGGCTCGCGGCCGCGCTGCTGTTCGCGGCCGGGCTCGCGCAGCTCTCGCCCCTCCGCCAGGCGTGCCTTTCGCGCTGCCGCGAGGCGTCCTTCACTGCCGACGGGACGGGCGGCCTTTTCGGCGGATTTCGCGCGAGCATGTCCTCGATCGCCTGCTGCGGGCTGCTGATGCTGGTCCCCTTCGCCACCGGCGTGATGAGCCTCTCCTGGATGGCCGCGCTGACCGTGCTCCTGGTGGTCGAGAGGGAGATCCCGCACGCCACCCGCCTGAGCACGATCGCAGGCGTCTTGCTGCTCGTGCTGGGTGCATGGAAGCTGGCCGCGTGACCAATCGCCGCCGGACTGGCCGGCGCCGCGCTTTGTGGCCGATCTTGGATGCGTTGTAGTCTCGTCGACGGCCCATGCTCGCTGCTTTCGCGCTCGCCGCCGCCGTGGCAGCGTCGGTCGATTGGCTGGCGCTTCCGATCGCGAGCTACAACTCCGACGACGGCCTCGCCGGCGGGGTGGTGGTGCAGGCGCAGTGGCTCGGCCGCGTGGAGCCCTACAAAGCGGCGCTCGGGGCGCAGGTTCTCTTCAGCACCGCGGGCGTGCAGAGCCATTACCTGCGCCTCGACGTGCCGCGCCTCTTCGGCACCCCGCTCAGGCTGTGGCTCGGCGCCGAGTACCACCGCGAGCTGAACGCCCCCTATTACGGGTTGGGCAACGACAGCTCGAGCAACGTCGCCGATCACCCGGGCCTCTTCGGCGAGCACCCGTTCAGCTACCTGCGCCGGTACCCGCAAGCGAACATCGCCTTCACCCTCCCCGTCAGCGACTCGGGCGTGCGCCTCTCCGCCTTCGCCCGGTACCTCAGCCTGCACATCGAGGCTTTCGACGGATCGCTGCTCGCGCTGGAGCGGCCCCCCGGCAGCGAGGGCGGCGAGGAGCTGTCGTTCGGCTTCGGCGTCCTGCTCGATCGCCGCAAGGGCGAGGCGATGCCCACCGGGGGATACCTGCTGGAGGCGGCGTTGCGCGGATCGCAGCGGGGCATGGCCTCGGAGCACTCCTATCTGGGCGGCACCGCTCGCGCGCTGGGGTTCGTCCCCATTGGGAGCCGCGTGGTGCTCGCCGCCCGCGTCCTGGGCGACGCGCTCACGCCGGGCACTCCGCTCTTCGAGCTGGCGCGGTTCGGCGGCGTCGATCCGCTCGAAGGCGTCGGAGGAGAGCGGAGCGTGCGCGGGATCCCGAAAGCGCGCTTCATCGGCCGGGTCAAGGCGCTGGGCACCGCCGAGGCGCGCGTCCGGGTGGCCGACGCGCGCTTGCTGGACCGACGCGTGTCGTTCGGGGTGGTCGCGTTCGTCGACACGGGCCGGGTCTGGCAGCTGCTGGGCAACGACGGGCGCTTCTTCAACTTCCACACCGGGATGGGCGGCGGCCTCCGCGCGTACCACCGCGAGTTCGTGCTGCGCCTCGACGTCGGCACCTCGTCGGAACGCGCCGCGAGCTTCTACATTACGTTCGGCAGCTTCTTCTGACACGGGCCGGTCAGAAGAGGCGCTTCTTCAGCACCGCAACCGACCGGACGCCGCGCAGCACGCTTACCTGACGCACCGGTGGTCCGCATTGGACCATAGGCTTTGCAGCCAAAACGTCTGTCCGCCCAGGGACGTCATGGCATTGTCGGTGACGCACTTATCCGCAATCTCACTTGAATACCAAGGCCATCTGCGGTCGCGTCTGTTCTACTGCTGACATCCCGGCTCGCCCCCAATGAGACCCGCGTTCCCAGGATCAGCAAGCGTCATGCCGCGAGATGCGCCCCGGCAATTTGCAGGGGAGCGATGCGTTAGCCTTCGTCGCCGGGTCGTCAACGAGCGAGGGCGGCGGGGCTCGAAGGAGCCCGCGCCGCCCTCGGTTGCAAGAAGCTGATCGCGCTTCTGCTCGATGCGGGCGCCGACCCGAACTCCCGCGGTGGCAAGGAGGGCCGCACTCCGCTGGCGGTCGCGCGCAAGGCCGGCCACTTCGCCGCGGCGAAGCTGCTGCAGTCCCGCGGTGCGCGCGAACCGGACCCACGCCCCTAGGTCTCGGAAGGTCACCGCGGACTTCGGCAATCCTCCTGGCGGCCCATCTGACAGGCTTTCGTTCGCAGCGATCGTGCTTTGACCTGGTCCGCGGCTACGCCACGACCCTTCTCGTACACGGCCGCAAGGGCGCTGCACGCGGCTGCATCGCCGTTCTCGCATCCGGCGTCGTAGAGCCTGCGCTCTTTCCGATAGATCTCGCCGGCGCGTGACGCATCCTGCGCCACCCCGGTGCCCTTCTCGTAGCTCAGACCCAGCCATGAGCACGAGAACGCGCTGTCCAACTCGCACCCCTTCTCGTAGAGCGCGTTCGCTCGCGCCCAGTCCTGCGGGACCTCGACGCCCTTCGCGTACTTCGTGCCGAGTTGGCCGCACGCGCTTCCGCCACCCAGGTCGCAGCCCCTCTGCCACAGCGTCCTCGCCCGGCGCGGATCCTTCGATACCTCGCTGCCATCCTCGTATGCGGAGGCGAGGTTGTTGCACGCCTTGAAGTCCCCCAGGCTACAACCCTTTTCGTACAGGTCGTTCGCGACCGCACGGTCCTCGGGGACTCCCTTGCCGGTCTGGTAGCTCCAGCCAAGCTCGTTGCAGGCAAACCCGTCCTTGCCGTTGCACGCGCGCTCGTACAGTTGGGCGGCCCGGCGCCAATCCTGCGCGACACCGACACCCCAGCCGTAGTTGACTCCGAGCAGCCGGCATCCCAATGCATCGTCGAGCTCGCAAGCCTTTTCGTACAGCTGATTGGCGCGTTTCATGTCCCGCGCCACGCCGGTCCCGTTCGCATGGAGCGCGCCGAGCAGTGTGCATCCGCGCGGATTTCCCAGCTCACAGCCTTTTGCGAAGAGCGTCGCGGCCCGCGCGCGATCCTTGGGTACGCCGTTGCCATCCGCATGACTGCCGCCGAGATTGGTGCACGCCATGGCTTCGCCGAGGCCGCAGGATTTCTCATAGAGGTCGTTCGCCTTCGCCCAATCCTGGCCGACCCCTTCGCCGGTCGAATAACTGAGCGCGAGGCCATGGCAGCCCAGTGCATTGCCGAGCGTGCACGCTCTCTCCCAGAGCTCGTTGGCCCGCCTGTGGTCTTGCGCCACGCCCACGCCGCCGGCGTGGTCGAAGCCGAGATACGCGCACCCGCGCGCGTCGCCGAGCTCGCAACCCTTGCCGAGCAGCGCAATTGCCCGGGCAACGTCCTTCGCGAGCCCGCTGCCTCGCTGGTATCCGAGTCCCAGTCCCGTGCACCCGCCCCCTTCGCCGAGTCCGCATGCTTTTTCGTACAGTGCATTCGCGCGTCCCCAGTCCTGCGGGACACCGGAGCCCTTCTCGTAGTTGAATCCCAAGTTGTTGCAGCCGAGTCCGTCGCCGAGCTCGCACGCCCTCTCGTACAGGGTGACTGCGCGGCGCGCATCCTGCCGCACGCCGTTTCCGTGGTCGTAATTGAATCCGAGGCTCGTGCATGCCCGGCCGTGGGGAATCCCGCACCCTATTTCAAAGAGAGAGTTCGCCCGTGCCCAATCCTGCGCCGCTCCCTCTCCCTTCTCATGATTGAGACCGAGGTTGACGCAGCCGCGACCGTCGCCGAGGTCGCACGCCCTTTGGTAGAGCTCGTTCGCGCGCTCCACGCTCCGTGAGACTCCCGTGCCTCGTTCGTGCAGATACCCGAGATTGGAGCAGCCGGTGCCGTTGGCGAGACCGCATGCCTTTTCGTACAGCGCTGCCGCGCCGTCGAGGTCCTTGGCGACGCCTCTCCCCGTTTCCTGGCTGTAGCCCAGGTTCGTGCAGGCCTGACCGTAGTCCAGTTGGCAGGCCTTCTCGAAAAGAACGTTCGCTCGGGCAACGTCCTTCGGCACGCCGGTGCCGGAGTCGTACTGCAGTCCGAGGTTCCCGCATCCCATGCCATCGCCGAGCGCGCAGGCCTTGTCATACAGCGACGTGGCGCGCACTTCGTCTCGCGGAAGTCCCAGGCCCTTGTCGTAACTGTAGCCAATTCCCGTGCACCCTTGCCCGCTGCCCAGCGCGCATCCCTTCTCGTAGAAGCGATTCACTCGCGCCCAATCCCGCCTGGCGCCGTCGCCGCGCGACACATTGATCGCCAGGTAGACGCACCCCCTCGCATCGCCGATCTCGCACGCCTTCTCGTAGAGGGCACTCGCATGCGCGAGATCGCGCGTCACGCCGGAGCCGTTCTCGTAGCTCACGCCCAGCGAGGTGCAGCCGGTTCCGCTCCCGAGCCGGCACGAATCGTCGAGCTGCGCGATATAGAGGCCACGCTCCTTCTCGCCCCGGCCCGCGCAGGCGTCGTGGTTGCCGAGCTCGCAAGCCTTCTCTCGTAACGCGATCGCGCGCAGGAGGTTTTGGGTCCCGCCCAGGCCGAACCGGACCAAGGCTCCGAGCATCGCGCAGCCGTCCGCCTCTCGCAGATCGCAGGCGTACTCGAGGAGCTCTCGCGCGACCGTCCAGCTCTGCGGCACTCCGTCGCCGCTGGCGAACGCCCGCCCGCGGGCCGCACATTCGGCCGGTGTACCGCACTCGATCGTCGAGTCGCGAGCGGCCGCCGATCCTTGCCATGCATGGTCGACCGGAAGCGTATGGCAAGCCCAGGTCGCCGCGGCGAGCACGATCGACGACGCGCAGGCGGCGATCGAGCGATGGCAACGCATCAGGGATGAGCCTCCGCGCGCCCGGCAGCGCCCCCCGATACTACAATCCCGGCCCGGGATACCATCGCGACGCGGCGAGGTGCTCGATGACACTGTCACGGCGAGTCAAGCTCGTGGGACTGATCCTCCTGGTCGCGGGCGCTGCGCGGGCCGAGCGCAGCGAGATCCGGGTGGCCGAGCAGTACGGGCTCAGCTTCCTACCGTTGATGATCATGCGGGACCGCGGCCTGGTCGAAGCCCATGCGCGGCACCTCGGGATGGCCGCGTTCCAGGTGACGTGGATCAAGCTTGGCGCCGTCAACGCCATCAACGACGCGCTCCTCGCGGGGAAGCTCGACTTCGCGGCGGGTGGCGTGCCCTCCCTCGTGACGCTTTGGTCCAAGACGCGCGGAACGGTCGGGGAGGTGCGCGGTATCGGCGCGCTTGGAGACATGCCCAACGAGCTGGTGGTGAGCAGGCCGGAGGTGAAGTCGATCCGCGACCTCGGACCGCAGGACAAGATCGCAGTTACCGCCGTGAAGATCTCGAACCAGGCGCTCGCGCTGGAAATGGCCGCCGCGAAGGAATTCGGGGATCAGGAGTACGAGAAGCTCGACTCCCTCACAGTCGGCATGGCACACCCGGACGCCACCGTGGCGCTGCTGTCGGGCAGCGGCGGCATCACCGGCCACTTCTCCTCGCCGCCCTTCATGGAACGGGAGCTGGCGAAAGCGCCGCTGCACTCCATCCTCTCCACGTACGACGTCCTGGGCGGCCCCGCGACGCTCAACGTCGTGTGGACGCGGATGCAGTTCCTCGACGAGAACCCGAAGGCGTACCGGGCCTTCGTCGAGGCGCTCGAGGAGGCCATCGAGCTGATCCGGCGCGACAAGCGGGCGGCCGCCGCTGTGTACAAGCGCCTCGGAAACGCCTCCGAGACCGTCGAGGAGATCCTCGCGATCCTCGAGGACCCGCGCATCGTGTTCACCGTGACGCCGCATCGCGTGCTGCGCACCGCCGAGTTCATGCACCGCATCGGGCGGGTGAAGAACCGCCCGAGAAGCTGGAAGGACCTGTTTTTCGAGAACGTGCACGGCCGCGAAGGGGGAAGCTGATCGCCCGCCCGTTCGGCTGATTGACAGGCGAGCCGGCGGCAGTGTGAATGGCCGCCTCCAGCCCCGGAGCCGCCATGTCCGTTCGCTTCTACGTCGCCGCAAGCGCGTCGATCCTCGCATCCGCAGCCGCAGCGCAGCCCGTACCGCAGACACCGCTGACCATCGGGTCCGCGAACACGGCCACGGCCGACCCGCCGGTGCCACGCCCGCCCACCGCTCCCTGCCGCGTCCAGCTCTTCACCGACGTGCGTTTCGCGGATTTCTCCTCGAAGCCGTTCAGCTACGCGCCCCCCGCGGCCTGCGCCGGGCCGTGGGAGAAGGTCGTGCTCGAGGCGGACTTCTCCGTCGAGGCGGGCCGGCAGTTCGACCGGACGGCCAATCTCTGGATCGGCGGCGTCAACGTCTACTTCGGGACCACCGCGGAGCCCTCGCGCACCGTGGGCCGCTCTTGGCACATCGAGCGCGACCTCACCGACTACACTGCGCTGCTGCTCTCGCCGGCGGCGGGCAAGGCGGAGCTGGGCAACCTGATCAACAGCAGGTTCACGAGCGCTCTTTGGGGGAGCGCCGACATCGCTTTCTATCCCGCCCGCGGCGACGACGAGCGTGATTCGCGGCGGCACTCTCGCGACGAATCCCCGTCGACGGCAGATCTGGTCCTGCCCCTGTCGGCGGGCCCGACCGGAGGCACCGTCGCGCTCTTCGATCCCAAGGCGGCGCTCGCAGCCACCTTCACCCTTCCGACCAACGTCGAAAAGGCCTGGCTCGACGTGGTGCTGCAGCACCAGGGAGCCAACGACGAGTTCTGGTACACGTGCGTTCCCGACAATCTCGGCGTCCAGCTCCAGAGCTGCATCGGCACCGCCTTCCGCGAGGGAGAGGTGAGCATCGACGGCCAGCCCGCCGGCGTGGTGCCGATCTATCCGTGGCTCTTCACGGGCGGCATCGATCCGCTGCTCTGGCGGCCCATCCCCGGCGTGCAGGCGCTCAACTTCGTTCCCTACCGGGTGGACCTGACGCCCTTCGCCGGCGTGCTGAGCAACGGGCAGCCGCACCGGATCGCAATCAATGTCTTCAACGACAGCCAGTTCTTCTCTACCACCGCGACGCTGCTGGTCTTCCTCGATCACGGGTCACGAAAGGTCACCGGCGAGGTGACCGCGAATACCATCGGCACTCCTTCTCCGGTGCTGCAGACCCATCTCTCGACGGACGCGCAAGGGACCGTCACCGGCACGGTGGCGATCGCGTCGTCGCGGCAGTTCGTGGTCGCTGGGTTCGTCAAGACCTCGCACGGCAAGGTGCGGACCGAGGTCGTGCAGAAGATCGATTTCTCCAACAGCCAGCAGTTCGTGTCTCCGACCAGCGCGCCGGTGCCCTTCGTGCAGAGCATCATCCAACGCACGGACATCTCCTCGACCACGACGGTGCGCGGCGGCGAGCGGCCCCGGGAAGTGACGACGCGCATGTCGTGGCCCCTCGAGGTGGATCTGACGGCCCCGCCCGACGGCACGTTCCAGACCACCCTCCACCAAGGCTACGAGCGCTCCGACACGGTCTCGCACGACGGCGAGATCGAGTTCGGCAGCGTCGTCTCGAGCTCGGTGGCGCCCACCGACAACTTCCCGTCGGGACAGGGCCAGGCCAACTCGCAGCACTATTTCTCCGCCGACTCGACCGGAGCCTGCTACAGCCGGAGCATCACGGCCGTCGGCGGAGTGCTGACCGGAATCGTCGACGGCGCCGACTGCGACCGCTGAAGGCAGCTTCAGATGCGCCAGGCCAGGCGGGCGCCGATCATGGCATTGCCGCCGGTCAGCCCGCCGAGCTCCAGGCCGAAGGAAAATTGGCGATGATGTCCTACAACTCTTCGAACAGTACCGCGGGTGCGGTCGTCCCCGGGGCCACGGGACTGCCGATCATCCAGTCGGGAAGCAATTCCTCGTCGAGCCACTCGAGGACCCACGCTTTCCCGCCAGGTCCGAATCCGACCGCGAACGGATCTTGCCGGTTCGTGAACCAGGTCCGCCGTACGGTGGTTCCGGCCTCGCGCAACCAGAGGTTCCCGGGAGTCGCCAGCGCGATCCGCTTGCCGTCGGGGGACCGCGCGACGAGCGGCGTGCTAGACGGGCCCATGATCTCCGGCGTCCCCCACCCGGTGGAGGTGCGCTCCACCACGATGAGTTGCTGCACGCCGTTCGGGCCGTGCCCTGTCTCGATCACCGTCACCCTCCCATTTCCGGCGAAGATCGCGACGGGGGCGAAGAACGCGACATCCGCCGGACGCGGGACGTCTTCGACATGCCACCCGTTCGCGTCGCGAAAGACATGGACCGGTGCCGCGGGGTCTCCCTCCGAAACCAAGAGATGGGGAGCTCCCGCTTCGTCTCCCGCCAGCCACAGGCGGCTCCACCTGGGGGCGTACGCCATG
>Ga0137409_10005438_pt1 | contig 13276 bp, 16 predicted proteins | sample CZODoug1_16funga_FD_122059 | JGI IMG/M metagenome (GOLD analysis project Ga0137409, IMG submission 122059) | Vadose zone soil fungal communities from Angelo Coast Range Reserve, California, USA - CZODoug1_16fungal (Hybrid Assembly) | ecosystem: Environmental > Terrestrial > Soil > Vadose zone...
ACGCCCTCGTAGGCCTGGACGCGCTTGCGCTCGCCTTCGACGACGCTCACGTTGACGATCACGGTGTCGCCCGGGGAAAACTCGGGGAACTTCTTCCCCATGCGCTTGATTTCTTCGGCTTCGATCTGCTGGATCACGTTCATGGTTGTTCCTTATTCATCTCCTGCTTGAATTCCTCGAGCAGCTTGCGCTCGGCCTCGCTCATCCCGCGCCGCTCGAGCAGCTCGGGCCTTCTCAACCACGTTCGCCCCAGCGACTGCTTCAGCCGCCAGCGCTCGATCTGCGCGTGGTGCCCCGACATCAGGACCGGGGGCACCGCCCGTCCCTCGTACACTTCGGGCCGCGTGTACTGCGGGCAGTCGAGAAGGCCGTTCACGAACGACTCCTGCTGCGCCGACATCCCGTCCCCGAGCGCGCCGGGCAGCTGCCGCACCACCGCGTCGATCAGCACCATCGCGGCGAGCTCGCCGCCCGAGAGCACATAATCGCCGATCGACAGTTCTTCGTCGACCGCGCCGCGTATCAGGCGCTCGTCCACGCCCTCGTAGCGTCCGCAGAGCAGAATCAGGCGCTGCCCCGCACAAAGCTCCATCACCTTGCCGTGGTCCATCACCGCCCCCTGCGGCGAGAGATGGATCACCTTTGCTTCGCCCTGGCCCGCCGTTTTCGCCGCGGCGATCGCTTTTGCGAGCGGCTCGGCCAGCATCACCATGCCGGGCCCGCCGCCGTACGGTCTATCGTCGACCGTGCGGTAGTTGTCGGTCGTGAAATCCCGCGGATTCCACAGCGCGAGGCTCCACAACCCGTCTTCCCTCGCCCGCCGCGTGATGCCGTAGTCGGCAACCGCGGCGAACGCCTCCGGGAAGAGCGTCACGCAATCGAAGCGGATCACCAGTCCGCTCCCCACTCCACTTCGACCCTGCCGGCCCTCAAATCGATCTTCCGGATCACGTCCCCCGCTACCGGCAGGAGCCGCTCACCGCCCTCGTGCTCGACGCGCATCACATCGTGCGTGCCGGCACTGAAGAATTCCTTCACCCGGCCGAGGCGCTCGCCCCGGGTGTTCACCACCTCGAAGCCGATTACATCGGCCTGGTAGAACTCGTGCTCGGCGGTCTGGGGCAGATCCTTGCGCTCCAGCGCCACCTCTGCCCCGCGATACACCACCGCCGCTTCCGGGCTGTTGCAACCCTCGAAACGCGCGACCAGGTAGCCGCCGTGCTCGCGGCACTCCGCAACCGCGATCTTGCTGTGCTTCCCCGGCTCGCCAACCCACCACTCGGAAAACTTCCAGAGGTTGGCGCCGAAGCGCTGGATCTTCACGGCGCCCTTCACGCCCCAGGGCGCGAGCACGCGCCCCATCACCACCAGTTTGGTTGGCGCCGCCAACCAGCCCGCCGCTTACTTGCCTGTAGCCTCGGCCGGCGCCTTGTAGCCCTTGAACAGGCGCGCCACGGTCGGGGACAGCTTCGCGCCCTTGCCGCGCCAGAACGCGAGCCGGTCAGTCGCAAAACGCAGCGACTCGCGACCCTCGGGCGCCTTCGGGTCGTAAAAGCCCACGCGCTCGATAAAGCGCTTGTTCGCGGCCTTGTGCGAATCGGCGACTACGACATTGAAAAAGGGCCGCTTTTTGGCCCCGCCGCGCGCCAGTCGAATCACCACCATATCGGGAAACCCGGAGTCGAAAAGGGCGTGATTTTACGCGAGCTTAGGTGGGGATGGCAAGGGAAAACGTGAGTCGTCAACCGCGCCCGGAGAAAGGTCGCGCACCCACCCTGGTGGGGATGGATTATCGCGGGTTATTGCTTCGGCGTGTCGCGGGGGCGTCGAACCGAGACACGTACGCCAGACAAGCGCCGTAGATCAGCACGGCAACGCTCAGGCAACCCCCGATCAGGTCCAGGAGCTGCAACGCCGTGGCGAATGCCGTCATCCGGCGAGTCTCGTTCTACTTTTTACTATCCGCCGGGTTGAAGAACTTTCGCCCGCTCGGGCCCGTTCCGCTCACCTGGATCTCCACCGGTTCGCGCATCTCCATGAAGTGCGGAATGTTCGCGGGTTCCGTGTAGTAGCTGCCGGCCGGCAGCGCGATGAGGGCGGCCGGGTCGTATTTTTCACCGAATCCCCGGTACCACGTACCCGACAGAATGGTGATCTCGCGCGAGTCCGGATGGGTGTGCGGAGCGAGCCTATAGCCTGCGGGAAATCTCAGGCGGATCGTATAGCGCCCGGGCATGGCTGGATTGCCCATGAGATTGGCTTGCTCCATGCCGGGCGCAGCAAGGGCTCCTTGCGGGCCCCACTTCATTTCCTCAGGCGTCAACGACATGATGTCCGACTGCGCGGCAGCATCGCCCGCGAGAACCACCGCCAATGCGAATGCCGCCACACCGAAACTACGAATCGAAAGCTTCAACGTCGTAAGCAAGTCAATCTCCTGCTATAGGTTTGGGTGAGAGGCAAAGCTAATAGTCGTAGACGACCGAATCGGACTGCCTGACGGCGAAAAAATAATAATCCGCCGTGTAGTTGATGCGCGCGGTTGTTCCTGCCGTGGCTTGCGAACAACCCTCCTTGGGAGCCACGCCGCCCGCGGTGCTAACGCGCTGTATGCTCGTGACCTTGCCGAAGGAACCTTGCGGGCCTACCGACTTCGCGGTCAGCAGCAGCCAGGGAATGGCATCGGCCGCCGGCGCGTCGGCGCGTTCCTTCGCCGTACCCACGACCATGCTGCCGTCGTTCGATTCCCAGTGCGGTCCGGCGAAGTGTCGACCGACTTTGTTGCCGCCCGCGTCGAACAGATCGGCTTCGGGAGCGACGAACGCCCACTCGTATTCCCCGACTTGATCCTTTCTCGCGCGGCATTCGTAGATCTGCACGCCCTTTGCGGGAACGATCATCGCCAGCGTTTCGTTCGCGCCGGGTCTCAGCTTGTCGGGAACGTCGACTGCGGACCTAGGTGGTTGCAGGCTCGCGCAGCCGGCGACGAGGAGCACGAACAGGAGGGCCGATACCTTCGATGATCTAGACATAGTGTTCTGCTTCCGTGGACTTGAAACTCTCACAAGACTCCGTGCCAGGCGCGCAAGCGCTGGTTCTCTATCGCCTCGGGCCCAAAACGGCGTACGGCCCATCCGGCAATTCCGCGTGCGAGCCGTGCGGCAAGCGAGCGCCGCGGCGCGGGCCGCCAAACGACCAGCTCAGCGGGCCTAAGCGCATGGACCAGCGCAAGGCCGGGGCGGTCGAGCGTGATCGTCCCGGCCGCGGGGACATAGTGGTCCTCATGGTCGCGTTCCTGCGTTATCCAGACTGAGCCGCTCCGGACCCGCAGTCTGATACCGGCGGCATCTTCCAAGCGGAACATCTCGCGGAATTGGAGAACTACAACTGCGTCTGACGACTGCATCGAGTCTGACTCTCCGTGAAGCGGAAATTGCCGTGCAAGTCTAGTGGACAGGTGCGTCACGTGAATTTCAACGGGGGCCGTTTTTGTTTCGTTTGTTTCACACGCGGCTGCGTCGCGCGCTAGCGCTTCTCCGGCGGAGGATCTCAGCCGACGGCTTCGAGAACGCCGTCTTCCGGAACGCTGACGCCCGAGCCGCCCATTTCCTTCGGAAGGTCCTTCATCTTCGGCAATCCGTCCCTGAAGTGCAGCCTCGTCTCCTGATAGTTGACGTGGACTCCGGCCCGGTACGGAAAATCCGGAATGGCCGCCGCGTACACGTCGATGAGGTCCCAGTGCGGATGCTGGGTGAAGAGGTGGCCGCCGCAGCTCTTGCACCACTTGCGATAGCTGCGTGGGGTCTTGTTGTAGGTGCCGATCTTGTCCGCTCCCCGGGTGACCTGCACCGCCTCGGGTTTCCACAGAGTGAAGGCGTTGACTGGCGCGGCCGACCAGCTCCGGCACGACTCGCAGTGGCAATAGCCCATTGCGGCCGGCTCGCTGCTGACCGTGAACTGAACCGTGCCGCAGAAACAGCTGCCTTTGAAAATTTTCCCGTTGCTCATGATGCTCTGGCTCCTGGTAGTTTTGAAGCAAGGTGTTAATATCCTCGCCCTCCGGTTTTGTGACTTGGCCGAAACTCCGCGGTTCTTGGCCGAAACTCCATGGATGCCTTATCAGACGTTCTCAAGTCCGTGCGCCTCGAAGGCGCGCTCTATCTCAACGCGGAATTCACCGCGCCCTGGTGCATTCGGGGCGAGTGCAGCGTCGCGAGTGTCCGGGAGCGGCTTGCCGGGGCCGAGCACGTGGTGTTCTTCCATTTCCTGACCGAAGGCAATTGCAAGGTGCGGCTCGCCGACGGCGTGGATGTGTTCGATGTGTCCGCCGGCGACCTGATCTTGATTCCGCAGGACGACAAGCACCTGATGGGCAGCGACCTGCACCTCGCGCCTATGGAGGCCGACAGCCTGGGCGGTTCGGATGCTGCAGCCGACGCCGATTTCGTCCAGATGCGCCACGGCGGCGGCGGCGCGGCCACGCGCTTCGTGTGCGGTTATCTCGCCTGCAGCCGCAGCGTGTGCCGCCCGCTGCTCGATGCCCTGCCGCGCCTGCTGCTCATCCCGATCGGCGACGGGCCGGCGGCGGCGCTGCTGCGCGAACTGTTGCAGGTGGGCGTGCGCGAGTCTTCGGCCTCGCGGCCGGGCACCGAATCCATGCTCGCCAAACTATCCGAGCTCCTGTTCGTGGAAGCGATGCGCCGCTATGTCGAGAACCTCCCGCCCGAGGGCACGGGCTGGCTCCCGGGCGTGCGCGACGCGCAAATCGGGCGCGCGTTGGCACTCCTGCACGGCAAACCGGGCAAGGCGTGGACTGTGGATGAGCTCGCGCGCGAGGTCGCGCTTTCCCGTTCCGCGCTGGCCGAGCGCTTCACGGCGCTGGTCGGCGAGCCGCCGATGCAGTACCTGACACGCTGGCGTCTGGCGCTCGCGGCGCAAACGCTGCGCTCGGGCAGAGAAGCCATTGCGCGCGTGGCCGAGCGCAGCGGCTACGAGTCGGAATCGGCGTTCAACCGGGCGTTCAAGCGCGAATTCGGGATGCCGCCTGCTGCCTGGCGCAGGAAGGGTCCGCGTAATCCCGGAGTGGAGTCTTCCCCTAGCATGTCCCTGACACGCGCTATCGGGTAAACACGACCCCTTTCCCCATATCCTCCCCGCTGCTAGTCTTGCCCACTGTACGAGGAGGCACACATGCCACGCAAGCTCGTCGTCTGCATGGACGGCACCTGGAACAAGCCAGGCCAGAAGGAAGGAGGCGTCAAGACCGAGACGAACGTCCTCAAGCTCTCCGAGGCGCTCGCCAAGGTCCCCGATCAGATCGCTGGCTATTTCCGCGGCGTCGGCACCGACCGCGCCCAGAAGGTGACCGGGGGCGCGTTCGGCTGGGGCCTGTTCGACCAGATCAAGGACGGCTACCGCTTCCTGCGCGAGCAGTTCCAGCCGGGAGACCAGATCTACATCTTCGGCTTTTCGCGTGGCGCCTACTCCGCCCGCAGCCTTGCCGGGATGGTCCTGCGCTGCGGGGTCATCAAGCGGGACGTCAAGCCCGAGTTCCCCGATCTCGGCGCCGACCTGCTGACCACCCAACAGGACGGCAATCTGAGGATGGACGTCGTCGACAGGGTGTTCGCCCTGTACAAACGCGCCTACGACGAAAAGCACCGCCCGGAGGTCGAGCGCTTCAAGCAGCAGTATTGCCACGACACCGGCGTGCGCTTCATCGGAGTGTGGGACACGGTCGGCGCGCTGGGCATTCCCGACGGCGTCGTGCCGTTCCTGAACAAATTCGACAAGGCGCTCGACGAGAAGCTCTACGCATTTCTCGACACGGATCTCAGCCCGCGCGTCGAGGCCGCGTACCACGCCGTTGCCATCGACGAGCACCGCAAGCCTTTCCTGCCGACGCTGTGGACCGACCAGAAAAACGCTGCTCCACGAGTCAACGTCACGGGTTCGAGCGTGGAGCAGACCTGGTTCGTCGGCGCGCACTCGAACGTCGGCGGCGGCTACGCCGATACCGGGCTCTCGGATATTGCACTCAAATGGATGATCGACCGCGCGGCGAAGAACGGCCTGCAGTTCGATCCGGCCGCGCTCGCCGCCATCCGCCCCGCTCCGATCGCGAAACGGCGCGATTCGCTGGACGAATTCATCGACATAGGCAAGAACCGGTTTTTCGCCTGGATCGACAAGCAGCTCACCCGCTTCATCACGGCCAACCGGCCGATCGGTGATGGCGCCTGGGTCCACGACAGCGTCAACGGTCGCCTTGCGGCGGTCACGGTGAGCGAGCCTGATTCCGATTGCGCCTACAGTCCGGCGAAGACGCTCAAGACCGTTCAATCCGGCGGCGTGAGATCGGTCGATCCGTCGCTGCGCGTGGTCGCCTAGTCGCTACCTCATCCCCGGCATGAACCCCTTCATGCCGCGCATCATGCGCTGAAGGTTGCCGCCCTTCATCATCTTCATCATCTTCTGCATCTGCTCGAACTGAGCGAGCAGGCGGTTGACCTCCTGCACCGGAACAGCTGCGCCCGCGGCGATGCGACGCTTGCGCGAAGCCTTGATGACCTCGGGATGGACGCGCTCACCCGGGGTCATCGAGTTGATGATGCCCTCGACGCGGCGCAGGTGTTTCTCGTCCATCTGCGGCCACTGCGCCGCCTGCGCGAACTGCGCCGGAAGCTTGTCGAGGAGCGAGGCCATCCCGCCCATCTTGCGCATCTGGCCGATCTGCTGCCTGAAGTCCTCGAGGTCGAAGCCCCTGCCCTTCTTCACCTTCTCGGCGAGCTTCTTCGCCCCCTCGAGATCGACGCTCTTCTGCGCTTCCTCGACCAGCGAGAGCACGTCGCCCATCCCGAGGATGCGCGAAGCCATGCGCTCGGGATGGAAAGGCTCGAGGCCGTCGGGCTTCTCGCTCACGCCGGCGAACTTGATCGGCTTGCCGGTCACCTGGCGCACCGAGAGCGCCGCGCCGCCGCGCGCATCGCCGTCGAGCTTGGTGAGCACGACACCGGTGAGCGGCAGGGTTTCGTTGAATACGCTGGCGACGTTCACCGAGTCCTGGCCCTGCATCGAATCGACGACGAACAGCGTCTCGACCGGCAGGAGCGCCGCATGCAGCTCCGCGATCTCCTTCATCATCGGCTCGTCGATCGCGAGCCGCCCGGCAGTATCGACGATGAGCACGTCGTGGTAATGCTTTTTCGCGTGGTCGAGCGCGGCGAGCGCGATGGCGAGCGGCGTCTCCCCGGCGTGCGATGGAAAGATATCTACGCCGATCTGACGCGCCAGCGCCTCGAGCTGCTCGATCGCCGCCGGGCGGTACACGTCGCAGGAGACGAGCAAGGGTTTTTTCCCGCGACCCTCCTTCAGCAGCTTCGCGAGCTTGGCTGCGGTCGTCGTTTTCCCGGAGCCCTGCAGGCCCGCGAGCAGCACCACCGCGGGCGGCGCGGCCGCCAGGTCGAGCCCGGCGTTCTCGCCGCCCATGAGTGCGGCGAGCTCGCGGTGCACCACGCCGACCAGCGCCTGCCCCGGGGTGAGGCTCCCCGCGACATCCTGCCCCAGTGCCGCGTCGCGCACGCGGGCGATGAAATCGCGCACGACCGGAAGCGCAACGTCCGCTTCAAGGAGCGCCATGCGCACCTCGCGCAGTGCTTCCTGAATGTTCGCCTCGGTGAGGCGCGCCTCGCCGCGGATCGTTTTCACGACTCGCGCGAGACGCTGGGTCAGGTTGTCGAGCACGGGTTGTAGAGAACGGGGAGGCGCTGCGCAGGTGTACACTTCGCGGATGCTGGCGATTTTACTCTACGGCGCGGCGTTTCTGCTCTATGGCGCGCTGGCATTTCATTTCTGGCGGACGCGCTGGCTTGGATCGAGAGCGCCGCGAATCGCGCGCTGGGAGCGTACCGCGGTCGTCTTGCCGCTCGCGCTACACACTTGGCTGATCTACGACATGCTGCTGGCCTCGCCGGAGCTGCGCTTCGGCTTCGGGCACGCGCTGTCGATGATGCTTTGGCTCGCGGTGATCATCTACTGGGTCGAGAGTCGCTTCCTCGAGCTCGAGGGCTTGCAGGCGCCGGTTCTCGCGCTCGCGGCGGTGTGCGTGCCGCTGCCGGCGCTCTTTCCCGGCCTGGCTTCGCCCTCCTCCGCATCCGCGCACACTACCGAGCTGCGCCTGCACCTCGTGCTCGCGATGATCGCCTACGGCATGTTTACGATCGCGGCGCTGCACGCGCTCCTCATGACGGTGATGGAGAAGCGGCTGCACGGGGGCGCGCTTGCCGGGCCGCTCGCCGCGCTTCCGCCCTTGCTGACGATGGAGCGACTCCTGTTCCGGGTGATTCTCGCGGGATTCGTGTTCCTCACGCTCACGCTCGTCACCGGGATCGCGTTCTCGGAAACGCTCTTCGGCCGCGCAATGAAGTTCGACCACAAGACCGTGTTCGCGATCTCCTCCTGGTTTATTTTCGCCGCGCTCCTCGCCGGCCGCTATTTCTACGGCTGGCGCGGGCGCACGGCGTTGCGCTGGACCCTCGCCGGATTCCTTGCGCTGCTGCTTGCCTACGTCGGCAGCCGCTTCGTGCTCGAGGTGGTCCTGCGCAGGGGAATGGCCTAGGGCAGGAAAGCCCGCCGAGCGCACGACTTGGACAACGTCCCCGTAATCGCGCTGTTCAGCGCGCTCGCCTTCCTTCTCGTCCTCTCGGCTTTTTTCGCGATGGCCGAGACCGGGATGATGGCGATCAACCGCTATCGCCTGCGCGCGCTCGAGCGCACCGGTCACCGCGGCGCCAAGCTCGCTTCCGATCTGCTGCGCGAGACCGACAAGCTGCTGTCGGTGCTGCTCGCGGGCAACACCCTCGTCAACGCGGCGATCACGATGATCGTCGGCGTGATCACCATCGACCTGTTCGGACACGACAGGGTGGTGCTCGGGGTCGCAACCCTGGTGGTCGCCTTCCTGATCCTGGTGTTCGCCGAGATCACGCCGAAAGTGATCGGCGCGCGCTATCCCGAGCAGGTCGCGCTCGCCGCGAGCTACGTCCTCAAGCCCCTGGTCAAGGGCTTCGTATGGACTCTGTGGATCGCCAATCTGTTCGTCCGCTGCCTGCTGTGGCTGCTGCGGGTGCCTACCGAAACCAACGCGCCGCAGCGGCTGTCGATCGAAGAGCTGCGCATCCTGGTGCTCGAGTCGGGGCAGTTCATGCCGAAAAAGCACCAGAGCATCCTCCTCAACCTGTTCGATCTCGAGGCGATCACCGTCGAGGACGTGATGACTCCCAGAGCGCAGATCGAGGCCGTGGATCTCGAAGCATCCGCCGAGCGCCTCATCGGTCAGCTCACCACCGCCTACCACACCCGCCTGGTCGCCTACCGCGGCGAACTCGGCAACCTTGCGGGCATCCTTCACTTGCGCAAGGTGATGCATCTGCTGCGGGCGGAGGAGCTCGACCGCAAGGCGCTCGACGAGCTGCTGGCGGAGCCCTACTTCGTGCCGACCGGAACGCCGGTCTTTGCCCAGTTGCAGTATTTCCAGGAGAACCGCCAGCGCATCGCGCTGGTCGTCGACGAGTACGGGGAGCTGCAGGGGCTGGTGACCCTGGAGGACATCATCGAGGAGATCATCGGCGAATTCACCACCACCGCACCGGTGAAGTCGCAGATCTACACTTGGGACAAGGACGGCAGCGCCCTCGTGGAGGGATCGAGCGTATTGCGCGAGCTGAACCGCAAGCTGGGGCTCGCGCTCCCTCTCGACGGACCGAAGACCCTGAACGGCCTCATCCTCGAGCATCTCCAGGACATCCCCGACGCAGGCGTCGCGCTCAAGATCGCCGAGGTGCCGATGGAAATCGTCCAGACCCAGGACCGCGTAGTCAAGACCGTACGCCTCTTCCGCCCGCGCGCCTCCGACCTCGCCCAAGCGGCGTGAAGGACGCGGCAAAAGCTCAGACTTTGCGAGGAAAAAGTCACGCTCGGACCGCAGATTACACCTTGTCTTCAACAGATTGCGCGGAAGTCTTGAGACTTTACAAACGCCCTGTGCCCATGCATCATCGCAGGACCCTCCGCGGGAACATGCGTCATCGCACCCTCCGCGAGGAATAAGGCAGGAGACGCCATGGCAACCGCAGCAGCACCCATCGCAAAGGTCAAGGAAGTCACCTACCTTTGGGAGGGCAAGGACAAGTCCGGCAAGATCATCAAGGGTCAGATGCGCGCCGGCGGCATGGCCCTGGTCAACGTCACGCTGCGCCGCCAGGGCATCGTCGTCACCAAGGTCGCCAAGCAGCGCATCGGCAGGGGCGGCAGGGTGTCCGACAAGGACGTGACCCTGTTCACGCGCCAGATGGCGACGATGATGAAGGCGGGCGTACCGTTGCTGCAGTCCTTCGACATCGTCGGCAAGGGCCACGCCAACCCGGCGGTGGCGCGGCTGCTGATGGGGATCAAGACCGACGTCGAGACCGGCTCCTCGCTCGCCGCCGCGTTCAGGAAATATCCGCTGCACTTCGACGCCCTGTTCTGCAACCTGGTGCAGGCCGGCGAGGCGGCGGGGATTCTCGAATCCCTTCTCGACCGCTTGGCGACGTACAAGGAGAAAATTCTCGCCATCAAGTCGAAGATCAAGGCGGCGCTGTTCTACCCGATCGCGATCGTCGTGGTCGCGTTCGTCATCACCGCGGTCATCATGATTTTCGTGATTCCTGCATTCAAGCAGGTGTTCACCAACTTCGGCGCCGACCTTCCCGCCCCGACCTTGTTCGTGATGGGGGTGTCGGACTTCTTCGTGAAATACTGGTACCTGATCTTCGCCATCCTAATCGGCGGCACGTGGGGATTTCTCGAGCTGTGGAAGCGCTCGGTGCCGGTCCAGATCTTCATGGACCGGCTGAGCCTCAAGGTGCCGGTTTTCGGCGATCTGATCCGCAAGTCGACGATCGCGCGCTGGACCCGGACACTGTCCACCATGTTCGCCGCCGGGGTGCCGCTGGTGGAAGCCCTCGATTCGGTCGGCGGAGCATCTGGCAACTATGTGTATCAGCAGGCCACCAAGGAAATCCAGAGGAAGGTGAGCACCGGCACGAGCCTCACGACCTCGATGCAGGAATCCAACGTCTTTCCCAACATGGTGGTGCAGATGGTGTCGATCGGCGAGGAGTCAGGAGCTCTCGACGCCATGCTGAGCAAGGTGGCGGACTTCTTCGAGGCCGAGGTCGACGACGCGGTGGATGCGCTCGCCAGCCTGATGGAGCCGATGATCATGGTCGTCCTCGGGGTGGTGATCGGCGGCATGGTCATCGCGATGTACCTGCCGATATTCAAGATCGGCCAAGCGGTTTAGCAGCGCGCCCCCCGCGCGGATGAGCGACACTCTCAAGGCGGTCGCCCACCCCGCCGTGTTTCCCCTGGTATGCCTCGCGATCGGGTTGGTGGTCGGCTCGTTCCTCAATGTCGTCATCCATCGGCTGCCGAAGATGATGGAGCGCAGCTGGCGGGAGGAATGCGCGCAGCTGCTAAACGAAGCGGGGAAACCCTACGGTTCCCCCGCACCCTCTCCCCAACCCAAAGCGGAACCATCAGGTACCTACAACCTGTTCGTGCCGCGCTCGCGTTGTCCGGCCTGCGGCCACGGCATCACTGCCATGGAGAACATCCCCGTGCTGTCCTGGGCGGTGCTGCGCGGACGCTGCTTAGCATGCAAGGCGCGGATCAGCCCGCGTTATCCCGTGGTCGAGCTCCTCGGAGGCATCGCCGCAGCGTGGTCGGCGGCGCGTTTCGGCTTTACTCCAGCGGCGTTCGGCGCGATGGTGTTCCTGTGGTGCATCATCGCTGCGACCTTCATCGATTTCGATACGCAGCTGCTGCCCGACTCGATCACGCTGCCGCTGCTGTGGTTGGGACTGCTGCTCAACACCGGCGGCGTTTTCACCTCCCTGAGTTCCGCGGTGATCGGAGCCGCCGCGGGGTATCTGGTGCTGTGGAGCGTGTATTGGCTGTTCAAGCTCGTCACCGGCAAGGAAGGCATGGGATACGGCGATTTCAAGCTGCTCGCTGCCATCGGCGCGTGGTGCGGCTGGCAGGTCCTGCCCCTCACGATCGTGCTTTCGTCGTTCATCGGCGCCGCCGTCGGAATCGCCCTCATGGTCTTTGCCAGGCACGGCCGCAACGTGCCCATACCCTTCGGGCCCTACCTGGGTGCCGCGGGGATCGTTGCGCTGTTCTGGGGACCCCAGCTCACCCGCCAGTACTTCAGCCAGTTGATGTGAAGCCTTATAGCGTCGGACTCACGGGCGGGATCGGCAGCGGGAAGAGCACGGTTGCCGCGATGTTTGCGAAGCTCGGCGTGCACGTGATCGACACCGACGAGATCGCGCACGAGTTGACGCGGCCGGGAGGCGAGGCGATCGCCCCGATACGCGCGGCGTTCGGCGCGGAGGCAGTCGCGGCGGACGGCTCGCTCGATCGCGCCAGGATGCGCCGGCTCGCTTTCGGCGACGCTCAGGCGAGGAGGCGGCTCGAGGCAATACTGCATCCGCTCATACGTGCCGAAAGCAGCCGCCGGGTCGAACGCGCCGCCAGCCCCTACGCGATTCTCGTGATCCCGCTCCTGGTGGAGAGCGGCGTGGACCGGTCGCGCACCGCGCGCGTGCTCGTCGTCGACTGCCCCGAGGCCGAGCAGCTCGAGCGCGTGATGCGGCGGAGCGATCTGCCCGAGGTGGAGGTTCGCGCCATACTCGCCTCGCAGGCGACGCGCGAGCAGCGCCTCGCCGCGGCCGACGACGTGATCGACAACAGCAGTGCCCCCGAGGCGCTCGAGGGCCAGGTATCGCGCCTGCATGAGCAATATCTCACGCTCGCGGCCCGCTCCACAACGGCATCATAGCGAATGGGCCGTTGTCAATTCGCGGTGGATCGGGGAGAATCCGCCAAAATTCACTCTGATCAATCGCCTGCCTTTCGAGCCTCGGGTGTGACGTGATCACCTACGAGTACCCGCTCAACGAGCGTATCCGCACGCTGCTGCGCCTCGAGAATCTCTTCGAGCGGGCGGGGCACTTTCTGGTAAAGGAGGGGGATTCGCGCGATCACCATGCGACCTTGTTGACGTTGTTCGAGATCCTCGAGGTGGCGAGCCGCGCCGACCTCAAGTCGGATCTGCTGCAGGAACTGGAGCGCCAGAAGCAGGTCCTTCTGGCCTTTCGCAACAACCCGCAAATCGCGGAAAACGTTCTCAAGCAGGTGATTTCCGACATCGAGCGAACCAGCGCCGCTC
>Ga0137409_10005440_pt1 | contig 13275 bp, 20 predicted proteins | sample CZODoug1_16funga_FD_122059 | JGI IMG/M metagenome (GOLD analysis project Ga0137409, IMG submission 122059) | Vadose zone soil fungal communities from Angelo Coast Range Reserve, California, USA - CZODoug1_16fungal (Hybrid Assembly) | ecosystem: Environmental > Terrestrial > Soil > Vadose zone...
CCTCCTCTCCCTCCGGGAATTTGCTTCGCGCGACGCGGGAATAAACCCGATTCCCAGCTGTCCTGGCAGCCAGCTCCGCTTCTATAGCGCCGCCGGGACATAAACTTTTTCCGCCGCAACCAGTTCCGCGTTCGGCACCTCGGTTTTCAGCTTGATTCGTTGCAGGTCGGCCGTCTTTTCAGGTTTGGCTAAAAATGCCAAGAGGAATTGGTGACTCAGCCGTCGATTTATATCATCAAGGTACGGAGTGAAGGAAACTGCGGTTTCCGAACCCAGATAGAACGATTCGCCTCCCGTCTCTTCAGCGACCTGCGAAAGATAACTCTGTCCCCAGTTAATGCGCCAGATGCTGCGGCCGTAGAGGCCTACACCGCGGGCATAGATTGTGTAGATGATGACACCGGCACGCTGAGCCTCAACAATTGCTTGATCCACATATGGGTTTGCTATGCCAGTTCCGCCAACCCGATCTATCCCGTCGGAGACAACCAAGATCTCGTGTCGAACCGGTATGTCTGGCCACCTGTTCATCAAGACTTGATGTCCAATTGGATCTGTGGGCCACCGTTTGATTAAATCGACGATGGACAGGTAAGGGTTGGCAGTTGCGCCCAACTCCCCTAGCGGAATCCTTACGGTCTCGGCGACCTTGTTGTGGTCAGTGGTGAACCGATCAACGATATCCACGACGCCATTTCGCATGTAACCAAGCCCTATCGCCGTGGTCGGCGGCTGTGCCATGACGAATTTGCGAAGATCTTCCAACTGTGCCCCGAGGTTTGCTCGGGAGGCGTCATCGAGTAGCACGAAAAGCTCCAGCCGCGCACGATCACCTTGCAGTGGAATCCAGTCTTTCACTTCATCGCGCTCACGGCCCTGATACACCAGCACATCCTCACGGCTAACGGCGGGCACCTCCTTGCCGTGGTTGGCTTCCACCGTAACCACCATCTGTACTGGGACCGTCGTTGTCGCCGTGCGTGGGTCCTTAGACATGGCAGCTCGCGAGCCAAACACTAACCCTGCAAGCGCTACGATCACTGCTGGTATAAAGCTATCGCGTCTCATTGGGGCCTCCCCAAGCAAAAGTTAGGATAGATTTAATGTTTTGGCGGGTTCACAACTTCCAAATTGTCGGTTACCGAGAAAACCCCGGGCACACCCTTGGCCGCTATCTCGGCGATCGTCTTGTCTGCCGCCGAGTCAACATAGCCTTCCAAGGATACGTGTCCATTCTCGACAATGATGTGAATCGGAGGCACCGCCTGCTCGGCATAACGAAACAGCGCACTTTGGCCGTAGATAGCGCGATATTCGGCCCGGCGAATGCGGTCGTCTGACGGCGAAACAGGAAGTACCTTGATGTTGTTGGTCACGCCTTCGACACCCTCGATGGTCTTGACCTCTTTCTCGGCATCAGACTTTAACCACGGTTGTGTCACAGCGCCGTCCAGGGTGACGTGATAACCATTGACGCTGTATCGCAAGATGTCGAAGACCGAATAGTAGGGAAGCATACGCAGTCGATGTCCTACTTCACGTTCCAAAGCTGATTCGGGCCCGAATGGCATTGCGGAGACAATGCCCAAGCTTGCTGCCAAGGCAATTACGGCGAAGATCGCTACCGCAGTTCGAGTTTTCATTTCTTCACTCCCTTCTGGTTGAAGTTGCTGTTTCAAACTACAGCCGTGACCAGGACCCTACGGACTCAGAAAATGTCCCCATCACTTGCTAAGCGGAGGCCCCTTTTGCAGCGGCTAAGGTCTTGATTTCAATTTTTCTTGGAAGAGCGTTTGCGCTCATCGGTGCAGTAATTTCCAGAACCCCGTTTTTGTACTCGGCGGTCAACTTTTCAGTGTCGACGCCCTCGGGCAACGTGATTGCCCGTTCGAAGCGGCCATAGGAGAACTCCTGATACTGATAGTTCGCCTCCTTTTTCTCCTCGCTGGCCTTCTGCTCGCCGCTAACCATGAGATTGTTCCCCTGAACGCTGAGCTGAACATCCTTTGGATCCACCCCTGCCAGAGCAATCGACAGGTGGTATTTTTTCTCGTTTTTGTCTACCCAGGCCTCGATCGGCGGGACGGCGGCGATCATCTTCAATGCACGCTCGCTGACTGGCGGTGCACCTGTTACGAGCCGGCTGAACACGCCGTTGAGATCGCGTCTGAAATCAAACAGATCATTGAAAAAGGAGTCTCTTGCTGCGAGATTTGCCATTTGCTTCCACCTCGTTTCTTGTTGTAGAAGATTTGGGTTCCCTCAAACAACACCACAAGAAGCAACTTCCATTCCACTATGAGGCCGAGGTCAGCTATCTTGAGTATCTTCATTGCGGTCAATCATTTAGGCCGAATAACGGATGACGCGTGCAAATCCATTTGGTGATCAAATCAGGTGAGCCACGTCGGTATATCGACAGCGTCCCGACACGAGTTCGATGAGAGGGATCTTACGGATCACATCATTTCCCGGCCACTCAGGGGCATTACAGCACCGCTGGAATGGGTCACTGACTGATACGCGGTTCCGATGACCTTTGGTGATTGGCTGGCTTTGGAAGCCTGACCTCACGGGCACGATACCAAAAGGTTTTCATCGACTGCAGTAAGCACGAATCACCCTCTCGGAGGCGCTGGGACCATCTCAGCGTGCACAATAAATCGTTTCGGGGCGGCGCCAATGTAATAAAATGGGTAGCATGTGACCAACGTTAGCGTGGGCCGCTGCGTACTATCCAAGACCTCGATGGCATCGGGAGGAACAACGCGCAGTGAGGTGACTCGATAGAAGAAGGTGCCAGCCTTGGTGGAAAACTGAATCTCGTCTCCTACCTTGATCTTCCGCAAGGGACGAAAAAAAGTATCCCGATGGCCTGCAAGACCTACGTTCCCGGGTGCACCAGGAGCAGCCGTGCCCGGAATGTGCCCAACGCCCAGCCGGAGCGTGCGTGCATCGTCACCTTCGAGCACCACTGCCTCGAGCCCGACGGACGGAATGTTGATTTTTCCGACCGTCGCCGGCAGAGGAGGCGCGCCCGCCGACAGAGGAGTTGCGCCGCTGGGGCGGACCACGCTCGTGACGGAGAGCGCCTCTGCGGTACTAGAACTCGGCGAGAAAAACCAGGCCGCACTTGGTTCGAAAGTCCATGAGGCACCAGGGACGTCAATATCCTTAAGAAAATGAACCTGTAAGTAGCGCTGAAACAATTGGGCCCGCACGTAAACGACGCCGAACGCAACCAGCGCAAGTCCTCCCGCGACAAGCAATAGTCGCGAGCTCCATACCAAAATCGAACGCGTTCGCCTGGAACCTTGGTGGGCGAATAATTCAACGCGGGTAGAATGGCTTTCCATGTTCAGGAATTAACTTTATTTGGAGCCTCGAGCCAGGGACGGCGAGGATGCTGTGCACCCCAGCTCGAGGAATTGCATCACGCTAGCTGCTTCGCGAAGAGGCGCAAAGTCAGGCCAGCAGCAACCGACAGCGCTCCGAGTAGGGCGAGCAATGGGAGTTCACTCGCCGTTTTGGGTAGCTCGTGTTTTGAACTAGCATGCGAAATATCTGTTTGCATCATGGAACCGGCCGCCGGTGGTTCCAGCGCCACAATCGTGAACACGGCATATTCCACGTCATTGTCCTCCGGCGTGACCTCGTCCACAGGCGCATTTTTCATGGCAACGACAGAAGGTTGGTTCGCGTCATTGTCAGAGGGTTGTGCCGCGGATTTCGACAGATCAGTGATGTTCGATGCCATGTTATTTGGCATGGAGGCCACGTTTTGATTGTTCGCCTTGGCAAGTTCGGACGCGCGTTGGCGAGGATAGACGAATTCGTGGCCGTCCGTACGCCCTGGATAGAACCATGCCTCAATGGCCGGGGGCGAACCTGCGGGCCGCTCCGCGAAGCTGATGAACGGCTTCTCAGAAGGTTTGTTGATAGTCGCGGGCAGCGCAATGAAGGTGGCATACACGTGCATTTCGTTTTTGTCGAGGACTTGGACGACATCGCGTGTGCCTGCGACATCCAGCACCTTGAAGGTGTAAGTGCCTGGAGTAAGAACTTTTCCCGGGATTTCGACAGGCCCGCTAAATGTGACGATGGTCTTTTGATCACGTTCACTGGCGCTGACTCTCGGAACAAAAACGAAGCTCAGCACCGCGATCACAACTAGGGCTCCCACTGATTTCCAGAAACGCATGATTTGGTTCCTCCTTATTTTGGGTTTTGTAAACTTGAATGGATTCGCTTACTGAATTCCCGTTTACTTCTTGTGAGATTTGCCAGGGCACACTCACTCCCTGCATACCTCACGATTGCCCGATCTCAGGCAACTGTGTCTTTCAAACCAGGGGGTTAGGCCGCTACCGCGATTTCTCCGACCTTGATTCGGTTGTCCACACTGCGTACACCCAGCGCCTTCCATGCGGCGCGCTCTGCTTCCTCACGTTCGAACAACGAGTGAACGGTGCCAGTCAGGATGACCTTGTCACCATCGGTCTCCACCTTGATTCGGTTGGCGTCCAGCTCAGCACTCCGCTTTAGTGCGGCTTCGATCGTGGCTTTCACTTCGACCTTGCTGACTTGTGGCTTTACGTCCACAAGATTGCTGACTCCCTTGACCCCGATCAGTTTCCGCACAGCCTTTTCAGCAGCCGTCTTCTGGAATTGCCAATCGACAGTTCCTTCGAGCGTGATCCAGCCTTTGGACACTTTGATCTTGATTCGGTCTTTGGGTACGAGAACGGACCAGTTGAGACTGTCTACCGCTGCGCGGGCGATATCTTCATCCGTGCGTTCGCTCGCATAGGGCAGGCGGATTTCAAGTTCGTTCACCACGGCTTTTACGCCGGCGACACGGTCGGCGGCATGCTCCGCGGCCACCTTGTCCCAGTAGCTTTGAACGCGGCCAGTCAGCGTAACAATCCCGTCTTTGACGGCTACGCCAATCTCGGCTGCGTTTATGCTGGGTTCCCAGTTGAGTTCTGATTCGACATTCTTTTTTATTTCCAGATCGGTCATCGTCATTGCTCCTTTCACGTTTGAATGCAGCCGGCCCTTCCCGGATCGGGAGAACCGGCAAATCGGTTAGAAGCAGCAGTTCCGCAACTCCACACCCCTGGTCACAAGTTGCTGCGCCAGGCGCTGGCGCGCGCGTGAGAGTCGGGACTTTAAAGTGTTCCTATTCACGCTCGCGGTTATTGCTGGTTTCGGAATCGAAGGATGTTCGGTATCGCGCAATTGAATTGCAGCCCGGAGGACAGGTGAGAGGTGACTCATCTCCTTTTCCACCAATTCCTTTGTCTCAGCCAGCGCGTAGGTTTGCTCTGGATCGGGACGAGTGTCGATTGCCCATGCAATCCAGGGCTGTGCGTTCCCGAAAACATTTTCGTCAGGAGATGTCTGTGGACGCGTGCGCAGTTTCCGGAGTTTCATGAGCGCAGCATTCAGGACGATTCGCGTGAGCCATGTCGAGAATTGCGATCTGCCTCCGAAGGATCGGAGTTTCACGTAAGCGGATAGCAGGCCGTCCTGCAGTGCGTCCTCTGCGTCTTCTCTGTTGCGGAGCAGCGAAAAGGCGGCGCGATATAGTTTCACCCTGTCGCGGGCGAAGAGTGTCGAGAGCGCGTCGAGATCTCCTTCGAGGGCGCGCTCGATCAGTTTCCCCTCTTCGCCCACTTGCTTCAGCATTTTCCCATCAGTGATTCCCTTCGTTCCCGTTGCGTTCGGCGTCAAACATTGCAGCGGCGGCGGTGTCGCCGGTTGTGACGTGACATTTATCGCCCGTACCGGGTGGATCGACTGCGTTGTATCCATGACGCCCATGCGGCTCCCGCCTTCACGCTTGAATTTCAAATTGCGTTGACGACTTTTTCTTGAACGAAGCGCCCCAGCATTCGTCCTCTTGTTTTCGAGGCGTTTTCAAATCCAATGACGCGGGTACGTTAAGCACCTTTCATTCCAATGTGAGACCAACTTGTCGCAATCAAAGCATCTCTATCTCGGTGAATCGATTAGCGTGGACGACGAACATGGCGAAGTCTTCCAACGGTGGGCGAGGCACAGAAGTCACGTCGGCATTTTGACAGTATCCCGACAGCGCTTCGATGGAGAAGGTCACCTCTGCGACAAAAAACTCATCAATAATTTTCACAACCTCCACAATTCTTTCTCATCAATGTCTCAGGTGATTACTGTATTGACTTCTATTCATAGTACTATCAGGATCACTTTTCATTGAGCGTGTGGCAAGAGAGGGAAGCGAGACCGTGAAGTTGAGACGGCGACCCTCGTGAAGTTGTCTGCCGGCCAAGTGGCGATGTTTCCCGAGGTGCACGCTTTGCTCCCCGCCGAGTAGGGCGAAGTAGCGATCCTGTCTATCCCGCGAAATCTCCAGGGTTTTTCAGAGGAGACCTTGAGTAAAATTGCAAACCGTTCTCCCCCACCCTCGCAACATCGGCTTCTAACTGTTGTGATATAACTCTCTTGCATGTGTTACAACTCCCTGGAAAAATGACGAAACGCGAATTGGAGGGCCATCATGAATTTCGTCAATCACCTCTTTTCTCCCAGCGGATTCATGCCTCATGGATATTGCTATCTCTGGCGGCCGGATCTGATCTCACTGCATGTTGTTTCTGATTCTCTGATCGCGCTCGCTTATCTATCAATTCCCATTACACTTGCTTATTTTATTCGCAAGAGAAAGGACGTGCCGTTCAACTGGATGTTCGCCCTTTTTGGGGTTTTCATCCTTGCTTGCGGCGCTACGCACCTCATGGAGGTCTGGACACTCTGGCATGCGACTTACTGGCTGTCCGGATACGTAAAACTCGTCACCGCTCTGGCTTCGGTACCGACTGCCATACTGCTCGTGGGGCTGATGCCTCACGCGCTTGCGCTGCCCAGTCCTGAAGCCATGCGCATGGAAATCGCCGAGCGGAAACGGGCACAGGACGCATTGCTCACCGCCAAAAATGAGCTGGAACTGCGAGTCCGGGAGCGGACGGCGCAGCTCGTAAGGACCAACGAGGACTTGGTCGCTGTAGTCGCACAGCGCGAGCGCGCGGATCAGGAATTGCGTCTGAGCGAGGAACGATTTCGTCTGTTGGTTGAGAGGGTCGAGGACTACGCCATTCTTATGCTGGACCCATCAGGGCATGTGACGAGTTGGAACGTAGGAGCCGAACGGATCAAGGGATACCGGGCCGATGAAATTATCGGTAAGCACTACTCGTGTTTTTATACGGAAGAGGATGTGAACCTGCATAAGCCCGAGATGGCACTTCAGGCGGCGTCTGTTTTGGGCCGGTTTGCAGACGAGGGATGGCGGGTACGCAAGGACGGATCACGCTTCTGGGCTAACGCGGTTATTACTGCGATGCGCGACTCAGAAGATCAGCTAATCGGTTTTTCGAAGATTACACATGATCTCACGGAGCGAAAGCGAGCGGCGGAAGCGCTCGAAACAACGCGAGCCGAAATGGCTCATATGGCCCGGGTGATGACCATGGGTGAAATCGCCGCTTCGATCGCCCATGAAGTCAACCAACCCCTCACCGCCGTCGTGGCCAACGCCAACGCCTGCAGCCGTTTGCTCGCTGGCAACTCTCCTGACCTGGATGATGTTCGCGAGGCAGTGGCGGACATCGCCGAGGCTGGAACAAGGGCAGGGGCCATCATTTCCAGAATTCGTGCGCTCGTGAAGAAGGACATGCCGGAGAAAACGAAACTGGATATCAACGATGTCGTTCAGGAGGTCCTCCCTCTGACCTCCGGCGAGCTTGCAAAACATAGGGTTTCTGTTCAGACCGAACTCTTTCCCAGCCTTCCGCAAGTGCTGGGCGACCGGGTCCAATTGCAACAAGTTATTCTGAATCTAATGATGAACGCGATCGAGGCGATGACTTCGATTATGGACCGCCCGCGGGTCTTGCTGCTGCGAACACAGGTCCAAGAATCCGATAGGTTGTCAGTCGCGGTGCAAGACTCCGGCGCCGGCCTGGAACCCGGAAATACTGCCCGCATTTTCGACACTTTCTTCACAACAAAATCCAATGGCATGGGCATGGGGTTGTCGATCAGCCGCTCGATTATTGAGACCCATGGAGGCCGGTTGTGGGCGGAGCCGAACGACGGTCCTGGGGCAACGTTCCAATTCATTCTGCCAGCTTATCCCAGGAGTACAGCATGAACGAAATGCATTCCTTGGTCTTCATCGTAGACGATGAACCCTCTGTCTGCACGGCGCTCAAGAGACTGACTCGATCGGTGGGCCTCGAAGCTCAGACGTTCAGCTCGGCTAAAGAATTTCTGCGTGCCAAACGTCCGGATGTACCATCTTGCTTGATACTCGACGTCCGGTTACCCGATTTGAGCGGACCCGACCTCCAGCGGGAACTCGCCGAGGCGAAAATCAACATTCCCATCGTTTTTCTTACAGGTCACGGTGACATTCCCATGTCGGTTCGCGCGATCAAGGCCGGGGCCGTGGAGTTCTTGACGAAGCCCTTCAAAGACCAAGACCTATTGGATGCCATCCAGCATGGTATTGAGCAAGACCGGTTGGCCCGGCTGCGGCATAGAGAGATATCTGAAATGAAGCGACAGTATGAGTCGTTGACGCCCCGTGAACGAGAGGTGTTTCCGCTGGTCACGGACGGTTTACTGAACAAACAGATTGCCGATCAACTCGGCGCAAGCGAGAAAACAATCAAGGTTCATCGCCATCAGGTCATGCAAAAGATGAAGGCGGAATCTCTGGCCCATTTGGTGCGTATCGCCCAGAAATTGGGCGTCTCTTCCCCAAAGCACTAGCTCTGTACGACCAAGGTCCAATAGACAGGCCCAACGAGGAAGAGTACGTTGGTCGCGCGACAGACTTCGAAGGGAGAAACAAACAAATGGCCACTTTCCTTGTACTCGACGGAAACCAATTCTGGGCTCAAGGGGGGCTACCGGATGTCAATTCCATAGGGCGTTCGTCCCCAAACGGGGAGCGAGTCGCCAGGGTTGCGCTCCCCTTGGTGTCAATCGTGGACGATGACGATTCGGTCCGCAAGTCTCTCCGGAGACTCCTCAAATCCGCCGGCCTCCGAGTGGAGGCGTTCACTTCAGCGGAAGACTTTCTGAACTTTGGCAGTCATGAAACAGCGTGCCTAATCCTGGACTTGAGGTTAACCGGGATGAGTGGCCTGGATCTGCAACGGCAACTAGCCGCCGAAAACAGCCGGGTACCGATCATCTTTGTTTCGGCGCACGACGAACAGGAGGCGCGAGCCCAAGCCATGCAGGCCGGCGCCATCGCCTTTCTGGGCAAACCGTTTAACGACAAAACCCTGCTGGATGTTGTTCATTCGGCGCTGAAGTAGATCACCAGAATATCATTTCACTATTTCGGCTTCATATTTTCCGAGGTTACTAGAGGTGTTGAATTGCAAGGTGCGTCGGGGGTTAGGCCAGTTGGCCAAACGAAACGTGTTCAGTCGGAATCTTGAGATCGCGGTTTCGTCAATCGGGAGGACGCCATGGAAGCGACCGGAAAAGCATTTGATTATCAACGAGCAATGGAAGTGGGAGAGGCAGCGTGCGCCGCGAAGGTCCATATCGAAAACCGGAACGCCACTGCCTTGGAGATCATCGGAGAGAGCTCCTGCCTGAAAAGAGTGTTGGAGCAAATGAAGACAGTGGCGGGGACGGACTCGACCGTTCTTATCCTGGGAGAAACCGGCACCGGGAAAGAACTCCTTGCCAAGGCTATCCATAACCTCAGTTCACGGCGAGGCCGTGCCTTCGTCAGTGTCAACTGCGCTTCCATTCCGGCGGGGCTGCTCGAAAGTGAACTATTTGGCCACGAGAAAGGCGCATTTACCGGCGCCATCGCGCGCGGAATCGGGCGCTTTGAGATGGCAAACGGAGGGACCATCTTCCTCGACGAAGTGGGGGATATCCCGCTTGAACTGCAGTCGAAACTGTTGCGTGTATTGCAGGAGCAGGAATTTGAGAGGCTTGGCAGCACGCAGACGATTCGTGGCGACTTCCGCCTGGTTGCCGCGACCAATCGGGACCTGCTCCGAATGGTCGAAGAGGGTAGCTTCCGCAGCGATCTATTCTACCGCCTAAATATCTTCCCAATCGAGGCCCCTCCGCTCCGCGATCGGACGCAGGATATCCCTCTTTTGGCGTGGCACTTCGTCAGGAAATATGCGCAACGCATGAACAAGCGGATTGAAACGATTCTTCCGGAAGATATGGAAGCTCTGATTGGATATTCCTGGCCAGGTAACGTGCGGGAGCTGCAAAACATCATCGAACGGTCCGTAATCCTGTCGGCGGGTCCCGCTCTACATCGCCCCGCACTCCCAGAGCTAAAACGCGCCGGCAGAAACGCTCCAAACAAGGTGAGAACGCTGGCAGAGGCCGAACGCGAACACATCTTGCAAACCCTGCGCGCAACTGATTGGGTAATCGGAGGCCGCGAAGGCGCGGCCGCTCAGCTCGAAGTGAGACGCACAACGCTGATCTACAAAATGCGCCGGCTGGGCATATTCCGCCCTCAAAATTGAGTGGCAGAAATATAGTGGCGCCATTCGGCCTTTTCTGGCCTGGCTGACATGTCTTCAACCAGTCTACAGGGTGCGAAGTTCCGTCACTTACTCAGGTTCCAGATATACAAGTACCTATTGTCGGTTGCAGTTGCAACCTTACGACCCTCTTTCCGAGTTGCCCGATTCAGAGCCGACCGTACCTTCTCTTTCGTTTCCGCCAATTCCGCCAAAGGCACTTTGATGGCACAACCTTCCTTCAATTGATTAAGATCATTGAGAATCAGGGAAACAATCTGCTTGTGTTTTCCGTTCCGGCCCTGTGGAACGTCCAGTTGCGCCATGGTCTCGTATTGCAACGAAGCTTTTTTGAAGCGATTCCTCATAAAAGCCTCCCCGACATGAAACAAAGATTAAACAAACGTAAAGCAATCGTATATCATCGTAACACATTCTGCAAGTAAAAAACGGCGCGACTAACAGTTCGATCCGCTACAGATTCGCAATAAAGGTCAGCGATGGGCATCCTCCACATAAATGGAGTACAAGTGCTGTTAAATGAGCAACTTAGTCCAAATAAAAAAGACGCGGTTTCCAAAAGAATTGACCCGTATCCCGTCTGGCTTGTTAGGGTTTGGCAGGAGGTGAAGATCAATCGGCGTGCCAAAACGGAAATCACACTTCGAAAAAGTTCCATTGGAGGTCGCAATTCTGAAGAAGCAACCGAACGGCAGTCTTCATTGGGTTGAGGCTGCGATAGACATCCAGTCTGCCAGGGCGCGGATCCAGGCCCTGGGAGAATACTATCCCGGCGAATACGTCATCCTTCATAAGAAAACAGGTAAGAAGATCAGCTTCCGCGTTGCAGGAAGCGACGCAGGTGCACGCAAGTCCAAATCGGACGTCAACTGACCGGATCTGGCTGAACCCCTGTCGGCACCCTGGCATCGTTTGGTATACCCCGCATCGAGAAGTGACCGACTACCGTCAATATACTGACGCCGTGCATCCTTTCGTTCCCCGATTCAACTCCTTTTCCAATTAATCCACCCATCAAAAGGTTGAGTTTCGAAGACCTAGCGAATTCCACTCGTCCCATCGACATTGGAACCAAAAGTGCACACACAAGAAAACTGAGAACGTTGAAGATGCATATCAATTGCTATCAAAGGTCCGTGGACATTGGCGCAGCCGCCAGCACGGGGCCGGTCCTCTGCGTTCAAGAAGTAGGCATCGTTTCAAGACTGAAGATCTCCCTGAAGAGGAAATCGACCACGAGGATGGCCCATGATTTCGAGATGCGCGAACCCAGACTGCACAGTTCATTTTGACTACCGGCAAGGGCAATTCTTCCGTTTTCACGTAGCTCGACCAGAGGGAACGGATCCTGAGAAAACCCATTCCGTGCAGCATTTCTGGTTGTGCGAGCCTTGCTCCGGCGTCTACACGCTCGAATCTCGAAGACGTGAGGGGGTAGTAATCAGGGTCCGCGATGGGCAGTTGAGCAAAGCCGACAGGTTCCGCCGGATCGCGATCGCATGAGTTCGAGGCAAGAGGAGATTTCCATGCACGAGACATCGCGAAAACAGGATCGCAAATACATCCCCGAACTGGCGGTTTGCAGCGTGTTGGTTCTTCTTTCACTCTGTGGGATGGCTTGGTACGAGACGAGCGGCCTGCTAAAACACGACATTGACGGCCTCCTGCTTATGTCTATTTGCCTTTTGATCGGGACTATTTTCTCCGCCCAGTTCGTTCAAATTGTCCGAAGCGCTGAATGGATCAAGTTTGCCGGAAGGCATCGGGCGAAGGACTTTGTACTGTCCACGAGCCTGGAACAGGCGCATCCCGTACATGCTGGAGAACAATTGACGGGGCGTACGAAGTAGACGTGAAATGCGATTTTTTCAAATCAGATTGGAGTTGAGAGTACCCCAGCAGTTTTCTGAGTTCATTGAGAGTCCATTTGTCCTACGCGGCAAAAAATAAGAAACCCGAGGTGGAAGATGTCCGAACAATGCCACGCACTAACAGTCTGGCGCACTGAACATTCCCTGCTGACCCTCGAGGACTTGGCTAGCGCAGCTGGCTTGCGCCCGGAACTCGTGGACACGCTTGTCCGCTTTCGGTTGGTCGAACCGAAAGCAAATACAGGATCTTGTCCGCTATTCTCGGTCTCCTCAGTGGAGCGTTTGGGGCGCATCTTGCGCTTGAGACATGATCTGGGAGTGAACTTGGCGGGCGTCAGAGTGATTTTGGAAATGGCGGAGCGCATCGAGAATCTCCAAAGGGAGATCGACCTCTTGCGCCGGCACTCAACCTTCGAATCACAATGTAATGGCCACTGAGGCAAATAATGTTGCGGCGTCGAATCGTTCTGCCGCCAGCCAGCATGAAATCGGCGGCTGATGGCAGTCGGACACCGATCGGAGAGAATGGCGATGACACCTGCCGATGTTCTGTGGGTATTCTTCATGCTCTCAGCGCTCCAACCGGTTCTCAAACAGCATTTTCTTGAGGCATCTCGCCAGCGCCTGATCGCCAGGATCGAGGGCAAGAGGAAATCCCGAGTGATACTCCTGGTGCACCGCCAGGAAACCATGAGCATTCTGGGATTCCCCGTTTTTCGCTATATCGATGTCAATGATTCTGAAGAGGTCCTGAGAGCCATTCACCTGACGGACCCCGCCGTGCCGTTGGACCTCGTGCTGCACACACCAGGAGGATTGGT